>OCVV011326606.1_pt1 | contig 11312 bp, 10 predicted proteins | sample 1539721 | NCBI WGS metagenome assembly OCVV01 (sample SAMN02144230, study PRJEB22623) | gut metagenome | biome: sheep rumen | host: Ovis aries | place: New Zealand | reverse complement strand
ACTTGTCTTCTCACCGATGAAGAAAAGGTCAGAGTCTGTCTTCTTTCTAAGGAAGCTGGTGCTGACTTTGTCAAGACTTCTACCGGTTTCTCCAAATGGGGTGCCAAGGTTGAAGATGTCGCTTTGATGAGAAAGACTGTCGGTCCAGAAATGGGTGTCAAGGCTTCTGGTGGTGTCCGCAATAAGGAAGATGCCAAGGCCATGGTTGAAGCTGGTGCTACTCGTTTAGGCACTTCTCACGGCATTGAAGTTGTCAAATAATCGGTTTTGTTTTTTCATCATGAGTCACTTGCCTTTGGGTAAGTGGCTTTTTAATATCTTGATTTTTCTTATTAATTTGGATGAAAGTTTACTAAATATAGGTGAAATAATCGGAAATGCGAAATTTTCTATCCATTTACGAAAATTACGAAACTTATTGAGTTGTTATGAAATAGATGTACAATATGGTTGAATCATGCATCAAGAGATGCGAACCAAAGAACAAAAGAAGAACTATGTTTATAGTCGCTATCTGTTATTGCCTAGCGAAGAAGAAAACATTGCTTAGATGATCAACATCGGGAGAGCCACACATCCCGAGAGACCATATGTAAAGGAGGAAAAAATGATCAATTTGAAAAAGTATCTTCCATTCATCGTCTGCGTTTTATGCAGTGTAGTGTTGGTGTTCTGCGTGTATTTTGTTGCCTTCCCACCATTTGCCTTTTCTGGGCATGTCAAGTATTCTATCGAAGAGGATAATGTTCTTAATATTATTTTCGATGATGTGCTTGTCGGTGCTCTTTATAGCCTAGCTTTGTTCTTTCTTATCAAATTTGCCTGGAAAAAAGAGGATGAGATTCATCCTATTGCTTGGCTTATTCTAGCCATATTGGAATTCCTGGCTTTAGATATATTTGTTGCTGTCTATTTTGGAATTCTCTTTGATTATGTATTTACTAGAATTAACGTTGCTAGAATCGTAACCGCCCTTGCCTTTGTCGTCGTAAACTTTGCCTTGATCAGAAAATTCATTCTGGTAAGAAAATATTTCAAAGAACAAAAAGATACACCTCAAGAGAATCCTAAGATAAGAAAATCGTAATTTAAGGTTTATAGAGTGTGGTCTTTAAACCAATCAAAATGGGACTTCACATGTCAGCGAAGTCCCTTTTAACTGTATTCTTTAATGAGGATCGAATAAGTCGAGATTATCGATATCAAGAATCTCACACATGACCATCGGTTCCTTGTTGGTGGAATGGAGAAGGAATTTACTTGTCTTCTCACTGATCTTCTTCTGCATATCAACAAGGTTGAGTTTGTTCTTTTCGTTGTTCAAGAAATTGTTGACGTTTGCGACAAAGAGCTGAGCAACCTGTTTGACAATCGGTTCAGAGTCAGAAAGGTATAAGAAGCCTTTCATCTGAATATCTGGATCGGAGACAATCTTTCTCTGTTTAGAGGAAATTGTGATACCCATGAGCAAGATACCACCATCGGCCATCTTGTTTCTTTCTTCGATGGAAGCTTCCTTGACATCGCCGACGGAGCTGCCATCGACCATGATATCACCATTTCTGATCATGATGTTCTTCTTGACGTTCTTGCCCATGTCATCAAAGGCAAGAGCCATACCGTTATCGAAGACGAAAGTGTTGAAATGAGTCAAGCCAACACCAAGTTCAATCGCTAACTTGGCATTTGCCATGAGAAGTCTATAATCGCCTTTAACTGGCATGTAGTAACGTGGACGGAAAAGAGAAATCATCATCTTTAAGTCTTCCTGTTGAGCATGCATGGAGACGACTTCTTTTCTTGAGAGCGTGATGACGTGGCAATCGGTTCTGAAGATAGTATCCGCAGCATCGGTAGCCAAGGCTTCGGTGCCAGGAACGCTTGGAGCAGCATTGATCCAGGTATCGGTGTTATCGACTCTTAAAGGAGTGACGTTGTTATAGCAGATATCCTTGCAGAGATTGAACAAGGATTCACCAGAACCGGTGACAAGGATGATTAAATCCTTGTTGGAAGTAATCTTGGTATCAGCAAGAGAAACTTTCATCTCATCGGGGATGACAAGAGTGCCGATAGAAGCCATGCGGTCAAAGAATTCAAGTTGTTCCTTGTTGGCGATACAGATTTTCTTTCTGAAGCGCTTGGCGAGGTTGATGACTTCCTGAAGGTTATAGAAGTTCTGGCTATAGATGGAGATATAGATACGGCCAGTCTGGTTTTCAAAGGCGTCTTTGATCTTATCGGTGATCTTGTGATTTGGAGAAGCGATACCTGGCTTATCGGCGGCTTCACTTTCAGCCATAAGCAAGAAGGTCTTCTCGTTTTCAGAGAGTCTGGCAACCTTGGCCAAATCAAACTGATAACCCTTCATTGGAGAATAATCGGTCATGAAGTCAGAGGTGTAGACGATGTTACCGAATTTGGTCTTTAAGGCAAAACCAAAACTGTCAGAGATAGAATGGGTAGTCTGGAACAAATCAAAAATATGACCAGCGATATTCACGGTATCGCTTGGTTTGACGATTCTGAAATCGACATTGTTGATCTTCTTGAACTGTCTTTCATACTGGGCCTTGATGACGTTGATGGTAGTCTCCGTGGCATAGATAGGAGCACGACAGACATTCAACAGATAAGGAAGGGCACCGTATTGATCATCGTGACCGTGGGTGATGATGATACCTTTGACACGATGAGAGATGTTCTTTAAATAATCAAAGTCAGGAATAATCATATCGACACCAGGCATGGCCGCGGTAGGATATTTCATACCGGCTTCGATGACAAAGGCATCTTCATTGACTTCGATGACATAGCAGTTCTTACCCATTTCGTTTAAGCCGCCAAGCGCGACGACTTTGATGGGGTAGGAACCAATTTCACGACTAAAAGGAACTAAATCAGCATTATTATCCATATACAATCCTCAACTAAGAAGCATCAAAAACATGGTGTTGATGCCTAAAATTTCAAAAAATAATTGCTATTAATAAATTACCTTATTCTTATGAATAATGCAAACAAAAAGCAGTTACAAATCAATATCTAACATGACAGGGCAATGGTCGGAACCAAAGCAGTCATCCAGAATATAACTTTCTTTGACCTTGTCGGCGATATCCTTGCTGACAAGGAAGTAGTCTAATCTCCAGCCGGCGTTGTTCTCTCTGGCATGGAAACGATAAGACCAATAGGAATATTTGGCCTCAGCAGGATGAAGGCTTCTGAAGGTATCGACAAAACCTAAGTCGAGAAGTTTACCAAAAGCTTCTCTTTCCTCGTCGGTAAAACCGGCGGAAAGATGATTGGTTTCAGGATGCTTCAGGTCGATTTCATTATGGGCGACATTCAAGTCACCGGTGACGATGACGGGTTTGATTTTCATCAAGGAAGAGAGATAGTCTCTTAAATCCGCTTCAAATTCCATGCGGAAAGGAAGTCTCTTTGGCTTTTCACCCTTGGCTGGGTTTTCACCAGAGTTAGGAACATACATCTCCACATAGAAGAATTTCTCATATTCGACGGTGATGACTCTTCCTTCGTCATCATATTTGCCGTCTTTCAAGCCATAAGTAACACTTAGCGGTTTGATCTTGGTCATGACGGCTGTGCCGGCATAACCTTTCTTGACTTTGGAAACCGTCCAATAGGTTTCATATCCATCCATGACAAAAGGAAAATCCTTATGTTCCTTTTCGGTGAGCTTGAGTTCCTCAATGGAAAAGACGTCAGGATTATATTTCTGCCACTGCTCGGTAAGATTCTTACCAAGATAAGCGCGGATGGAATTGACGTTGAAAGACATAAGTCTCATGTTTACTTGTTTCCTTTGCTGGCATCGTTTCTTAAGATGTCGTGATACATTTCTGGACGACGATCTCTGAAGATGCCCCAATCTCTTCTGTTTCTATATAAAGCGTCTAAATCAAAAGTGTGAGTCAAAATGGCTTCTTCATCTCTAGAGGCGCTTTCGACGATGGTACCAGTCTCATCGGTGATGAAACTAGAACCATAGAAGGTCATAGAAGAGCTCTTTTCTTTTTCTGTACCGATTCTGTTGGAAGCGACAACTGGCATGATGTTCAAGGCAGACTGGCCAACCATGGCATTTCTCCAGTGTGGCATGCTGTCTTTAGGAAGGGTTGGTTCACTGCCGATAGCCGTTGGGAAGAGAAGGTATTCGGCCCCTTTCAAGGCTAAGATTCGACCGGTTTCCAAGAACCACTGATCCCAGCAGATACCTACACCTAACTTACCGGCTTTGGTATCAAAGACCTGATAACCGGTATCGCCAGGAGTGAAATAGAATTTTTCTTCATAACATTCACCAGTAGGGATATGGGTCTTTCTATAGAGACCTAATCTTTCACCGGTCTTATCGATGATACAGATGGAATTGAAGTAGCAGTTACCGGCTTTTTCAAAGAAAGAGATTGGTAAGACAACTTCCTGTTCCTTCGCTAATTTTTCAAAGTATTCCAGGGTCTTGGAATTACCATATTCTTCGGCGAAATCAAAGCGCTCATAATCTTCGATCTGGCAGAAATAATTTCTTTCGAACAATTCCTGTAACAAGATGACATCAGCACCTTTCTTCTTGGCGTCTTTGACCATTTGAGTAGCGTGCTTGATATTTTCTTCATAGATATTGCTACAGGCCATCTGGGTAGCAGCGAGAGTGACTTTCATTCTACTTATCTCCTTCTTTTGGTTCGATATCGTAACCAGGTTCCATGAATGGGACCTGTTTGGTGATGCAATGGATATTGCCACCGCCTAAAAGAATTTCTCTGGAATAGATCGGAACGATGGCTTTTTTGTTTTGATAGAATTCAGAAAGAATCTTGACGGCAAGAGCATCCTTTTCATCGCCAAACTGTGGACAGATTAAGAAGTCTTCGCCCATGTAGAAGTTGACATAGGAGGCGGCAAGTCTTCTTCCTTCTTGTCTCTGGACGGCATCTTTATCCGCGACGATGCCATCAGCTTCTTCCTTGGTGAGATATTGTGGTTTTGGTAAAGGAAGTTCGACAATGGTAAGTTTGTTACCCTTAGCGTCGGTGACACTTTCAAGATATTCTTTATCTTTCAAACTTCTTTGATACTGTGGATCATCTTTATCATCCGTGGTAGCCAAAGCGACAACGCCAGGAGCAAGGAAACAACAGATGTTGTCGACATGTCCATTCGTTTCGTCGTTATAAATACCATAAGGAAGCCATAAGACCTTGCTGACGTTGAGGTCTTTTTTGAGTCTGGCTTCAATTTCTTCTTTGGATAAATTCTTGTTTCTGCCTTCAGAAAGAAGACATTCCTCGGTGGTCAAAAGGGTACCCTGACCATCCGTATGAATCGAACCGCCCTCCAAAATGAAGTCTTTATCTGGATAGCGGTGAATCATCAATTCCAATAAGGTGTTCTTACCAAGAGTGTTATCATCATCCCAAGGCTTATATAAGCCATCATAGTCACCACCCCAGGCGTTAAAGCCAAAGTCGACGCCGACAAGGCGTTTATTGACTTCGTCTTTCAAAAAGACAGGGAGAGAATCTCTCATCCAGGAATCATCATATTTCAAACGAAGAATGTGAGTGTTCTTCATCTGGAAACGAGTGCAGATAGAGGCATCAAATCTCGGATCGATGATGACGACAACCATCTCATAAGCGGAGATCGCTTTGACAACATTGAGAAACTCTTCTAGAGCGGGAGCGGCTTTTTCTCTCCAGGTGTCTTCTCTATAAGGAAGTGCGATAATGGTGCACAAATGTCTTTCTCCCTCAAAGGGAAAAACAAAGGACGAAATGTTTTCGTAATCTTTTAAAATGGAATTCATATATTTGTTATTTATTTTTTACCCAAATTATTATATAAAATATTATAACCAAAGCAAACGAAGAAAACGCTTAGGAGGCTTAAAGATGAAAATTCTCATGGTAGTCACAGATGGTTTTGAAGATATTGAAGCCGTCGGCACACTAGCGATCTTAAGAAGAGCACAACTTGATGTCACCTTTGCGGCAATCGACAGTACTCATGCTCTTGGTAGATATGGTGTCAATATCACCGATTTAGTCAATCTCAACAAGGTCAACTTTGATGAGTATGATATGCTTATCATTCCAGGTGGCCCAGAATATATCGCCGAGGAGAACAATCCTGAATTTTTGAAGATGGTCATGCACTTTGCTTCTGCTGGCAAATACATTGCTGCCATCTGTGCAGGTCCAACTATCCTTGGTCATCTAGGATTGCTGAAAGGGAAGAACTATACCTGTTTTACTAGCATGAACGAAGATTTCGGTGGTACTTATGTCGATCATTATGCGGTGGTTGATGGTAAGATCATCACCGGACGCAGCGCTGCTGCCGTCATCGACTTTGGCTTTGCCATCGTCGAAACCTTATGCGGTAAGGAATACGCTCAGAAAGTAAAGAATTCCATTTATTATTAATCAAGAGAGGAAATATTCAATGTTTGCTGATTTTAATTTCGGTATCATGGACATGATCATCATCGGCTTTTTGATTTTGTCCTTCTTCTGGGGATTCATCTCCGGTTTCAACAAGAAAAAATTAACTTCTTTTGCGACAGAAGCGGGTTTTGTTGTCGCTTACTTCTTTGGTAGTCCATTAAGTCACTTTATTTCTACGACTGATCTTTCCTATCATATCAGCAATGCTTATTTTGGACTTTTACCAACTAGCGATGCTTTTACCGCTGAGTGTGTCTATGCCACGGATGTCGCCGCTGGTAAAAACCAGATTGCTACAGCTTTATCAGAAATGAATATTCCTGGTTTCTTCCACGGCTTTGTCTTCAACAGCGTTACCGATACTTCCGCGACTGTCGGTCATGCGATTTCTAGCGCCTTTGCTTCTTTAAGCATCGTTGTTGCTGTCTATATCATTTTGTTCTTACTCACCTTCATCTTGATCAGAGCGATTCTTTCTCCTTTATGGAGAGAAGGCTCCTTGTTTGGCGAAGATGGCAAGACCTTGATGGGAAGAATCTGTGGTGTGGTGGTTCGTCTTGCGAAAAGCACCATCACCTTGCTTATTGCGATGATCATTCTTTCTTTGGCTGCCCAGATCACCTATCGATTTGGCTTTACCAATATCCAGGATTTCATCGACCAGGATTTGAATGTTGCCGATGCCAGCGGTTTTTCCATCGCTCGACTTTTCTACACCACAGCCAGCAATATGTTCCAGTGGATTTCTACCAGTGCTGGTTCTCTTGCCTCTGGTATGTAGTAGTCTAGACCGTTTATGAGTTATTTTGTTCATCATCCAGATAAGTGGGCTTCCGCCAATATCGATTTAATTGAGGAATGCTTAGAAAAACATGAGAAGACTGTCGTCATCATCGCCGGTGCGTCTAGTTCCGGTAAGAGTTATTGTGCCCAGATTCTTTCTCAGGTATTAATGGCAAAAGGTCACCATCCGATTGCTATCTCTTTGGACTCCTATAATTTTGGTTTGTCCGGAATCATCTCCAATAAGGTCAATCTTCATTATTTTGACAATTCCTTAAAAGAAATCAGAAAGATTTCTGCCGATATCAAGTCCGTCATCCAAGATATTCCTTTCAACAAGAAATACGATGATGAAGCCATCAAGAAAATTGAGCCGGTCATCTCCAAATATTTTTCTAATGAAGATAAGAAGAAGTTTTTGCATGGTCTACAAGAAGAATGGAAGGTGCTCAACTTTGATGAACCGAGCGTCTATGACATGCAAGAAGCAAGTGAAGATGTCCATACTCTTTTAAAGGGTGGGAAAATTGAAAAGAAACAGTATTCCAAAGTGGTCTCTGAAAGAGTGCCAACCGGTATCTATCTTGATGGTCAAGAATGCGATGTCATCATCATGGAGGGCATTTATGCCCTGACACCAAGTCTCGTGGCTTGTTTTGACCATCGAAATCTCATCACCAATTTTATCGATAGCGATCCTAAGACACTTTATCTTAGAAGAATCATCCGCGACGCCAAAGAGACAAGTGCCTCGAGCGTCTTTACCACTTCGCTATATTTTAAATACATCATTCCTAGCTATATTCACTCCATTCTTCCCAACAAGGAAAGTGCTGATGTTGTCTTTATCAACGATATGACCTTCCTTGAGATGAAGGAAGGAACTCTCTACACCACCAAGATGGAGATGAAGACCAAGTCCTGGGAAGCAATAGATCATATCATTCGTCATTCGACATTAAGAAAAATCACTTATGAAAAAGATACCTACTTCACTTCTAAAGATGAACCATTAGATAGTCAGAATATCTTACGTCTTCGCTGCTACTCTGATGATGAAGGAAAGACTTATGTGCCATCTAGTTTAGTCCACAAAGGCTTACCGAAAGTCAGAAGAGATGGTAAATGTATTCGCCCAATCAACATCTTGATCAAAGAAGGTGATTTCTTCAAGGTCTGGAACAGTGAGATGGAATGCCTTCAGAATTTTGCCAAAGCGGGTTGTCTTATCGGCCCAGTGCAGAAGAAGATCAAATGGAAGATCGAATATAAGAATCAGAATTTGACCATTCGTTATGTCGAAGGCCAGGGTTACTTTGTGGAATTTGATAAACCCTATGTCAAAGAAGCCATCGAATACACCAAGAACACCATCGCTCGATACGAAGGAAAATAGGCACTTTTTGCTATTTTCAGATGTGATTTGCAAGAAATGCGCAAATTATGCGTAAACGATAGTTAAAATGCACAAACTCCAGTACAAAATGATTGCAACTTGTTATAGGAGAAACTAAAATAGTTAAAGATTGAAAGAGAGGTTTTACTCAAATGATTGTCAATGCTACAAGAATGTTGAAAGCCGCTAAGGCTGGACACTATGCTGTCGGACACTTCAATACCAACAACTTAGAATGGACTAAGGCTATTCTTCTCACTGCTCAGAAGATGAATTCCCCAGTCATCATCGCCACTTCCATGGGCGCTGCCAAATACATGGGTGGTTACAAGGTTGTCGCCGCTATGGTCAAGGCCATGGACGAAGCCTTAGGTATCACTGTCCCTGTCGCTTTACATCTCGATCATGGTAACTATGAAGCTGCCAAGGCTTGTATCGAAGCCGGCTATTCTTCCATCATGTTCGATGGTTCTTCTCTCCCATTTGAAGAGAATGTTGCCAAGACTACTGAATTAGTGAATCTTGCCCACGATAAGGGCTTATCTATTGAAGCCGAAGTCGGTGCCATCGGTGGTACTGAAGACGGCATCACCGCTGATGGTGAAGTCGCTGATCCAGAAGAATGCAAGAAGATGGTCTCCCTTGGTGTTGACTTCCTTGCCGCTGGTATCGGTAACATCCACGGCATCTATCCAGTAGGCTGGAAAGGTCTTCATTTCGATGCTTTAGAGCAGATCAACAAGGCCACTGACTATATCCCACTTGTCTTACATGGCGGTACTGGTATTCCAGATGATCAGATTATCAGAGCCATCAAGGAAGGCGTCTCCAAGATCAACGTCAACACTGATTGCCAGTTAGTCTTCGCTGATGCTACCATCAAGTATTGCGCTGCTGGTAAGGCTGATCCAACTGCTGCTAATGAAGCTAAGGGTTATGACCCACGTAAGCTCTTAAAGCCAGGTTTTGAAGCCATCTGTGCCAAGGTCGAAGAAAAGATCAAACTCTTCGGTTCTGAAAATAAGGCCAATTACTAAACAAAGTAAAAACCACCGCGAGGTGGTTTTTTCTTTTGGCTTAATAGCTTACGTATTCGTCTTGTGCTTCTTTTCTAAAGCCAAGAAGTTCAAGGGTCTTGATGATCTTCTCGTAGAAGTTTCGGTTGACGCTATCGGATAAATCAAAAGCGACTTTTCCTCCTCCGCCAGTGATGACATCAACAGTCATAGAATTCTCACCTTTGACGAATAATAAGGAGGCGGTAGCAACCTGTCCGTTTTTAAACATTCTTTTTTCAAAAACGGCCATGTAGGTAGTATAGGATGAAGAGGTTCGTCCTTTGGCATATTTGAGAGTCAAACCGTTATCGGAATGTAGAATCTCTTTATAGATTTCGTTGATTTCAATGATTTTATCTAGGTACATAATTATGCAAGTATGATCAAGGAATAAGGGGCAAGATGAATGGTTTTCTTTTCTTCATCGATGTTGATATTTCCAATGGAGAGAATGACATTTCCATTCATTTCACTTGGATATGAGACAAGTGATTCTTCACAGGATGGATTGATAGCGATAAGAAGCTCTTCTTCATCTTTCTTACGAAGATAGATCAAAGGAGAATAAGTCTTGTTATCGACAAGATCAAAAGCAGCATCGTTATCTAAAGCAACATGGTTTCTTTTGATCTCTAAGAGGGTCTTGATAAAAAGAAGTAAAGAATCAGGATCATTGATTTCTTCTTCAACACAGATATGCTTATAGTTTTTATCTAGAGGAATATAGAGTTTATCCGCTTTAGAAAAACCAGCGTTCTTGCTTTTATCCCATTGCATGGGTGAACGGCTTCCTGTTCTTTGATAACCACCTTCAACGGAAGTGAGATTATCAATAAACTTCATACCGATTTCATCACCATAATAGAGGAAAGGAACATTCGGTGTGGTGTACATGAAGGTATAGTAGAACTTCAGTTCTTCTTTATTTAACCATGCCGAGATTCTTTTTGTATCGTGATTACCTGAGATGATAGAGACAAATTTGTCGTACTTTTTCGCATAGTCATATACCTCAAGAAAATGATGGAAGAACAGTGAGGCATCTTTCTTTTCCTTGTTGAACTGGAAAAATGGTTTTTCAATTCTTGCTAACTGAGAATTATAAGGATTGAATTCATCCTGTAAAAGGAAATCCATATCAAACCCGGCCTGCAGTGACTTTTCAGGATTGTTCCATTCCGAGACAAAGGCAGAGTCTGGATATTCTTTTTTGACTTCACTAAGAATCTGTTTCCAGACCTTGACAGTACCATCCTGGGTAGGATCTCTTTTGACTAGCCATCCTGCCATATCACATCTAAATCCATCACATCCCTTGCTAAGCCAGAACTTGATGATATCGATCATCTCTTTAATGGTGGCTTGTGGACCCTCATCAGTGATCTTATCTTCATAAGCTTCTTTTACTTCATAAAAGCCATAATTCAAAGCCGGTTGAATGGAAAAGAAGTTGGTGACCACAGCGCCATCTCTTTCAGAGATACCTCTTAAGACGGGTAAGTCTTTAGGGCTATTCCAGACTTTATCAGTCCAGATATAACGAGAAGAATATTTGTTCTTCTTGGCTTTGCAGGATTCTTTAAACCACTTCGAGTCCAT
>OCVV011016178.1_pt1 | contig 11312 bp, 9 predicted proteins | sample 1539721 | NCBI WGS metagenome assembly OCVV01 (sample SAMN02144230, study PRJEB22623) | gut metagenome | biome: sheep rumen | host: Ovis aries | place: New Zealand | reverse complement strand
ATGTGATTCTCATTATTGCCGCAATTGCAGCCCTTCTGAAGTCTGGATTTCCGCCGGCAGTTGTCTTTATGGTAGCGTTTATCGTGGCAGTGGTGATTAACTATCCGAACCCGGCAGAACAGAAGAAGCGGGTTGACGCACATGCAAAATCAGCTCTGATGATGGCGTCCGTGCTGTTTGCGGCTGGCTGTTTTACAGGAATTATGAAAGAAACCGGTATGATCACAGCTATGGCAACGACACTCTGTTCGATCATTCCTCAATCTCTGGGAAGATTCTTCCCGATTATAACAGGCGTAATTGCCATGCCTGCGTCGCTGCTGTTTGATCCGGATTCATTTTATTATGGTGTGCTCCCGGTGCTGTCCAGTACAGCGGAAGGTTTTGGCGTAGCCGGTGTGAATGTGGCGCGTGCTGCTATTCTCGGACAAATGACAACCGGTTTTCCGGTTTCCCCGCTGACTCCGGCTACATTCCTATTGGTAGGACTTGCCGGCGTGGATTTCGGTGAACATCAGAAACGTACGATTCCATTCGCTTTTATACTTACCATCGTGATGCTGATTGTATCGTTTGCAATCGGATCCATCGCCCTGTAACAATCTGCTGAATCATAGAAATGGAGGAAACACATAATGAAGACAATTCGTATCGGAAGCGGTGCAGGATACGCCGGAGATCGTCTGGAGCCGGCGCTGGAACTTATCGAAAAAGGAAATATTCAATATATCAGTTTTGAATGCCTGGCGGAACGTACCATTGCGATCGGACAGCAGGAGAAACTGAAAGATCCGGAAAAAGGTTATAACAGCCTCCTGGTGCACAGAATGGAGAAGGCAATCCCTCTGGCGGCAAAGCATGGAGTAAAGATCATCACCAACATGGGATCCGCCAATCCGGAAGCGGCTGCGAGAGTCTGTGCGGATCTTGCGGAAAAGAATGGCCTGAAAGGGATGAAAATCGCCTGCGTCCTTGGAGACGATTTGCTGCCGCAGTTGGACAAATATATGGATGTGGAGGTATGGGAAACAAAGAAGCCTTTATCCGAACTGAATGGTGAAATCGTATCTGCCAATGCGTATATGGGCGTAGAGGGAATTCTCAAAGCCCTGGAAGGAGGAGCGGATCTGGTAATCACCGGACGCGTCTCGGATCCGGCGATTTTTATGGCGCCGCTTATTTATGAATTCGGATGGTCTATGGATGACTGGGATAAACTTGGCAAAGGGACAAATATCGGACATTTGCTGGAGTGCGGCGCGCAGGTGACCGGCGGATACTATGCGGAACCCGGAAAGAAGGATGTCCCGGGAATCGGACATGTGGGATTCCCGATCATAGAAGTCAATGAAGACGGAGAATATTTTGTTACCAAAGTGCCGGAAGCAGGTGGAATGGTTACTGTGGATACCTGCACCGAGCAGATGCTTTATGAAATCCATGATCCGGAAAAATATTTTACCCCGGATGTGGTTGCGGATTTTTCAAAAGTAGTCTTTACACAGCTGGATAAGGACAAAGTAAAGGTAGAGGGGGCAACCGGGCATCCGAAGACTGATACATTGAAATGTTCCATCGGTTATAAAGACTGCTTTATCGGAGATGGCGAGATTTCTTACGGCGGTCCGGGATGTGTAGCCAGGGCAAGATTGGCACTGGAAATTCTGAAAGAAAGGCTGGAACTGGTAGCTCCGGGCGCATTTGAAGAACTTAAATTTGATATTATTGGATGCAATTCCCTGTACTGGAATCCTGATTTTAAATATAACGAGGAGCCCAGTGAAGTGCGGGTGCGAGCGGCAGGACGCGCAAGAACAAAAGCGCTTGCCGACATCGTTCCGAATGAAGTGGAAGCGCTGTATACAAACGGACCTGCAGGCGGCTGCGGCGCGGTAAAACGCACGCGTGAGATAATTTCCGTTGCGTCCATTCTGGTGGATCGCGGCCTGGTGACCCCTGCTGTAAAATTTTTTGAAGTGTGAGAAGAAAGGAGACTGCAGTATGAAATTATGGGAGATCGCGCATTCGCGTACCGGAGACAAAGGGAATATTTCCAACATTTCACTGATTGCATATGACAAAAAAGATTACGCGCTTCTGGCAGAAAAAGTTACCCCGGAGCGGGTAAAGGAGCATTTTAAAGGAATCGTCAAAGGAGAAGTCGTTCGCTACGATCTGCCGCAGCTCGGTGCCATGAACTTTGTAATGTATGATGCGCTCGGCGGCGGCGTAACCCGTTCGCTGTCTGTGGATATGCATGGAAAGGGGCTCAGTTCCTATCTGCTGAATATGGAGATCTGAGCCGGAATGGCAGTGGTTTCGGCTGCCCTGTTCAAAATCGGGAAAGCCTGAAACTGGTTTAAGAAGAAACGAATAATACTTAGTATGGAAAAGCATGGCGGTAAGATGCGTACTCTTTTCATGGGATTATCCGTGAAAGGGCGTATCATGCGCCATGCTTTTATAGTTCAGCTGCAGGAATCACAATGGCTTTTATCTAAGGTAAGGCGCCTGATGGAACCGCCTGTTCGAATTTTATATAGGTTCATTGACATTCTGTTGATAAGTCGGTAATATCGTTGTACATAACAGACCATGCGAAGCTCTCCGGGTTTTCCGGGGACATTTTCCGGCATGCCTGCACAGAATACCGCTGCGCGTACCGGAACTTTCGCAGGAAAAGGGGTAATTTATGAACAACGAAAACATTAAAATTATGGATCATCCGCTGATCCAGCACAAGATCACGAAACTCCGCGACCGGAGAACAGGCACAACAGAATTCCGGAATATCGTGACAGAGATTGCGATGCTGATGGGATATGAGGCACTGCGGGATCTGGAAGTTGAGGAATGTGAGATTGAGACACCGTTGGAAAAGACCCATTCCCCACAGATCTCAGAAAGGAAGCAGGCGGTGATTCCGATTCTGCGGGCCGGCCTGGGTATGGCGGACGGTGTGCTGCGCCTGATCCCTGCGGCAAAAGTCGGACATGTGGGAATGTACCGGGATCCGGAGACCCATGAACCGCATGCTTATTACTGCAAGCTGCCGGAGCGGATCGAAGATCGAACCATCGTGGTCGTGGATCCTATGCTTGCCACAGGAGGATCGGCCATTGACGCGATTCGCCTGATTAAGGAAAAGGGCGGCCGACGCATCAAATTTATGTGTATTGTGGCAGCGCCGGAAGGAGTAGAGGCTCTTGCAAAAGCACACCCGGATATTCAGATTTACATCGGTCATGTGGATCGGGAGCTGAATGACGCAAAATATATTCTGCCGGGACTGGGAGATGCGGGAGACCGTATTTTTGGCACAATTTAACCGTATGCCCATTATAGAATAACCGTATGTCCACAAGGTAAGCTGTGAGCATACGGTTAAATCATCAGGAAAATACGACTTCAATCAGATCATAATCGCTGTACTCTGACTGTTTCTTTTCCGTGAAGTCCGAGAAAGTCAGCGAAGAAGCGGGGGCAGGATAATAGCCGTAGATGGCCAGAGAGATTTTTTCTCCTTTTTTGATGGGGATCTGTTCCGTCTGGCTGCAGAGCAGACGATAATCCTGTTTGCTTTTTCCCTTCGGAACCGGCTGGGATTCTGTAGTATTCAGATAGCCGCTGTAGGAATCCTCTGACGGGCCGTACTGCATGCTGACAGCAATCTGGTTGGTATCGTGATTGCCGATGGAAATACGTCCCGCAATACTGCTGTCCGAGGCGTCAGACTGGCTGCGGAGCGCATGCTTGATCAGTGTGGAGCTGGATACTGCTTTTGCATTTTTGTATTGGGTCATGTAGACAGCGGCCTTTTTGATGGAAGAATCCCCGTGAAACGTATAAATCCTGTTGGTTCCTTCTCCCACCAGGTCCAGCAGCTGCTGTTCCGAGCTGTTCAGTGAATAGGGATTGAGTGCAGCCGTCTGTTCCGCTTCAGATCCGGATTCTGACTCCGCGGAGCCGGAGACAGACGCAGCAGAACTGCTGCCGGAGCTTGTCGAAGTTTCGGCCTGTGTACCTGCGCAGCTGACGCAAAACAGCGCGCCGCAGATCAGCATTGCGGTAAAAAACAGTTTTTTCTTCATTTTCATTTTCACCTCCAGTTGGATTTGGTTTGTTTCCACCTATCAAAAAAATAACACACTTCTTTGAAATATCCAATGTTTTGAATGACAACTCTGATATTTTTTTGCATTACTCAGACAAAAGAGCAGATTTGTAAGGAAAATCACGGACTCAACCAGTGGTTCGTGTCCTTTTCGGCTGACGTTTGTTAGAATCAAGGCAGAAAGGAGATTCCTACTATGATGAATCAGGAAAAAATCGGCAGATTTATTGCTGCATGCAGAAAAGATCTCGGCCTGACACAGGCGGCGCTTGCGGAGAAGCTGGGGATCACTGACCGGGCTGTGTCAAAATGGGAAACCGGAAAGAACCTGCCGGACACCGCGCTGATGCTGGAACTCTGCGATCTGCTGCAGATCAATGTCAATGAGCTCCTGACCGGAGAGCGTCTGGTCTCTGAGGATTATCAGAAAAAGGCAGAAGAGAATCTGTTCCGGCTGCTGCAGCAGGAAAGACAGAACAATCAGAAGCTGCTGTCTTTGGAGACGGTAATCGGTTATGTATCCAGTGTGTCATTCTTGGTGCTTATTTTCTCGGCAAGTTTTGCAGTTACGCAGATGCAGTGGAGAATTCTTATGATTGCCGCAGGGGCGGTGATTTTTGCAGTCGGGATGTATCATTCGCTGAAGCTGGAGCAGGGGGCGGGGTATTATGAATGCCCGAACTGCCACAAACGGTATGTGCCCACGATGCGGGCGGTGTTTCTGGCGCCCCATATCGGGAGAAGCAGGAGAATGCGGTGCCCGTACTGCGGGCGGAAAGGGTATCACAGGAAGATGCTGACGAGGTGAGGGGAACTTGCCGCGTTTTAAACCATTTGCAGTCAGCAGCTGTAAAATAAAAATTGAATAATAAAAGCAGATATTGGATCCGGGGAGTAAGTCCGCGGATCTTTTTTACATAAATGAAAATTAGAGGTTGACATCAAAAATAAGTGATATATGATAGAAATAGATAAAAAATAGAGCATATTGCTGAAACTAAAGACGATTTTTTGCGATTATCTATTACTTTTGACCATAAAATCACAGGAATTATGGGCAGCAGATGATCTGAGACAAGTGGAGCGAGGAGGACAGGAGAGGAGAGGTCAGAAAATGCATGATAAACTGGGATTTATGAATGATATGATCACTCAGAAGGCGATTATATCAGAGATTTTCAGCAAGTCACTGTTGGATTCTCTGGAAAAACATTTCAGTCTGGATCATACGATGATCGTCTGTTACGATGAGCACCAGCGTTTTTTATCCTGGACAGACCGCAGTAAGTTAATGCTCAACAGCAAAACGCACCCTTACTACGAGTTTTCCAAACGAGATATTTTTACTCAAACAATTAACCAAGAATCTAAGATGGAACAATTATTTTATGATAATGTTACACCAAAGATTTACCGGTCCAGTGTGATTATCCCAGAACATCAGTATGAACAGTCGGCGTATGTTCGGTTCCTGAAGAAACAGTTTGGGATGAAATACTCACTGGTCATGCCATTTGGACCAAATGGATGTGTTCATATCAGTTCGTTTAAAAAAGATGAGGATTTCACAGAAGCGGAGATCAAAAAATATGAGGATATCTATCAATGCATTGCATTATCCTACAAAGATTTTAAAGTATTTGAAAAGGCAAGAATTATATCCTCGATTCAGGATGAAATAATCATGAGCGGCGAGAAGGCATATTTTATCACGGATTCCGGTAAAAGAATTCTGGCGATGAATCGACTGGCAAAACGCTATTTGCAGGAACTGCTGGGAGAGCAGGCTGTGCAGCCGGCTGGAAAGGATTCGTGTACGTGGCTGCCGTTTCTTCTGGAGGGGCATCGGGATGAAGGTATGGTTACCACGAAAATCATTGCTCCGTTTTTATTTAAAATTTATTCGTTTCATCAGTCCTATTCCCATGGAATTGTGGAGCGTTATCATTGGATTGTCATTGACAGAGTGCAGACAGAAGCGAGTATACAGCTTCAGACAGATCCGGACGTGCTGACACCGGCGGAAAGAAAGGTTGCAGATCTCCTGACACAGGGGTATACCTATCGAGCCATTGCCGAAAAATTATTTGTCAGCTATCACACGGTAAAAAATCAGGTAGCGAATATCTATTCCAAATATGGTGTGAACAGCAGATATCTGTTCACTGCTTGTTATAAAAAAGAATAAAGCTGAAATCCGTCGGCTTTCGGAAGAGTCGGATTTTTGTACAGAAGCTTGTGAAATCATCGGCCGTGATTGTGCGGTTCCCTGCGAAAAAGGGGAATCCTGCAGTCACGGTCTTTTTCGAAATTTCATATAGGGAATGTTTCCTATATAAAAATAGGAATTCTTTGCGTTGTTGAAATGCAGCGTCAAAAATATAATGGATTCAAACAAAGAGAAGGGAAATAAAAAATATTCTGATAAGTAAGTAAGAGGTTCAATCGTATGAAAAAAGAGTGGAAGGGGACGATATTTGATATTCAGCGGTATTCAATTCATGACGGAGAAGGAATTCGCACCCTGGTATTTATGAAAGGGTGCCCGCTTCGCTGCCGTTGGTGTTCGAATCCGGAAGGATTAGAAGAGGGGAGTAATTTACTGTATCACACAAGGCTTTGTTACGGATGCGGACGTTGCGCAGCAGTCTGTGAGACAGGGGCAATTCAGTCCACGGAAGGACAGATTGTATGGAGACGGGAACTCTGTACAGAATGTATGAAGTGCGCGGAAGCCTGCAGTATCGTACATGCGCGTCAGATCTGCGGAAGGGTATATACGGAAGAGGAACTTCTGGATACGATCGCAGAGGACAGCGTGTATTATTACCGGTCAAATGGAGGAGTGACGTTTGGAGGCGGCGAACCTATGCTCCAGGCAGAATTTGTGAGCCATATGATGGAACGGTGTCACGAGGAGCTTGGCATCAATACGGCGGTGGAAACATCCTCCTGCGCACCGTTGGAAAAGGCTGCACTGGTGTACCAGGCGGCAGATTATATTTTTACAGACATCAAACATATGAATACAGAGAGACACAAGAAGTTAACCGGGGTCAGTAACGGACAGATTTTGAAAAACATCCGGCGGGCTGCGGAGATATTGGATGTGAAACGGCAGACACTGGTACTGCGGATTCCTGTTATACCGGGGCTCAATGATGAAGAAGAAAATATCCGGGCAACAGCAGAATTTGCCAGAAATATCGGGAATGTGAATCGAATCGAGCTGCTGCCATATCATAATCTGGGCGAATCCAAGTATCAGAAGCTGAAACAGACGGGTACTTATCCGCTGCATCATTTGAAACCGCCCACAGAGGAACACATGGAGCAGCTGCGCCTGATTGCGGAAGCGCAGGGGATTATGGCTAAGACCGGCAGCCTGTAAGGCAGACGGCCGAGCGCAGACAGCCGGAGAGAACACCGGATGGATGCATAGAAAGCAGAAAATGATTTAGACAGAAAGAGGAAAGGAGGAGAACGGAACAAAAGGAGGAGATTCTATTAACCGGATGACCGGAAGAACCGGTCGTCTCAGAGAAGGTAAAAGAAAAGAAGGGTTGACATGAATAAGAGAGGATTATTGAACTGGGCGCTGTGGATAGGGGTTATATCCGGAATTTACTGTGCGGTCTATGCGTTAACACTGCTGCCGTTTACCAGCAATCATCTGCTTGCCGGATGTAATGTTATGTGCGCGACGTTTACGGCGCTTCCGATTTATTTTAACGGCGGGGCCAAACGGGAAGAATTTTTCAAGTACTGCGGAAGCTACTGGGTTGGAATCGCTTGGGCGATCCTTTATCTGTTTATCATTGACCGTCTGACAGCGGCAGGGGTTCCGGTATGGCTGAATTTCGGACTGGTTGTCGGAATCGTATGTACGGTGGAATGCGGACTTCATTTTATTCTTCCGGAAAAGCTGCCGTTTAATGTAATACCGGCACACTTCGGCGCCATTTCCAGTTCTTTCTGGTGCGCGGCGCTTACGATTCTTGCAACCGGTGAAGCCGGACGGACATCCATTGGCGGATGCTACAACCTGAAGGCATTTCCGATTCTTGGTGTTACACTCTGCACAGGCGCGCTGCTTGGACTGGTATGCAACGAAGGACTGCATCTGATTGATCCGGAGACAGGCAGATGGAAACGGCCCGCAGGCAGGAAAAAGGTAAATGTAAAACAGATGCAGATGGATTTTATGGATGAAGCGGAGTGATCTCACGCATGAATTGCGTATGAAGCAGAGATCAAACCGGGGCAGGAGATGAAAGCAGAACAACAGGAGGAAAACAAATGGGAGCAGAAACAAACAAGAGTGTATTGTATGGTATGGAGAGCGGAACCGGCTGTACGGAACGTGTGCGGAGACTGAACGCGCAGCTGCGGAAGAAAAAACCGGGTGTGGATCTTCACAGAGCAAGAGTTTTTACAAAGATTTATAAAGAACATGAGGCGATGGATCCGATTTCCAAGAAAGCGCTGGCACTGAGTGAAACACTGGAAACGATTGAGCCGAAATACAGTGATGGGGAGCTGATTGTCGGACTGTCCTGCGCAAAGGAAAAATCGCATCCGCTTCATCCGGAAGTGGAAAGCAACTGGATTATGGAGGAAGGCGGAGCAGCGGCGTTGGCGACCCGCGAATACTGCCCGTATCAGATTTCCGCGGAGGAACAGAAAGAGTTTGAGGAAGAGATTTATCCCTACTGGGCGGATAAAACCATCACGGCAAAATGGCGTGCGTCTTGCCCGGAAGATATCCGAAAGGCGATCAGCGGGACAGGATTCGGGGAACCGTCGTTTATGCTTTCCGTCTACGGCAGTCATATGACGCCGGACTGGCCGGAGATTCTTACGAAGGGAACCAATTATTACGTCGATTACGCACAGAAAAAGCTGGAAGAACTGGATCCGAATGATATGACAAATATGAAGCGGATTATTTTCTACAAGAGCGTAGTTCAGGTGTTCCGGTCGGTGGAGAAGTTTGCGCACAACTGGGCAGATTATCTGCGCGGCCTCGCGGAAAAGGAAACGGATGCGGCGAAAAAAGAAGAGCTGGAGAAAATCGCCGAAATATGCGACCGGGTTCCCATGGAACCGGCCAGATCCTTCCATGAGGCGCTGCAGGCGATCTGGTTTATCTTCTGCGTGGTAACGAATGACGGAACCGGCCCGCTGATTTACTTCGGACGTCCGGATCAGTATCTCTGGGATCTGTACAGACATGATATCGATCATGGAATCCTGACACAGGATGAAGCAAAGGAACTGCTGGAATGTCTGTTTATCAAGAGCAACAATACGCTGTTCTTTATTGATATCGAAACAGCACATTTCTTCGCGGGAAATTCTGTGTTCCAGAATCTTATGGTAGGCGGAACCGATCACATGGGAAATGACGCGTCGAATGAACTTTCGTATCTGATTATTGATGCCTTTATCGAACTGCGGGTGGTTCAGCCGGCCATGGTAGTCCGCATGGATGACAATACACCGGAAAAATTCCGGAATAAAGTACTGGAACTGGTAAAGACCGGAATGGGATATCCCTCGATTTACAACGATAAAGTTTCAAGGCAGACCATGCTGCGTTCAGGATTTAATTATGACGATGCCAATGATTATTTCTGCGGCGGCTGCATGGAAATCCAGAAGCCTGCCTACTGGTGGTGGGGCCCCGGACAGATGATTAATATGGGCATGGGCGTAGATCTTGCGCTGCATAACGGAGTCAAACAGAAGACAGCCGGAAACATGCAGGGAGAGCAGATCGGCATCGCCACAGGGGATCCGAGGACCTTTGAAACTTTTGAAGCCTTTGAAAACGCGGTAAAGGCGCAGGTGAAATGTCAGCTGGATTATGACTATATTTCCGCGCAGCACATTGTTAATGCATACCAGGATTATCCGCTGATTATCAATTCTGTGGTACATCATTCCGGACTGGAACGGGGGCTTCCGTTCCACAGCGGCGGCTGCTATGGCAGCGCGTGCCCGGGATACGTAATCCATGGCATTCCGGATGTGGGGAACAGTCTGGCCGCAGTCAAAAAGCTGGTATATGACGACAAGGTGATTACCATGGATCAGCTGATTCAGGCCGTGGACGCGGACTTTGCAGGTTATGACGATATCTATCAGATGTGCATGGCCGCACCGAAATTCGGAAATGATGACGATTATGTGGATATGATTGAACAGGAATTCTTCGCATGGTTTGCAGATGAAGTAAAATCCCAGCCGGGGATCCTTTCATTCTACGATCCGGATCAGGAAACAGCAAGAATCCGTCATCAGCGCGGCGCGGCTTTGGTTCCGCTGTCCGGAGCGATTCCGCAGGGCGCAACAGTGGGCGCACTTCCAAGCGGAAGAAAATCCGGGGAACCTCTGGGCGATTCGGTGGCAGCATATCCGGGAACAGATACCAACGGACCGACCGCTGCGCTGAAATCGGTTGGAAAAATCGATTTTGCCAGAATGCATGGTGAAATTACGAATATCTACATTAATCGCGAGGTGATGGATACGGCAGCAGGACGGACAAGGGTCAACAACCTGATCCGCGCGGCATTTGACAACGGCGTGGCCCAGCTGCAATTTAATGTGATGGATAAAGAAGTATACAAGGATGCGCAGAAGCATCCGGAAAAATATCCGTCCCTTCTTGTGCGCGTTACCGGCTACAGTGCGTACTTTGTAGATCTTGACCGGGAACTTCAGGATTATATTCTGGTTCGCACACAGCATGCGTGTTAATAGATGAGGGAAAGAAAATGGAGACAAAAGAAGTAGTGATTGTAAGCGCGTGCCGTACACCGATTGGAAAATTTATGGGACAGTTCAAAGATGTATCTGCCCGTGATCTGGCGGTGACGGTCGGAAGAGAAGCCATCCGGAGGGCTGGTATTGAGCCTGCGATGATCGAAGACGTAGCCATGGGAGAACTCTATACGGCAATGCAGGGCTCCCTGCCGGCAAAACAGGTGAGCTATCGGATCGGCTGCCCGGCCAGTTCCAATGCCGTCAGCGTCAATCAGAACTGCGCGTCCGGCATGCGCGCGCTGGAAGTAATCTGTAATGACATTCAGCTGGGAAAAGCGGAAATCGGCCTGGCAATCGGAACAGAGAACATGACCAATGCGCCCTACCTGCTGCCGAAAGGGAGAGGCGGCTACCGGATGGGCGCCGG
>OCVV010000446.1_pt1 | contig 11312 bp, 8 predicted proteins | sample 1539721 | NCBI WGS metagenome assembly OCVV01 (sample SAMN02144230, study PRJEB22623) | gut metagenome | biome: sheep rumen | host: Ovis aries | place: New Zealand | reverse complement strand
CAGATGCTGTCACGTCATCAACTTTAAAGGTGATGTTCTTGTCAGACAGGTTGCTGTAATCATACTCATATTCGCTGCACGATGCAAGCGTCATGCCTGCGAGAAAATATAATATCTTTTTCATAAGCAATTAATATGAACTTTAGCGCTGTGCGCTTCATTATTCAATCTTCAATATTCAATAGCAATGCACTGCATTGCGCTCCTCTCTCCCCGCCCTCCCCCGAGTGGGAGGGAGCCCTCAGTAAACTGAGGAATGGGGAACATTAATATTTTAGTTTTTAAACCTCACCCCGACCCTCTCCGAGGGGAGAGGGAGAGCAAACTGATTGTATTTTCTGCTATTCTTTTTTTTGAACGTATAATTATCGTGTAATTGAACATTAATTTGAATTAATTATTCTTTTATTAACGACTACATTAACGGATATTACACGTTCCACGAAAGCGTCACTCTCAGCGAGTTTCACCCTGTTGGTTAGCCCTTCCCTTTTGGGGAGGGATGGGAGAGGCTCCCTCTTAGAATGCGATAACGGGCCTAACGCCTCGGTTATTGGTACTCGCGTAGGACTTAGCGTTGTTGCCGTTCAGGTAGAAAACGCCGTCGCCGCTCCAATCCACGTCGAACCCATTACTGGCAGAGAACTCGCTACTGGTCCAATACCAAGTTGAGTACTTATTTGCCATCCACGGCATAGTTGTATAAGGTGCCCATGAGCTACTACCTTTTGCAAATTTTGCCTCAAGAGCATTTTTATTTGCCTGTGATACGCTACTTACATACCATAACTTGGAACTAGCTTCTTGCCATGTTGAATTATTTGGATTATCAATGTTACCGCCAAGGTTCTTGGCAACCAAATAATACTGACCGACACTTCCGAGATACCAGCCTGATGTGTTTGCAGGTGCTGCATACCCAGCAGAGCCGCCAGAGGCTTCGGTTGATGAAGATCCTGTACCTGAGGTGAGACCAATCTCGCTTGTACCGANAGTGGGTGGCATAGTAGGCTGATGGATAGTTTTCTTTAGAGAAATCGCTTAGAGTTTTTATACGGTTAGTCTCTGTGCGGCCATCAAGGTTTGCCTTAACCAACTCAAGCGAATTGGTAAGAGTTGGGTGCACCTGTGTGTTCACACCTATTGTACCCGTCTTTGCCCAAGCGAGCTGAGCACCACAACTTGCAAGAGCAACGGCATAGCCTCGTCTGTATCCTGCCGCCTGATCGGTAAGACTGGTGGTATTTGAAAAGATAACAGCTATTGGATAATGACTGGCTGTTGCTGTGCCCTCGGTATAAGGTCCCCATGAGCCATCGCTAAACAGATAATCGCCCACATTTACAGGTCTATCCTCAGACGCTACATTCATATCTATAACATTTTGTGTCTCAGCTCCCCAAGGAGTTACTGCTACAGAAGCCACTGCCAGATGTGAGTTTACACTCACCTGGAATGTGTATTTATAGCCACTATGCATTTCCTGATTGTGCAAAGGAACATAGAGCGTGGTGCCGTTGTAATTGGCTGAGTGAAGAACAATCTTTATGAACTGGTCGGTGTCGAAACTCTGAGGTGGAATACACGCTTCGCCAACCTCGGAACCAAAACCCGTGTTTGCCTTTGGTGCAACAACGGTATTCATGATGATTGCAGTCTTGGCAGCCTGACTTTCCGTTGCAAGGGTGAGCATACCGCCACGTGTTGGCGAGTCGGCAATACCTGCTTCGGTTGTTTTCTCAGGGGTAAAGGTAACCTGAGTCTGCACACCAAGGATGTTAACCTCAGCATTCTCAAGGTCTTCGTCGTTAAGCGAACCGCCAGCCTTAAGCACCACCTCTAACTTAGAAAGCATATGATAGAATTTCACATCTACACCAGCAGCATCATATGTGGCACCTTTCTTAATGCCATAAAGCAAGTCACTTTCACAATAGTTGACTGTAGAACTCTGATCGTTGTGAACAGAGAAGGTGTAGCCATCAGAAGGAAAAGCTGCATTTTCAGCAAACTGGTATCTGCCATGAATAGCATATATGTCAATAGCTGCATTGCCCTTAGGGAAATACTTCTCTGTACCACTCTCACAGGTGAATGCACCAGAGCCATTGGCTGTGAGCAACCAACGGTTGAACCAGCTAGCTTGTGTTGAAGCTACATCTGCCCACACATAAACATACTGACCAGAGACAATCTGCTCGTCTTGAGTGACTGCTCTCGACTTTTCAAGAGCCGACGACAGAACGATTGGTCTTGAAGTGTCAGCCTTCTGATTGTCAGCCACCTCATCATTATAACATGATGTAAAGGCAACCAGCGCCATCAGCATGGTTAATATCTTAATCTTTTTCATATCGAATAATTATTTGTGTTAATAGTATTTGATCAATTAATATTTACCTCTACTTGATTAGCCACAGTAGCAGCCCATGCCTGAATGCTCGATGTTATGTTGAGTTCAAAGATTGACGAAATACTCACAATATATTCAACCAACTTTCCTGCAGGCCATGCAAGCTGTGTAAGCGGAGCCGATAGATTGTGAGTAATACCCTTGGCATCTTCAAACACCACTGTTATTGTAGAACCATCGGTAAGGGTCTGAGGCATCACAAGATAAGGACTAGTTACAGGCACTACAACTTTGTTTGCCGACTCAGCAAGGCTTACCTCAACATTGGGAGTTAGGGTTAGACTACGCTGTGTGTTTAGCGATGCCCATCCTGTGCCAAAGGTGTAAGTACCTGCCGAGTAATGGTTAGAAATGCTTATGCTCTTTATCGTTCCTGCTACTCCATCCGACTGATAAGTGAAATACAATCCGGAGAGCATGTGGTTGAACTCCAAGTCAACAACCGAACTGCTTGCGCTTGGCGTGTGTGCAGCACTGGCTGCAAGAATATCCACCTGATCGGCAGCTGCTGCAGGAACAGCGTATGTTAATGTTGGTGCATTACCAGCATTGTAGTTAAACACCTCAGATAGCGATGTTGGGTAATAAGCATAGAAATTAATCTCTGCATTATAGGCTGGCCAGTAGTGCTTACTTGCTGTTTGCCACAAACCATTCTGATAACTCACAGCCTCATTGTTGATAAGTGTTACAGGACTACCTGCCTCTTCACTCACTGCCAGCACATTGAAGGCATCGGCATCGTTGCCCTCGGTAACCCATACTGATTTCAAATCAGCACGCGACAATACCCCCACCGATGGCGAAAAGGCTATCGCCTTGCTGTTCTGTTGCTCTTCGTCGTTGCTGCTGCAAGATGTAGTCATCATGCCAGCAACAATCATAGCCGTTAGTAATAATATCTTTTTCATATCTCGTTTTTTTTCTTTTTATCAAGAATTAGAGAATTAGAGAATTTTAGTACTAACCTCTATCTCCTAACTCTTTTTTCTATTTTTCTTTTATCAAGAATTTGAGACGAGTTGATGAGAACTCTGTTCGAATAATTTCAGGACGAGTTGATGAGAACTCTGTTCGAATAATTTAAGAATTAAGCTAACGCCATTACATATCCTCTTGTATAACATAGAATTATTAAGAATCTCAAAGGCGTATGCCCAATTGACTTCCCCTTCGGACGCCGAACTATGTTTCTCTAATTCTCTAATTCTTGATATTTTTTAAGCACGAAGTGCACAAAATTACAATTCCACTTCACTCGATATTGTTGTGTCCCACGCCACGATAGTTGGTGTGATGGTGTTTTCAGCAATATTGATGGTGTAGTCATATTTCTTACCCATCTGCCAAGTAATGCCTCCAAGCGAATATGTCAAGGTATGACCATTACTATTACCATCAGTATATGCCACTTCAAGATAGGCTGTTGAAGGCAGAGTCTGAGGAATCATCAGGAACACAGCCGACAGACCACCCGAATACTCGTTGGCACCAGTGCCAGGAACAGGCGACACAGTCCATTCGCCACCCGTAATGCTGGCAGAATAAGTACCCTCGTAAGGCACACCCTTGAACTTTATGCTCTGTATTGTTCCTGCCGAGTTAGCAGACAAGCTAAAGCTGATTGCCGAGAGTATATGATGGAAGTTAATGGTAACACCTCCTGTGCTGGTGCCGAGATACTCGGCGCTCTCACCAAACATGAGGTCAACCTGTTCAGCATTGTTTGTTGGCACAGTGTAGCCCAAGAATCGTGGCATTCCCTGTGTGGCTTTAGTAGTAAACACACCATTGCTGCCAGCAAAAGCCGATGCAGGAGCATAAGCAAAGAAACGCAACTGCTTGGTGTTGTCATCGGGCCAGAAGAACCCATTAGCTGTGGTCCATGTAGTGTTGTTAGCACTTGTAGCAAGCTCCTTATACATGAAGTTTGGCGTTTCTGTTGTTCCTGTCCATGAGTCCTTAGTATAAAGATATCCCATGATACCTATTGACCCACCAAGATTAGTGGCAAGGGTGGCACGTCCCTCATAAACATCAGCCAGTACACTACCGAAAACTATCGGACGCTTACCTGCCGACTGCTCTTCCTCGTTGCTGCTGCATGATGAAAGAGCCATCATGCCAGCAAGAGCAAATACATATAATAAAATCTTTTTCATATCACGAACTATTATCGACCTCTCCCCCCGCCCTCCCCTGCTGGGAAGGAGCCAGCCCAAAGGACTGTTTATTGCTAACAAATAATCTTTGTCAGGGGGGCTTTTATGAGGTGTTGATTTAAATTTATCACAGACATTCTACTCCTCTCAAGCAAGCTAATGAGCTTTAGCGAGGCTCCCTCCCAGCAGGGGAGGGCGGGGGGAGAGGTCTTCATATCGAACTTTCAAAGTTAATTGTTTCGTCTTCTGTTGTTTCCTGCCAGTCAGATAGCTGAGTGATGACACCGAGAGCATGACCATCGTTGATGGTGATGACAATCTCATAAGCCTTACCGCTGCCAAGAGTAAGAGCCGTTGAAGGACGGAACACAAACTCATGGTTATTGGCGAGAGTGATACGTATCATATCGGCACCCTGAGCATAGGTCTGTGGCAGCACCACAGCCGAAGCATAATCATTGCTATTAAGGAACGCACTTGTGGTGCTATTCTTTAGCGTGATGTCGCTGCGCTGGTTGTTGTCGGCAATAACCATACTTGCCCTTCCTGCCTGTAAAGCAAACACATCGGCATCTGTTGACGGAACGAACGTGCCACGATAAAGCGCATTGACAAGAGTAACATTACACTGAGCGAGGTCTGATGTTGTGAGCTGGTCGCCAGCTATTAGTTTCACCCTGATCTGCGAGAGCATATGATAGAACGGCAATGTGATATCAATGCCCGTTGGCTCCACATCAGGATAAACAGAGTAAACAAGGTCGCTCAGGTAATAATTATCACGTGTACTCTGGTCGGGCTCCACCTGAAAGGTTAGTCCCTCGTCAGGAAACGCCGTAGTATTCTCTGTTATCTGTCCACTTGTGAAATCACCATGCATAGCATAGAAATTCAAGTGGTTAACAGCAGGGAACTGGCGAGTGACGCTGACACCTTGGAGAGAATGGTCAGCATTTGCCTTTAAGTGCCATGCCTTGAAATAACTCGAAGTGTTGGTTGCAGGATTATTGTCGGCAGAATTGATCATTGAAGCCCAAGCCCAAACAACAGAGTTTGGATAAATGATATCACGTTCTGTTACAGTTGCTCGTGACACTGCATCACCCCATGATACAGAGAACCTTATATCCCTGTTGCTGGCTGAATAGCTTACATCATCGCTGCTGCACGATGCAAGTAACAGCAAAAGCATTGCCAAAGGCAGAATTAAATATCTTTTAGTTTTCATATTACGAATATTATTATTCAGAATTAGTCATCAAGTGAAAGAGTTGTTTCTATTGGTTCTTGATCGTCCCATGCAACAACACTAAATTTAGCACTAATGACAGTCTCATTGATTGATATGCCAAATATATTTTTCTTGCCAGATGAGAAAGTTAGCGACTGTGGCAGATTATAGTTAAGGATGTCTCCATTTTCCAAACGTATTTCAAGAAAATGACCAGCTTGAATGGTTTGTGGAACAATAATAGCAGCCGAAGGCTCTGATCCATCGTTGGTAAGTAATACATCACCGCTGTTGCTTACACTACCCAATGTACCATTTGGAACATCTACTTCAACGGTGCGCATTACATTTTTTAATTTTACGATAGCTCCATTGAGAATATTTGCATCCTTTCCAGTCGGAACACTAAGTTCAACTATAACCTTAGTCATAAGGTGATTGAATGACAAAGGAATTATATTAGCAGATCTCTCAACATCATTTGCCGAAGCATACATAAGGTCGCTTGCCTTATAATATGCCTTTAACGTTTGGTCTTCCTGAACAGTAAAACTTGTTGTTGTTGATAAAACACCATTAGGATATACAGCATACATATTTACATTTCTACCATTACTTGGATAGTATGGATAAATGGTTCTCGTAGGTGCCATAGCACCACTTAGATTAGTAGTGTAATATTCTATAGGATTATTGTATATTGTAGAGGCAACTTCTCCTATGCCAAGCTTTTCAAAAATATAAACGTTTATTTTTTCATTACGCTCAAACTGCGTGTTCTGTACACTAATGCCAGCCCTTGAATCAAACGGTGCTGATTGCAAGAGTATTGGTGTAGAACTTTCTAAGCCATTGCTATCTTCTTTTTCAAAGGCATTATTTGAGCAAGAAGAAAAGAAAGCTATACACAAAATGCTTAAGGCTATAAACTTGTTCATTGTAAGAATGTACTAATTTTATTGTTTCTTTCCTTAGTTGTTTATATTGCTCTCTGACTCCCAATCAACAATAACCGTACCCGGCTGTATTGAACTGGCGTCAGAAACCTCACCAGTAACAGAGTACTCATCTCCCCAGTCCACAATACTTGCAGATACATGCATACGTTCGAGCGACTTTAAAGAGATTGTGTAAGTAACGACCTTTCCTTCAAGCCATGTAAGACCTTTCATACTTACGGTAAGTGTATGATCCTGTCCATCATTATATACCATTGTCATTTTTGAGGCATTAGCCAAAGTTTGAGGCATCATCAACAGAATTTGATCATCATCATTAAGCAAAGTTCCCACACTTGTTGAAGTAAGAGCCTTATTCAGATTAATAGTATAATTATCATACGAATTTTCGTCCAATGCCCATGTCGCTGTTTTTTCAGCATAAATTTCACCTTTATTATGAATTTTGGAAAGCGTGATTGACTTTATTGTTCCTGATGTGATATCACCATTAATAAACTTGATGGCTGTCATCTTATGTGCCATTTCTATTGTAGATGGTGTCAGTATATCTGTCATCACTTTTTCTGTAGAATTCCCTACCCTAATGTCATACTGATTTTCCACATCATTTGGAACAGTATAATTCAAATAAGGAATGCCTGCAATGGTCTTTGAGGTTATGGACAAATAAGGATCTGTTCCTTCTTCAAAGTTGATATATGGATAATATGCATAATAGCGCATATTCAAAGTCTGCAACTTCAAATTATCTATTGGGAAAGCATCTTCTGTTATCCAATGATCTTTGAGAGGAGTAATCATTTCGTTCCACATCAGATTTGGTGTGTTGCTATCTGTCCACGTTCCATCATAGCTAAAACCAAATATTCCAACAGAGTTATTAAAGTCATCTGTCAAAGTAGAACGCCCCCCGTTATAAGAGGATGACGAACTAACAAGAAATGAAATTCTGCTTTGGGACACATTGGTACCCCCATCATATTCAGAAGAACATGATGAGAGCACTACTAATAAGTAGAGCATTGGCAAAAAAGCTAATATATAATGCTCCTTTATTTTCATATTTAACAATGTTTTATGACTTTCTTATAATTGTTACCAATCAAAATAATCGCTATCGTAACGCTTTGCACCGCTACCACCGCTTGCGTTCTCATCGTATTTAACACGATCACCAACAGTAAAATTATCGCCAGAACCAGCGAGAAGATTTGCAACCTCTGTCATAACCAGTACATTAATCTCTGGTTTTACATATTCTTTTTTATTCATTGTTTTTGATTTTTATTTGTTTGTACTAAAAAATTATTGTTCCAGAATTATCTCCATCATCAACCCATGGATCTTGTACCACATCATTTTCAATTCCCTCGTCAGATGTAACAACGACATCAACCTTTGCATTGTTCTCAAGAAAATCCTCACCATTGGCATCAAAACCTCCATTGAAATCTATTCGATTGTTAGCGTTACGTACATTTATACTTAGATTTGATGCCTTTTGATTATATGGGAATGGGAAATAAACAGTTGCATACATTGGATTAGAAGAATCTGAATTATCAACATTTCCTGCAACATATTCTCCTGTATCAGTTTTTATTATTTGGCATTTCACCTCCAAATACGTCTGATGATTAGCATCAGCAGTTGATATAGGAATAGCTCCATTTGGATCTCTTGTTGTCATCCAAGGATCAACTCTCTGAGGAATAACAAACAAGTAATCTGTACCCGTTATTGTGGTATATGCCGTTGAAAGCAATACAGGAGTATCAAACTCATAAGTGTAATCAGCATATTCTCCATTCAAAGATGTCCATTTGCCTTTTGATGGTGAGCCATATGTATATGACCACGTGCCACCCGTTTGTAGATTATGGATAGTAATACTCTTTATATAAACATTTGTATTTTCTATCATATTCTTTGCACGGAAACCCTGATATGACAGCGTATGGGTCATTTTAAAAGAAATAGAACCACCAGAATTCTTCTTTGTCACTCCAAACAAACTTGCTATAACCAAATCTTCTTGATTAGCAAAGTTTTGTTCTACCTTATAATCAAACGTTGCAGACGATGCCGTTATATTAACATTTGAAAAGGCTGGCGCAGCAAAAGATGGACTTACAACATAGAAATCCATTGCTTTTGACTGCCATTTCCATTTTGTTCCAGAAACATCAAAAGCTAATGTTGAAGAGTTATAAATATATGTATATTCAGCAGAACTAACTCTTGAACCTGAAAAATACTTCAAAGAATATTGAGGAGTTCTGCTTCCTATAACATACGCTCCACGAGTTATTACATTCAAAGGCTCTGGATCATAGAATGTAACCTCGGTAGCATTGGTGGCATCATCTCGCACATTGTTCATACTATCACTTATTTCCTCAGTGCAAGATGAGAAGAAAACCGCAATGCCAACAAATATGAATGCTATCTTTTTCTTCATAATTATCCAGATATCCTATTATTAATGATAAAACAAGTTATTATGTCGGAGTATCAACACCACCAGCTTCAATAAGATTAGTCCAAATATCACCAGCAACAAACATAAGGCCATTGGCAATATTGAATTTATAGCTATGAGAGCCGTTGAATTTCAAACCATTTTTTAATGTAACAGGGATGATAAGTGTTCCATAGAAATTATCATTAGTTGAATGTTTCCAAACATATGCATTATATGGATCTTCACCATTCTGTTCATCATCGTCTCCAACATATACTTGATCGAAAGTCTCTTCTGTGCCTGAAACGTTAAAATCAAGAGGATGTTTTGCTTGGGCAACTTTACAATTCAATGATATATAAACGCCATCGTCTGGTATATCCGCCTGATTCAAAAAATCATCTTTTGTAGTATAAGTTACTTCTGTATTTTCAAAAGGGATAAACATCTCTGATCCATTAGCTGGAGACAAAGACTTTACAGGACTTACTCCCCCATCCTGATTACTTGATAGTAATACTGGCTCTGCAAAAGTAATTGTATAGTCACCTTTTTTTGTTTTATTAGACCATGTTCCAATATTGCTTGTTCCAGAATTGAAAGTAAAAGTACCATTAATAGGAAGATTATGTATAGTTAAACTCCTTATCAAGCAATAATAGTTTTCTACATCAACACTTGCATCATCACGATTTGGTTCAAAGAAAGCACTTAAATTCAAAGTAGCCAAAGCATGCTTGAAATTCAAAACGATTCCGCCTCCATTAGTTGCAGAAGTCTGATCAATAGCTTTTGCTACAAGAAGATCGGTCTGTTTACTTGCATCTACTGTTGTTGTCTCACCAATAACAGGCATTTCATATGTAAAACTTTGTGCGGAATTACCATACTTCACATCATCAGTCTTTATATTGGCATCAGTACTGAAAGCATAAAAATTAGATGTACCTGAAGGCCAAACAAGACTACCTGTACCAGTCCATTCTTCATTAGACTTAGTTACGGTTACATTTGCCCAATCTTCAGTACTTCCTATTGCATGAAGCTTAAATGAAGAAAAGGTTTCAGATGTTAAATCTGTTGCACGTGTAGAGCCTGAAGAAACACCGTCAACAGAGGTAAAAACCTTCAATGGCACACCACTATCCTTAGTGGTAACCACATCATCATTGGAGCAACCAACACTGATGGTTGCAGCGGCAGCCAAAGCTGCGAAAATTAAAATCTTTGATTTTTTCATAGAAATATTTTATTTAAATAAATTAACTGTCTTATATTTGCGAAGCTTATAAAACAAATTGTTTAGCACAACTTTGTTTAATGCGATTATATTAACTTCAAATTATATTTATGTTCTATTGTTTAGCGTTGTAAATGTCTTTTTGCTGGTTTGACAATTGTTTTACGGAGGCAAATATAAGCAACAATCTCTAAAATTAATCCTTTTTGGCGTTTTTTTTTTTTTGTTAACGTTTGCGCTGACGCGCAACCGAGCAAGATTAAGAATTAAGATTAATTAAAACACCGATTAATAAAAGTAAAAACACAAACTATCCTGCTCTAAATCATTAAAATTCAATTTTACATATTTTAACTTAGTTTTAAGGATTAGAAAGTGAACTGGTAAAAAAATAAGAGCGAACAATATGAAACAGCAATCTATAAATATGCAAGCATTTTTTCGACCACAAATCTATCGAATCAAACTAATAACTTTGAACTTTGAGATTTGAACATTGAACTTTATGATTACTATTTACTGCTTATAGTTTACAGTTTATTGTTTACCGTTTATTGCTGTGAAGATTATTAACGACTAATTAACGGATGCCATCTTTCCTCGAAGGAGTTTATTGAACGTGTAATTATCGTGTAATTATATCGTTAATAAAAGAATAATTTTAAAGAAGAAAATGTGTATGAATGAATGCGGCTCAGAATGAGCCTATGATAATATTGCTGCTGGTGCTTTTGAAAACAAGTTTTCCATGCACCACAACAATATCACCATCCTCTTAGAGGATTATTCATTCATACACTAGAAAATAAAGCGCTGATGCGCCATTGCACAATCGTGCAA
>OCVV011065717.1_pt1 | contig 11320 bp, 8 predicted proteins | sample 1539721 | NCBI WGS metagenome assembly OCVV01 (sample SAMN02144230, study PRJEB22623) | gut metagenome | biome: sheep rumen | host: Ovis aries | place: New Zealand | reverse complement strand
CTTCGAGGGGGTAAGGAATGCCGAGAGACTCGTATTTGACCTTTCCCATATCATGATAAGGCAGGCAGTCAACAGCCTTGAGGGTTTTAAGACCGCCGATAAAATAGCCCAGCCGGAATTGTTCGTCTTTATCGTCTGTCCAGTGGGGTACAATAACGTGACGAATCCAAAGGGGGATATTTTTTTCGCTCACGTATTCCGCAAAGGCAAGAATATTTTTGTTAGAGTGACCAGTTAAAGCCTGATGCCGTTCGTCATCAATGTGTTTGATGTCAAGCATGACAAGGTCAGTCACATCAAGAATACCATCCACCATTTCAGGATGTTGGGGATTAAACGTGATACCGGAAGTATCAAGGCAGGTGTGAATATTTTTTTGTTTCGCAGTGGTGAAGAGTTCTTTGAGAAATTCAGGTTGAAGCATAGGTTCACCGCCGGTGCAGGTAATACCGCCGTTGGAGTAAAATTCCCTGTTTCGTTCATAAGCCGTGAGAAGCTCAGAGACGGTCATTTCCTTGCCCTGACAGACCGCCCACGTATCAGGGTTATGACAATAGAGACAGCGCATAGGACAGCCCTGAAAGAATATCACAAAGCGGATACCCGGACCATCCACCGTGCCGAAAGAATCCGTAGAATGAATATAGCCTTTCATAAAAATACTCCTTTCATAAGAAAAATAAACGCCGTCCGGAAGGACGGCGTTTTTCGGGAACAATGTCAGATTTTTTCGTGGAAAGTTCTGGAGATAACATCGTCCTGCTGTTCCTTGGTCAGCTTGATGAAATTGACAGCATAACCGGAAACACGGATAGTAAGCTGAGGATACTTTTCAGGGTGCTGTTGTGCATCGAGCAGGGTTTCACGAGTGAAAACATTCACATTGAGGTGATGACCGCCCTTTTGCACATAGGCATCGAGCATCTCAACCAGATTGTCAACCTGCTGTTCGTTCTGTACTTCTGCCATGGTAAAAACCTCCTTGAAATAATATAGTATAAGATAAATTGGGAACGTCACGGAGGGAGAAGCCCCTCCGGACGGTTCATTTTTCAAAAGTCCTCGTCTTCGTCGGTTTTTTCTTCGCCTTCGAAATCATCTTCAAGCTCAACATTCGGAAGAGCGCAAGGACCTAATTTGGGGTTGCATTCAGTGCTGTTGACGGTCTGAACCTTGGTAACTTCGCCAATATCAAGGTTAATATGCTGACTTCCGGAAGACACCAGAGAATCCAGAAGAGCAACGAGTTCGTCAGCATCCCTATCCTCAGGAATCTGAGGATTTTTTTCAGGATTCAGCATCTTCAGCCTCTCTGATAGCCTCTTGTTCGAGGCGGTCAATATCGAGGTCTCCGGCGAAAATTCTGGTATTTTTGCCGAGCGCATCCGGAACGATGGAGAAGGTATTGGAGATACCATCCTGAGCGTGACGGAAGGGAAGCTTTGCAACGGAAGAAAGGGAAGCAATTGCACCGCTGGTATCACGTCCGTGCATGGGGTTTGCACCGGGGGCAAGCGGAATGCCCTGCTTTCTGCCGTCAGGAGTATTGCCGGTCTTCTTGCCGTATACGACATTGGAAGTGATAGTCAGGATGGACATAGTCGGAACACCGTCACGATAGGTATGGTGCTTTCTGATTTTGTCCATGAAAGTACGAACAATATTCACAGCAATCTGGTCAACTCTGTCATCGTCGTTGCCGTATTTCGGGAAATCGCCCTCAATTTCATAATCAACAATAACATTCTTTGCAACGTCAATGACATTGCCAGCCTTATCCTTGATTTCAATATCCTTGCGGATGCACTTTACCTTTGCATACTTGATAGCACTAAGAGAATCAGCCACAACGGACAAACCAGCGATACCAGTTGCAAAATATCTCTTGACATCACGGTCATGCAGAGCCATCTGCAATCTTTCATAGCTGTACTTGTCATGCATGAAGTGGATAACATTCAGGGTATTGACATACAGACCAGCAAGCCATTCCATCATGTCATCATATTTCTGCATTACATCATCATAGTCAAGGTAATCACCTTCGACAGGGCGATATTTAGGGCCTACCTGCAAACCAAGACGCTCATCAACACCGCCATTGATAGCATACAGCAAGCATTTTGCGAGGTTCGCTCTTGCGCCGAAGAACTGCATTTCCTTGCCGATTCTCATAGAGGATACACAGCAGGCAATAGTATAGTCATCACCGTGAGTAACTCTCATCAAGTCATCATTTTCATACTGAATAGAAGAAGACTTGATAGACATTTTCGCACAGAATCTCTTGAAATTAGTTGGCAATTTGGTAGACCACAGAATTGTCATATTAGGTTCAGGAGCAGTGCCGAGGTTATTGAGGGTGTTGAGGTAACGGAAAGAATTCTTTGTAACCATGTGCTGACCGTCAACAGAAACACCGCCGATAGATTCCGTGACCCAAGTCGGGTCACCAGAGAACAGGGAATTATATTCCGGAGTTCTTGCGAACTTGACAAGGCGCAGTTTCATAATGAAATGGTCAATCAATTCCTGAGCTTCTTTTTCGGTGATGATACCTCTTTCAAGGTCACGCTGAATATAAATATCCAAGAATGTGGAAGTTCTCCCCAGAGACATAGCAGCACCATTCTGCTCCTTGACAGCAGCCAGATAACCGAAATACAGCCACTGAATAGCTTCTTGTGCAGTTCTTGCAGGACGGGAAATATCAAAGCCGTAGATTTCGCCCAGCTTCTTCAAATCCTTCAAAGCGTTAATCTGTTCAGAAAGTTCCTCACGCAGACGGATATTTTTGGAAGTCATACGAACGAAATGAGTTTCCTTCTGGTGTTCCTTATCCTGAATCAGCATATCAACGCCGTACAATGCCACACGGCGATAGTCACCGACAATACGCCCACGACCATAAGCATCCGGAAGACCAGTCAGAATTGCTGCATGTCTTGCGAGTTTCATTTCAGGAGTATAGGCATCAAAAACGCCCTGATTATGGGTCTTTCTGTATTTGGTGAAAATTTCAACAACAGAGGGGTCAACCTCATAGCCATATTCTTTGCAAGCCTGCTGAGCCATACGGATACCGCCGAACGGCTGGAGGGAACGCTTGAAAGGCTTATCAGTCTGGAAACCAACGATTTTTTCTAAATCCTTGTTGAGATAACCAGCTTCATGAGAAGTGATAGTAGAAATAATCTTGGTGTCCATATCCAGAACTCCGCCGGCTTCACGCTCCTGACGAGACAAATCCATGACCTGTTCCCAGAGCTTTGTAGTCGCTTCGGTAGGACCTTCGAGAAAACTTTCATCACCGTCATAGGGTGTGTAGTTTTTCAGGATGAAGTCACGGACATTGACAGAGGTATTGCTCCATCTGCCAGCTGTGAACCCTTCCCACTCAGGGGCAAATTCTTTAAACATAATGACATCTTCCTTTCCATCGGATGTGGAGTGCACATCCCTTTCTATATTCTATATCATACTACTTTTTTCAGAGTTTGTCAAGGTTTTGTCAATCATCAAAAAACAGTTTAACAGGTTTCTGTTATTTTGCGTAGGAATTTTCGCAAAATTGCTGTTATTTTATGGAAAGTGCATGATTGCTTTTTCTTTTGGAAGGTGTTGCGCTGGTTTACATAGAAAAGCAGTAGATTATGGAGAGGCAATTTCAGAGCACACCCCATTTTCATCAAACGAGACATTACCGGAACTATTTTCAATTATATCACAATGCAGTGAAAATTGCAAGTAAATGACAGCTGAAAAAAGCTGGTTATCATTTACGCTGAAAATAGTGATAAAATCCATATTTTCTGCATATATTGCAAAGAACCCAACAGAAATGGAGTGATACCATGCATATTCAGTCAGAAGAAAGAGCGGTCACGCTCGGAATATACATATTAGAGCACCAGACAACAGTCAGAGCCACAGCGAAACATTTCGGGATTTCAAAGAGTACAGTACACAAAGATGTCAGTGAGCGTTTAGCCGGAATCCGCCCCGACCTTGCAGAGCAGGTGCATGAAGTCTTGTTATGCAACAAGAGGGAAAGACACATTCGTGGAGGAATGGCGACCAAGCGGAAATATGAATTGCTTGCAAAAAGCCGAAAATCTTCACAGGAAGAAACGAACCGACAAATTTCGGCAAATATCGCATGAAAAATGTGGTATAATAGGGAAGTACTGATTTCAAAAAGGAGCTGAAGCAATTTGCAGAATATACAATATGACATTGACAGATTTTCGGAGAATGTGTTGTTGTCGTTAGAATCAGCGATGTATCTTGCCGGAGAGATGGGGCACACCTATATAGGCACGGAGCATTATTTAACGGGATTATTACGGCAACAACCGAATTCGGCATCATCCATTTTAAGGAAAGCTGGATTTTCGGAAGAGATGCTGACAAAGCAGTTACTGCGCACAGTAGGAAAGGGAAGCCGTACTTCTCCCACATACCGAGACATGACCCCGACATTGCACAGAATGTTCCGCATCGCACAGGACATTGCCGACAGGCAGGGAACGAAGCGAGTCGGAACGAGATGGATGTTATTGGCAATGGTGCAGGATGAAAACTGCGCCGCCGCAGAGATGCTGGAAATTTTGCAGGCAGATTTGAAGCGGATAGCGTGTGCATGTTTAGGGGAGAAATTTTCCGGCTTACCGAACGCACCGACGGAGGACGAATTCCCGAATTTGTTTCGGTATGGGAAATTATTGTTACCGTGTCCGGAAGATGACCCTTTGATTGGGAGAGAAGACGAGACGGAAAGGGTATTGCAGATTTTAGCAAGGCGCAGTAAAAATAATCCCTGTTTGATAGGAGAACCGGGGGTAGGGAAAACAGCGATTGTGCAGGGAGTAGCGGAGCGGTTTGCAAGAGGCGAAGTGCCCTCACAGTTAGAAGGATATTTTGTTTTCTCGATGGATTTAGGGGCATTGTTAGCCGGAGCGAAATACAGGGGAGACTTTGAAGAGCGAGTAAGGGCGTGTGTTGATGAAATCCATCAGAATGGGCGGATGATATTGTTTATTGACGAGATTCATACGATAGTAGGAGCAGGCGCAGCAGAGGGGGCAATCGATGCAGCAAACCTGTTAAAGCCGGCACTGGCGAGAGGGGAACTGCGGTTAATCGGAGCGACGACACCAGCAGAATACAGCCGGACGATAGAGCGAGACGGCGCACTGGCAAGGCGGTTTCAGGCGGTAAACATCCGAGAGCCGTCAGGCACGGAAACGCTGGCGATACTGGACGGACTTCGGGAAGGATACGAAAGGTATCATCATGTACAATTGAGTACAGCGGTATTAAGAGCGTGTGTGGAGTTGTCACAGAAATATATTGGCGGAAAGAGTTTCCCAGACAAAGCCATTGACTTAATGGATGAAGCGTGTGCAAGGGCATCCCTGAAAGGGAAAACGGTCTGCACCGAAGACGTAGCAGAAGTAGCCTCAGTCCGGACAGGAATTCCGTTGACACAAATGACAAGTGCAAGGCAGGAACGCTTATTGCAGTTAAAAACCGCCTTGACGGAGAAAATCATTGGACATGATGCAGTGATAGAAAAATTATGTGATGCGGTGTGCCGTGCAGGGAGCGGATTCAGGGACATTCACCGCCCGACAGGTTCATTTTTATTGCTAGGTTCGACCGGAGTAGGAAAAACGGCATTAGTGCGGACATTGGCGGAAAGTTTATACGGAGATGAAAAAGCGTTAATCCGTGTGGATATGTCGGAATATATGGAACAGCATTCAGTTTCACGTTTAATTGGTTCGCCCCCCGGATATGTAGGATTCACAGAAGAAACGCCCTTTTGTGCGCAGTTACGGCAAAGACCATGCAGTGTAGTATTATTTGATGAAATTGAGAAAGCGCATCCGGATGTATTGCATTTGTTGTTGCAGATTCTGGAAGATGGCACATTCACCGACGGTTCAGGGCGGAAAATCAGTTTAAGAAGCTGTATGATTTTCATGACAAGCAACATTGGAATGCATGAAAAGTCGAATGGAATGGGCTTTATTGAGAAGCAGACAGAAAATCATTCCGTTGCAATGGAAACGCTCAGAAAGACATTATCACCGGAATTGATAGGGCGAATGGATGAAATATTATGTTTTGATAAATTAAGTCATGAGAGTTTATGCGCCATTGCAGAAAGGCAATTATTAGAAATTGCCGAACGTACCAAAGAAATGGGAATCACGCTGTTATATGACAGACAGGCAATTGAGAAATCAGCATCCTGTCCGGAAACAGCAGATTATGGAGCGAGACCATTAAGGCGGTATTTAACGCAGAATGTAGAAAGTCCGTTATCGCATTTGTGGTTGAATGGAGAAATCCATACAGGGGACACAGTATTATTGACCGCCGAACAGAATCAATTATCTTTGAAAGTGACAACCATGGTATAACAAAAAAGCCGTCTGCAACAGGACGGCTTTTTGAATTTACTTAAAGACAATTGTATAACTTTCAGTCACACCAAAAGCAGTCAAGAGGTTGAGCAACGTATTTTGTGCACTGTCAGCAATTTCATCAAAAAATTCACTATTTTCTTTGATGGAATTTTCTTTCTCTTTTTTGGCATTGGAAATAACTTCTGCAAATTCCTCATATGTTTTTTTACTGAATATTGCATTTTTTACCTCATAAGATTCTACACTGTCGTGGTCGATTTCATGCGCAATAATTTTCGGTTCAGGCAATGTCAATGTAATTCGTTTTGTTTCCTCATCAATATCACAAACAATTTCAGAAACATCAATACCAGCGTTGATAGTTCCGCTGAAAAGAATGAGTGTTGTTTCTTCTGTCAGAGGCACATCAAGCCCCATAACCTTTTTAGCGTCCTTGTGATAGGTTGTTACCTCATTGTAATAATACTTTTTGGATACTAATTCACTTGCATTTTCTATCCAAGACTGCAATTCTGACAAATTAAGAGTTTCATCGCCTTCAGTGACAAAATTTTCGAGTGTTTCGGGAATTTCTTTTGTTGGTTTCATGACTTTGTTGTAGTAAATAGCACCAGATATTACGCTAGTTAAAATACACCCCACAAGCATACCAATCAAAATAGGTTTCAAATTCATTTTTCTTTCCTCCTCAAATCCTATAAATTCATTTTCCTGTTCCATAGAAACCTCCGTAAAACTTCTAGTTGTTATAAATAACAACAAAAATTAGTAACTACCATCATTATAACACATTCTGCAAAAAAGTCAATAGGAAAGAGTAATTTTTATGCACGTTCCACAAAAAGTGATAAAGAAATTTGTTTTTTCAACATTGATTTACTTTTGTATAAAACTGATTGACATTCCCTGAAAAATATGTTAAAATAGAACTGCAACAATGAGTTGCAGAAAGAGAGGAAAGGACATTATGAAAAAGGGAATTTTCCGGAGAATTGCCGGAATTGCAATTTCCGCATCAATGTTGTTTGGAATGACTGGCATCATTCCGGCGAATGCAGAAGATACACCGGACGCATATCATGACGACTGGTTGCACGTAGAAAACGGAAAAGTTGTAGATATGTACGGAAATGAAGTCTGGATGACAGGGGTCAACTGGTTTGGCTACAATGTAGGCTCACAGGTATTTGACGGTGTATGGTCAGCGAATATGCATGATTGTTTGAATTTGATAGCCGACCATGGATTTAATCTGTTAAGAGTGCCAATGTCAACGGAAATCATTTTACAATGGAAGAACAAAGAGCCAGACCCCATTATCAAAGTGAATGAGTGGTCTAATCCGGAATTGACAGTGGAAGGCATTGAGGGCGGTACAGTCAAATACAGCTTTGACATTTGGAATCAGGCTGTCGAGTGGTGCAGAGAAAACGGTATCAAAATTATGATGGATATTCACAGCGCAACCACCAACGCAGCCGGACACAATTATCCTTTGTGGTATGATGATAATTACAGTACAGATGATTGGTTAGAGGCATTATCATGGTTTGCGGAATATTACAAAGATGATGATACCATCATAGCGATTGACTTAAAGAACGAACCCCACGGAAAGCCGGAAGAGGGAAAATTTGCGAAATGGGACAATTCCAAGGATGAAAACAACTGGAAATATGCCGCTGAACGTGGTGCAATGGCATGTTTGAAGCAGAACCCGAATTTGTTAATCATGGTAGAGGGGACTGAATGCTACCCCGATTTTTCAAGGGGCGCAGACTGGACAACGCCGTCAGTAGATTACGCACATTACGGCGAACCGAGCAAGATATTTGGCGCATGGTGGGGCGGAAATCTGCGAGGGGTAAAAGATTATCCGGTAGACATCGGCGAATACACGAAGCAGATAGTTTATTCCCCCCATGATTACGGACCAGAAGTATATAAACAGAGCTGGTTTTATTTAGATGATGATACCAAGACATTTGACCGTCAGAGCCTGTTAGACGATTACTGGTATGATGCATGGGCATATTTAGTGGAGGAAAACCGTTATCCCCTGTTAATGGGAGAATGGGGCGGTTGGGTTGATGACGAACACGACACAACCGGAGAAAACCGCCATTGGTTGCAGGAAATCCGTGACTACATGACAGATAAGCACATTCACCACACATTCTGGTGTTTCAATGAAAATTCCTCAGATACAGGCGGATTGGTCTATGATAATTTCACCACATGGGACGATGTGAAATATGACTTTATCAAGTCGGCATTATGGCAGACAGAGGACGGAAAATTCATCAGCCTTGACCATACAATTCCGATTGGAGTAAACGGCATTACTTTGACAGAGTATTACAGTGGCACACCGTCCACCCCCACGACCCCGACGGAGACAACCACCGAAACCATTCCAGCAACGACAGAAGCAACCGAAACGCAGGCAACCACGGAAACCAATTCCCCCACAGCCGGAACATACGGAGATGTTGACGGCAACGGAGTAATTGACATTGTTGATGTACTGACATTGAATCAATACTTGGTAGGAATCGGGGATATTTTGCCGGAATTGCAGGAATTTGGGGACGTAGACAGGAACGGCGTTTTGAATGACACAGATGCAATGAACATTTTGAAACATCTTGTGAAACTTGTTCCGGAGTTGCCATTATGAGCGGATTGAATCAGACTCCCTCAGGAGAAAGAATTCATATTGCATTTTTCGGGCGGAGGAATGCAGGAAAGTCGTCAGTTATCAATGCAGTAACAGGGCAGTCGTTGTCAGTGGTATCAGAAGTAAAGGGAACAACAACAGACCCAGTATACAAAGCAATGGAATTATTGCCCCTAGGAGCAGTTACCATGATAGACACCGCCGGAATAGATGACGAGGGCGAATTAGGCGCACTGCGAGTGGAGAAATCTCTTGCAGTGCTTGCGAAAACAGACATAGCCGTGTTGGTAGTAGATGCAGTAACCGGAAAAACGTCAGAAGACGAAAATTTGCTGACGGAATTTCAGAAACGGAAAATTCCCTATATTATTGCATATAATAAGTGCGACCTTATAGAGAATTGTACAGCTAAATCCGCCCATGAAATTTTCGTCAGTGCGAAAGAGGGTACAAACATCAGGGAGCTGAAAGAACTGATTGCCAAGCAGATTTGTCCGGAAGTGCATCAGAAGCCCCTGATTTCGGATTTGATAACAAAGGGTGACGTGATTGTATTAGTAATTCCAATAGATGAATCCGCCCCGAAAGGACGTTTAATCTTGCCACAACAGCAAATCATTCGTGCATCTTTGGAAGAAGGAGCAATGCCAGTTTGTTGCCGTGATACGGAGCTGAAAGCCACATTGGAGAGCCTGAAAAATCCGCCGAAAATGGTCATTACAGACAGTCAGGCATTTGGGAGGGTATCGAAAATAGTCCCCTCTGAAATTCCCTTGACCTCATTTTCGATATTATTTGCAAGATACAAGGGCGATTTAGAAACCGTGGTGCAGGGAGCAGGAAAGTTAGACCATTTAAAAGCCGGAGACAGAATTTTAATTTCGGAGGGCTGTACGCATCACAGGCAATGCAATGATATTGGTACAGTGAAACTCCCGAAATGGATTTCGACCCATGCAAATTGTGAATTGAAATTTGAATGGAGCAGTGGAAACGAATTTCCAAGGGATTTGACAGAATATGCTTTAATTGTGCATTGTGGGGCGTGTATGTTACCGCCGAAAGAAGTACAATTCCGTCAGGGCATAGCAAAAGAAAACGGAATCCCCATCACGAATTATGGTACAGCAATTGCACATTGTCACGGCATATTAAAGCGGAGTTTGGAGCTGTTTCCGGAGGTACTGAATTTACTGGACAAGTTCATATAAAATTTACTTTTTAGCTATGACAAGTATCATAATTTGTGGTATAATAGCATTATCATAAAAAATCAGGAGGTTGATTGAAAATGAAGAATATCACGGCTGACATTCGTTACATTGGAGTAAACGACCATGAAATTGACCTTTTCGAAGGTCAGTACATTGTACCAAATGGAATGGCGTACAATTCGTATGTAATCATAGACGAAAAGACAGCAGTCATGGACACAGTAGACGGACATTTCACAGAGGAATGGCTCACGAATCTGAAAGAAGCGTTAGAGGGAAGAAAACCGGATTATTTGATAATCCAGCACATGGAACCCGACCATTCCGCCAGCATTCTGGAATTCCTGAAAAATTATCCGGAAACGGTTTTAGTAGGGAATGCGAAAACATTTGTAATGTTGGGGCAGTTTTTCGAAGGATTGACCCTTGCAGACGACAAGAAAATTGTAGTCAAGGACGGCGAAACCCTGAATCTTGGCACACACGAACTGAAATTCATATTTGCGCCGATGGTGCATTGGCCCGAAGTTATGATGACATATGACAGCAAGGACAAAGCCTTTTTCTCAGCGGATGCATTTGGGAAGTTTGGCGCATTGGACATTGAAGAAGATTGGGCATGTGAAGCGAGAAGATATTATTTCGGAATCGTGGGGAAATACGGCGCACAGGTACAGGCATTATTGAAGAAAGTTTCATCACTGGACATTCAGATAATTTGTGCCCTGCACGGAAATATTTTGACGGAAAATCTGGAATACTACCTGAATTTATATAATACATGGTCATCCTATGGGGTAGAATCCGAAGGGGTTATGATAGCATACACCTCAGTATATGGCAATACAAAGAAAGCAGTTGAACTTCTTGCAGAATTATTGAAAGAAAAGGGCTGTCCGAAAGTGGTAGTATGTGACCTTGCAAGGGAAGACATGGCAGAAGCAGTAGAAGACGGTTTCCGTTATGGGAAGTTAGTGCTTGCGACGACG
>OCVV011227576.1_pt1 | contig 11321 bp, 11 predicted proteins | sample 1539721 | NCBI WGS metagenome assembly OCVV01 (sample SAMN02144230, study PRJEB22623) | gut metagenome | biome: sheep rumen | host: Ovis aries | place: New Zealand | reverse complement strand
TCATTGATAAAAAATATGATGTTTTAGTATGCACAACAATTATTGAAACTGGTATTGATATTCCTGACTGCAACACATTAATAGTGCATGATTCTAACAGACTTGGTTTATCGCAATTATATCAATTACGTGGTCGTGTAGGTAGAAGTGATAGAATTGCATATGCTTATATGATGTATGAGCCTAAGAAGATATTGACTGATGATGCAAAAAAGCGTTTGGAAGCAATTAAAGAATTTAACGAACTAGGTAGTGGTTATAAAATTGCAATGCGTGATCTTGCGATACGTGGTGCTGGTGATATTTTAGGAGACGAGCAATCTGGTTTTATTTCTTCAATTGGCCTTGAAACATATCTTGAGATTTTAAATGAAGAAATTGAAAAAATAAAGCATCCTGAATTAGAAGATATAAATAAAGATAAGGATAAAACTCCAAAAGAAGTGTTATCTAGTCGTACTATTGATAGTAAATATATTTCAAATGATGATGTTAAAATTGAGATTCATAAAAAGATTGATAAACTTCATACATTAGCTGGTTTATATGAACTTGAAGAGGAATTACACGATAGATTTGGTGACTTTAATGATGAGTTAAAGTATTATATGTATGAAAAATTATATCAATATTTGATAGAAAAGAGTGGTATTGAAAAGACAATATCAAATGAATATGAAATTACTCTTTTCTTCAGTCCTGAAAAAACTCGTACATTAAATGGACAAGTTTTGTTTCAAACTGCAATAGATATCAGCAATGATATTAAATTAAACTATTATAATAATAGAGTTCAAATTATTTTAAACAAACGACACTTAAATAATAAACAAGATTACCTTGTCATTATTTCTAAGTATCTAGATAAATTATTTAACTAATTTTTTTAAATACTTGATTTATTTTACAAAAGATATATAATTTCTTTTGGCTATTTGTTAAAAAGAAGAGTAGAAAGCATTACAAACAAAAGGAGGTACATATGAATAAGAAATTGATTTCATTTACTGTTTTATTGATTACAGCATTGTTAGCAACAATTACATGTGTTTACGCCTGGTTTGTAACAAATACAGAAGCAAATGCAACCGGAATTAGTATTAGAACTAGTGATGTTGCAATAACTGGAGGTAATTTATCTAGATATATTGCAATATACGATGAGGCTAGTAATACATATTCATATGATGAACAAAATGGAAATATTGATAGTTGGAGTTCAAATACATATCCAGCTTCTTTTGATAATTTAAATGATTATGATAAGATAATTTATAAATTAGGATTTAAGGTTAATAAAGATAGTTACTCAATAAGCTTTACAAGAAATGACTCTTCTGTAAGTTCAATTATTTCTACATCAAATAATGTATCGACTAATTTTTTGTCTAACATAGCATCTTTTTCTTTACTATCACAAAATTCAGATTCTACATTATCCTTAGTAAATTTTAGTGATGGAACTAGTGAAAAGAGCTTAAGCTATGTTTCTGATAGTATAGAAAAATTAGATGAAATTATCTTAGAGAAAAATGTTAGTGTAACAAGTGGTGAAGTAGTGACACTATATTTATTATTTGATTATAATAAAACAAATATAAATAAATTATGGTCTGACAATGTTGGTATAAATGTTAGCAAAATTTATTTTAAAGAAGATATCGAATTTAGAGTTCGATAGGAGGCTATTATGAAAATAAATAGAAAATTATCAATAATAGCTTTAATCATGGTTTTAGGATCAGTTCTATCCGTATCAAGTGTTTATGCTTGGTATTTGGGATTTGCTGGAATAAATACTAATGCATCAAATAATCGATTAAGTGCGAATGCTGACTATTATCATAGCGGTGATGGTTCTAAAGAAAATCCTTATACTATTACTGAAGCTCGTCATTTATATAACTTAGCTTGGCTACAAGATTTGGGCTATTATGATGATGAAAGTAATCTTGCGTATTTTAGATTAGATTCAGATATTGATATGTCTGAATTGACTAAGGATAATGTACAATCACCAATTCCTCCTATTGGAATTTTATCAAGTGATACTACATATGCTCATCCATTTATTGGAAATTTTGATGGTAATGGTTATACAATTAATAATTTAATAATATCAACTCAGTTTAGTAATGAATCATATTTAAAGCCAAGTAATAATGTATTAGCTAATCATAGTGGTACATTATTAAATGACAATTCAATTAATTCTAATTACACTGGCTTGTTTGGATATGTTGGATCTAAAGTTAAAGGAAGTCAAATAGATACAGCTATATCTAATTTTACTATAGCAAATGCGACTATTAATTCTACTAAAAATACATTATCTGGTTATATTGCTGGGTTTGTCGATAATGACATTTCAAACATTGGGGTATATCATTCTACATTTAATTTTAGTCAAAATGTTTCTTCTATTGATAACTACACTTATATTTCAAATTATGGTTTAATAGGAGATTATAATAGTGAAAATGACGTTATCAAATGGGAAGATAAGCCATCTAAGACTGGTGTAGGATATGGCTCATCTACAGATTTGAGACAACTATATATAAATTTGGGTAGTGAAGAAGGTAAAGCAATTGGTAAAAATGAAGCATATCCATTTAGAGCGGAATCTAGTGAAAAGATTGAACGTTCATCAAATACTATATCTATGAATTTATCAGCTGGTACAAAAAGTATAGAGACAACTGTAACTCAAAAAGCCTCAACTAAGGGTAATAACCTTGGATACTTTGTTGGTTCAGATATTAAGATTTATGCTAACAAAAAAAATATTGATTATTCTAAATTTTATTATCCACAAGATTCAAGCAATTCATTAGAATTGCCATATAATTCAGGTGGTATCAAACATAATGCACCTAGTGATGATATTGTTAAATATTTATCGGATGTTCAGACAGATGATGATGGAACTACTTATACTAATGGTAAATATTTGATGCGTATGAGTGGTAAATCACAAATTGATTTTATAAATGAAAAAGGTTTGTATGCAGTTGTTAATGCCCAGGTTGGTAATTGGACTGGTAATTTACTTGTGCCTAACCGTGTAATATGGGTGGCTCCTGTTAAAGCTGGTACGATGAAATTTGTATTATTTAATCCAGAATCAAAAGCAATGGGATTTAGATTATATAAGTTAACTAGATCAACTCCAGGGGATTATAGTACATATTTTTCTGCTGGCGAACAAATTATTGAGTGTAATGCAACCTTGTTACCGCTAAAAGCTTATTATTTTGAGCAAGAAATATCAGAAGAAGATGTTAATGCTGGTTATGAGTATGCATTATCTGCGGGTGATGGTTATAACCCATACATTGCCTATATGGATATTGGTGTTAATAATAGTAGCGTGTCTCCAATTGGTAATATTTCATCTATTGACTTTGTATATAAAGACCTAACTCAAGCCAATGGCTATTCACAAATTAATGAGACTAATTTATCCGGTGTAGGATTTGTGTTTGAAGGAAGCGTAAGTACTGCTGAGTTTATATTAACTATTACAAGAACTTATGCAAATGGTGTTCAATATATATATAGCGGTCAAGGAATTAGTGTTAAAGCTTATGGTAAGAGTTCTACTAATAGAAGTAGTGAAGGAACATTCCTTGAATAAATAGAAATGTGGCAATTTAATTGCTTCATTTCTTTTTTTAATTTTAATATAATTAAATTGAGGAGATGATTAGATTGAGTAAGAAAACTATAATTGGCATTGTGTTAAACTTAATAATGATAATTTTTGAAATATGGGCTGCAATAAATTATATTAATGAAGTTGGATTTTATGAATTTAAATATTATACATTATGTTCTAATACACTAGGTGGTATTGTAAGTCTATTATGGATTATATTAATAACATCTAAGATTAAAAATAAAGTTTTTAATAATATAGTCAAATATTTAGCTTATACTGCAACTATTTGTTTAACTGTTACATTTGTAATAGTTCTACTAGTTTTAATTCCAATGGCTACAGGAACAGAAAAACATCCAACACTTTGGTTAGCTGTAAAACATTACTTGTTTAATTCTAGTAATGTATTTATGCACTTATTATGCCCTATTTTATTCTTTAATATATTCATGTTTATCTTTGATTTTAAATTCACTAATGGATATAAAGATAATTTGATTGCATGCATAGGTACTTTACTATATGCAATAATAATTGTAATATTATGCTTAGCACGTGCTGTTATTCCACCATATCCTTTTTTAGATGTATATGGTCAGGCATGGTATATGAGTATTCTTTGGTGTATTATTATCCTTGGAGTAACATACCTAATGAGTATGCTTATCAAGTTTATTAAACAAAAAATAAATAATTAGGAAAGCTCTACATTTTGTAGAGTTTTTATTTTTTGTAGGACTTTTATTTTCTAACTACATAATATATAATTAATTGTAATGTCAAAAAACAATGTGAGGTTGAAACTAAATGAAAAAATATGATGTTGTAATTGTTGGTGCAGGCCCTTGTGGTATTTTCTGCGCTTATGAATTAATTACTAAAAGTCCTGAACTAAAAGTATTATTAGTTGATAAAGGACACGACATTTATAAAAGAAAATGTCCTGTTTTAATGCATAAACTTGCAAAGTGTCCTGTAAATAAAGAAGGAGTATCAGGTTGCTATCCATCTTGCTCAATTACAGATGGTTTTGGTGGAGCTGGTGCTTATTCTGATGGTAAGTTTAACATCACTAGTGAATTCGGTGGTTGGATGACAGATTATCTTGGCGATAAGACTGTCCTTGATTTAATCAAGTATGTTGATGATATCCAATTAAAGTATGGTGCAACAGAAGTTATTACAGATCCTACTACTCAAGCTGTTCGTGATATTGAGCGTAAAGCTATTGGCGTAGGTTTAAAATTACTTCGTTCTCGTGTACGTCACCTTGGAACAGAATCTAATCAAGAAATCTTAAAAAAGATTTTTAATGAATTAGCTGAAAAGATAGATATGCGTTATGATACCGTTGTATCTGACATTCTTGTAGAAGATAAAAAGGTTGTTGGTGTTAAGATTGGTGAAGAAATTATTAATACTGACAACGTGTTACTCGCGGTTGGTCGTGATGGTTCATTATGGCTAGAGAAGATTTGCAAGGAACATAATATTCCATTAAAGAATAACCAAGTAGACATTGGTGTTCGTGTAGAAACATCAAATGTTATTATGGATGAAATTAATAGAGAATTATATGAAGGAAAGTTCATTTACAGAACAAGTGTAGGTACAGTTGTAAGAACATTCTGTTCAAATCCAAGTGGACATGTCGTTGTTGAAAATCACTCTGGTACAATTTTAGCAAATGGTCATGCTTATGGTGATCCAAAGCTTGGAACTGAAAATACTAATTTTGCATTACTTGTATCTCATAAGTTTAGTGATCCATTTAATGCTCCTAATGAGTACGCTCATGAGGTCTCTAAATTAGCTAACCAATTATCATGCGGTTCAGTTATAGTTCAAAGATATGGCGATTTATTAAAAGGACGTCGTACTACTGAAAAGAGACTTAGAGAAGGATTTATTGAACCAAGCTTAAAAGAAGCTGTTCCTGGAGATTTAGGTCTAGTATTACCATATAATACTATGAAATCTATTATGGAAATGATTGAAGCACTTGACCATGTTACTCCTGGTATTGCTAATGATCATACTTTATTATATGGTGTTGAAGCTAAGTTCTATAGCGCTCGTCCTATTGTTAACAATAAGTTCATGACTTCTGTTTCAGGCTTATATGTTGGTGGAGATGGCGCTGGTATCACTCGTGGTCTAGCTCAAGCTAGTGCGAATGGTGTTTGGGTAGCTCGTGATATTTTAGGTATCACTGGTGAAGAAACAAAAGATGTTGTAATCGACTAGGAGGAAATTATATGAGTTGCTGTGTTGTAATGGGTAGTCAATGGGGAGACGAAGGAAAAGGTAAAATCACTGATTTCTTAGCTCAAGAAGCAGATGTTGTTGTTCGTTACCAAGGTGGTAATAATGCTGGACATACAATTGTTGTTGAAGGTAAAAAGTTTGCTCTTCAATCAGTGCCATCTGGTATTTTTAATCCTCATATTGTAAATGTAATTGCTGATGGTGTTGTATTGAATCCTAAAGCTTTCTTAGAGGAATTACATGGACTAGAAGAAAAAGGAATCACTAATTATCAATTAAAAATTAGTGATCGTACTCAAGTAATTATGCCATATCATATGGCTCTTGATGGAGCTAGTGAATCTTTAAAAGGAGATCACAAGATTGGTACTACTAAGAAGGGTATCGGACCATGTTACACTGATAAAGCTAGCCGTATTGGTATTCGTATGGGAGATTTAGTTGAACCTGAATTCTTCAAAGAACGTTTACATGAAGCCCTAATGATTAAGAATATGGAACTTAAGATGTATGGATTACCTGAAGCTAATGAAGAAGAAATATATAATGAATATTTAGGTTATGGTAAGATTTTAGGTAAATATTTATGCGATACATCAGTATTCTTAAATGAATGCATCAAAGAGAATAAAAAGATTTTATTTGAAGGTGCTCAAGGTGCAATGCTTTGCCTTGACCATGGTACATATCCATATGTAACTTCATCAAGCCCTCTTGCATCAAGTGTTCCATTAAATGCAGGTATTGCTCCTCGCTATATTGATACAGTTGTTGGTATTTGTAAAGCATATACAACACGTGTAGGTGCTGGTCCATTCCCAACTGAACTAGATAACGAACTAGGTCAAATGATTCGCGAACGTGGTCATGAGTATGGTACTGTTACAAAAAGACCTCGTCGTGTTGGATATTTAGATGCTGTTGTGTTAAAGAACGCAGTTCGTATTGCAGGTGTTACAAGTTGGAGTTTAATGCTATTTGATGTCCTTACAGGAATTGATGAGTTAAAGATTTGTACTCACTATGAGCTTGATGGCAAGCTTATTGATTATGAACCAGGTACATTATCAGTATTTGAACGTTGCAAACCAGTTTATACAACAGTTAAAGGTTGGACTGAAGATATTACTCATGTAACAAGTTTTGATGAATTACCAGAAAACGCTAAGAACTATATTAGAAAAATCGAAGAATTAACTGGTGTTTCTGTAGATATGTTCTCAGTTGGACCTGATAGAGTTCAAACTATTGTTCGTAAAAAAGTATTCTAATGGAAAATATTATAGTCAGTGCTTGTTTAGTCGGAAAAAACGTTAAATATAACGGCTTAAATAACCTAAATGAAAATGTTTTAAAACTACAAGAGAAATATAATTTTATTCTAATTTGTCCTGAAGTAGAAGGTGGACTTAGTGTACCTAGGACTCCTGCTGAAGTTAATAATGACAAGGTTATTAATAAAGATAATATAGATGTTACTAAAGAATATAATCTTGGAGCTAAATTGGCATTAGAAAAAGCTCGTAAATATAATTGCAAAATTGCAGTTTTAAAAGAAAATAGTCCGTCATGCGGAAAAAAGAGATATGATGGTTCATTCACTCATACTCTTATTGATAAACCTGGACTTTGTGCCAATCTTTTAATTGAAAACGGAATCAAGGTTTATTCAGAAAACGAAATAGAAGAATTATTATAAAAAAGATTATCTAAATAAATAGTTATATATAACATAAAAGAGTGATGAAACAGTTTATTAACTGATACATCACTCTTTTGTTATTTAAATTTATATTTGCATTCTTTATTATTTGATTTTAATAATAGTGTTTTCTTTTGAGTTTCAAATAGTGTTTATTTAATTACTATAAAAAATCAAAGCATATTTATTGATAACTTACCCACAATAAATACTTTATATCATCCAATTTTTCTATTCTAAAAAATATTCAATTGTATAATTATTATCTTTAACTTCTACTAAGCCAATTGCGCCATTAATTACAGGGATACATGGCTTTAGATGACCAATATCTGCATTCAAAATGATTGGAACATTATATTTTGATAATATGTCTAAATAGCTTTGATGTATTTCAAGACCTATGAAATCATCATAATATTTGTAAGGTCTTCCGATAATAAAGCCTTTTAAATATTTAAACCATCCTGCACGTTCCATTTGAAGAAGAACAAGTTTGGTGTTCCATGCCTCTAAATCGCATGATTCCAAATACCAAATAACACCATCATTTTTATATCGTTCATTGAATTCTCTCACTTTATCGTATTTTGTTCCAATCAAGAATTGTAATATGTCGATACATCCACCAATTAAACGACCTGAAAAAGGTTTTTCGTAATTTTTTACAATAATATTGCTATCAGTATCTAAATTATATCCTAAATATGGATTGCTTTCAGATTTTATTGGGTTTAATTCAAATTTTGTGTTGCCACTAAATTTAAGCTTATTTCCTTTAATGAATTCAATTTGATCTATCATTGATTCTTCAAGATTTTTGGCGCCAAATTCAGGTGCATTATATCCATATACACTTGCAACATCACAAATTGTTGTTAGAGTAAATGTTAGATTTGTGTTGTCTGAATATCCCATGAAATAAGTTGGTTCAAGTTTTTTAATCTCATCAAAATCAATATAATCTAAAATTTCATTCATAAGATTTCCACCACCAACAGACATAATGAAATTGTTATCTTTATATGCATCTAAAAACTCTTTTGCACATAATTGACAGGTGTTTGATCTATAACCGATAGAGTTTCTAATGTTTATTCCCTCTAGAACATTAATTTTATTCTCATTAAAGTGTTTAATTGCCATTTCAAGACGAGATAAGTATGGCTCGGTTGTACATCCAAAAGATGGAGCAATTAAATTTAAATTTTTATTTAAAAATTTTGGATAACGCATAATAATCACCTGATTATAGTATATCTAAAAGTTATAAAATTGAAAAGAAAAAAGAATAATGATATAATTTTTGTATCTAATGAAAGGATTTAAATTATGGCACTTAAAGTAGATATTCTCGCACGTGATGAAGAAAAAGATATAATTAAAAAAGAAAAAGGATTTCTTCCTTGTACATCATATTATTCAACACTTGCTTATTCTCAACTAAAATATAGTTTAATATATGCTAATGATGAAGAAATTTTTAATAATGAAACTATTCATATCTATGCAAGAAAAAATCAAAGTTCATTATATAAATTCATTTTATGTGATAATATTGATGATTTAGCAAATTTTGATTTTTCAAATGAAAGATTAAAGGTTTTTGCACAAAATAGAACATTAGAACATTTAGATGTTTCCTCATTTGATTTGGAAAAATGCGTTTGTGTAATCATTGTTAATGATACAAATAAAAATATTGAACTAGTTAAGAGATTTTGTTTCTTAAATAGTTTTGAAACCAAGAACACATATCAAATGTGTTTTAGAATGGATAATAATCAATCATTAATTAGATCTTATAAAGAATTAAGAAACTTTGGCAAGATGTTTAGATTGTTTAATACAGCCATTAAGTTTGACCTTGGCGTTAATTCAATTGGAAAGAGAGATGATGACTAGTGGATAGACCAAATAGAATAAACAAATGGTTTGTCTTAGCTATATCTATTATAGCGTTTGCACTTGGTGTTCTATTAGTTATTTTATCAAGTACTACTCAAAATAAGAATTTGATTTATATTGGTGTCATTTTTTTTATGATATTCACCATTTCAATGCAATCATTTATGTTTAGAATATTTAAATTTAAACCTAAAAAAGAGAAGTATTTGGAAAAATATTATTATTCAATTGCAGAATTAGATTTAGTTTCTCGCTTAACAAAGGCAAACTTCACTTTTAAAAAGAACAAATTTGGTTATGTAGCAGTTAAAATTGTGAATAAGACATGCTATAAAGTTACAATTGTTGATGATGTAAAAGTATATTTATCTGATGATCAAAATAAGGTTGAAGATAAGCCTACAAAAGGGATTGAATATTGTACTGAATTAGTTGGATTTGAATTCTATACTAAAGATGAAGAAGATATTTTTAAAAAGGCAAGTATGCTATCATTTTCAAATGATAAAGTTTTCTATGAATCATATTTGTTTGATGAACAAAATAATAGAATAGTAGAAGCAAATGCGATAGATTGCAGCATACACAAAGAAAGCTATCAGCAATTACAAAATATTTTAGGGTTAGTTTATATTGGTGAAGAGATTGTAGAAAAGTAGGTGTCATATGAAGGAAATTGTTCGTCCTTATAAACCAGAAATTTCAGTTTGTCCAATATGCGGCTCTCGTCTTGTATATAGGTATACTGTATCAAATAAAGTAATTCAATTTTCTAACGGTAAAAAAGCTAGAATTAAAAACTTGGGATATAGTTGTCCAAATCAAGATTGCCAAGCTAGTGATAATATTTTTACAAGTCAAACTGCTTCAAAATTTTGTATTAAAGGTTATACATATTCAGCAAAAATTATTGCCTACATTACCATTTTAAAAATGCAAGGCGAATCTAGAGAAAAGATTTGTGCAAAGCTTTCTTTAAACGGCGTAGATATTTCTGATAGAAATGTTGATAAGATAGCTGAACGTGAAATGAAAAATTTGAATATGGATTATAAAAAAAATATTCAAGTTGAATATGGCGCAATGATGTCACATTTTGGCCAAATTAGAATATCAATTGATTCTATAGGAATTGATAATCTTAGAGTAATATCTGTAAGAAATTCTTTTAATAATGTTCAAATAGGCCTTCACATTTGTCCTAATGATAAAATGGATGAATTAAAGAGCTTATTACACGAATATGTTGATAATCCAAATATAAAATGTATAACTACAGTTCGTAAGATTACAGACTTTTTTAAGATATTAGAATCTTGTGTAAATAGGGAAATGGAATATATATCCTTTATAAAATATTAAAAGGTGGTTAATTATGATTTCGTTTTTAAATGATTACAACTATATTGCATCTAAAGAAATTTTAGATGCATTTTTTAAGTATAGTAATGAGGCATATAGTGGATATGCAGAAGATTTGCATACAAAAAATGCTATAAAGCTTATTCAATCCAAAATTAATGGGAATAGCGATATTTATTTTCTTTCAGGTGGAACAATAACTAATAGAATTGGATTGTATCAAATGCTTCGTCCATATGAAGCTGTTATTTGTGTTTCAAGTGGACATATTAATGTACATGAAACAGGTGCAGTAGAATCAACTGGACATAAAATATTAACTGTAAAAGGTTCCGAAACAGTATAATTAAAACTATAAAACTATATAAAACTTCTAATTTGTGTTATATTTAATATATATTAATGAATTAGGAGTTT
>OCVV012872384.1_pt1 | contig 11322 bp, 14 predicted proteins | sample 1539721 | NCBI WGS metagenome assembly OCVV01 (sample SAMN02144230, study PRJEB22623) | gut metagenome | biome: sheep rumen | host: Ovis aries | place: New Zealand | reverse complement strand
GACGTTAAACCATTATTTAACGCACTTACCGCACCGGTCACTGTACCGTCTCCGATCGTCGAGATATCGGTGTCTCCGATCTCTGCGTCGATGCCGTCGATACGAGTGTCCAAAGCATCAATCTGAAGCTGAAGGTTGCCAGCTGCGTCTTCGCTCAGCTGCCCCTTCATGTGTTCAAACCATGCCTCAAACTGTGCCTGTGCCTGCTCGGTAATCTGATCGACTGCGACATGGTCGACCGTTCCGGTGACCCATCCGCAGACTGTGCTGTCCGGACGTGTGTCCGTGATGGATGCAGTCGTCACTTCCGTAGATCCGGCGCTGACGAGGATCTGAGCCAGCACGATCTCGTACATGCTCGCGTTCCGCGTCGGTGCTGTCGGCTGCGGGTTATTACCGGAATAGGATCCTGTTACGTATGCCAGAGCAATCTCCCGGTTGGTGTAGTCTGCCCTTACCACGATGGTATCGATACGCGGATAGACACCGGAAGCCGGAGAGATGGTGATAGAGGTATCGGTGTCGAAGAAGCGCACCTTGCCGTTGATATTTGCGTATCCGGAACCGACGTTCACCACCATGCCGCTGGCCGGTGTTACCTGCAGGTCTCCGTTGAAGACTCCGGTCGTGAAGAACTTACCGAGCCACTCAGAGAATGAGTCAGCGTCATAGGTGCGGTCACCTGATACTGAGTTCCAGAAAAGTCCATACTGATCTGCCATTATTTATCACTCCAATCTATCCGTGAGGGTAACGGATCGCCAAAAACCGGCGAGACTTTCATCGCGCCGTACTCGTAAACTTCCATTATTTCAGTGATACGCATATCGACCGAGATGCCCCAGTTTTCCTTCCGGATAACCACCACATCACCAAGGTCGTAATCTGTTTTGTACCTAAAGTTACTATTTGCATCCGTTGTGCACTCGACTGAGGCGACAAGGATGTCGTTCTGCAGTTCGTTGTTACCGCGCTGGAGGAGCGCTGCCTTGTACTGCGCTGTCGTCAGGTTTTCGTCGGATACGTCTGTCGCTGACAGGAAGACCTCTCGCCGGTCGAGTCCGGTAAGTGTGTCATCTCCTGCCACGACGATAGTACGAGCGCTTCCTTCACCTTTTCCGCCGACGTAGCACACCGTCTTGTAATTCTGATCGTTCAGCGTGTACTTTGCCTCCAGCAGGTTGTTGAAGACATCAGAGAAGATGACTCGGTTCCGGTCTACCTGATTGAAGGTTCTATCCAGTCCCTTGTAGATCTCGAACGTCAGCGTTTTATTTGAGAAGTCCGGGCGAAACCTAAAGCCATAGTTTGCAAACTTCGCAAGCTTCTCCTCGTAGTCGAGGAGATTTTTGTAAGTTGCCTGAAACGATACAGCCTCCGTGTAGCCGTGCAAGTCGCCCAGCTGAACATTAGGAATAGTGGCAGCGTTTGACAGGATCTCACGCATGGCCACCTCGACCTTTTTGTTCTGCGCATTGTAGACCGGACGGATGAGCCGCCTCGACATGTAAGACTCGAGAAAACGGCCCTTCGCCGTAATCTGGTGCTTCATATCGTTCTGCTCAATGATGAGCGACTCAATGACACCGGCTTCGGCTGCGCCTCTGATCCAAACGAGATTACCCCGCTGAAGCAGTGCCTGATTGTTATCCGTCACCGGCGCATACAGTTCAAACTCACCACACTCAAAGTACTTACGATTCCAGAGGACTGATGTCTGGTTCTCAATCAGCCCCTGGAAATTCATCTGCGCGTTATAGATCCGTACTTCCATGATTACGCTCCTGCGTACTTCAGTCTGTACGAAATGACTACTGTCATAGCATCATCGCCCACCGTGGCGCTGTAACCGATGTTATTATCACCGCGCTGAAGTTGGATAAACGTCGAGTCCTCTGTGATGTACTGATTGACCTCTGTGGTCACACCGTTCCGCGTCAGGTAGACGTGTTTGTCGTTGTCTGCCGTTGTGATGGTGAGGGTATCCCCCGCCAGCATATTGAACGGGTACAACGACGAGCCGACCGTAATGGCTTCGTTGGACTCGACTCGTATAACACTCGGGTTCTGGACTGTACCAGACACCGCGATTGTGATGGTCATACCGATGCCGTCCGCTGCGTTCTGGTTCTCGATGTTCTTCAGTCGCTCGTTTGAACGATAACCGAACTCCTCCCTGCCTTCAGGGAACTGATGCACAAACTCGAAATCCTTCAGCCATGCCGAGAGCATGACGTTCACGTTGTTCAGCGCATAGAAGAACGGATCAGGACACAGCAGAGAAATCTGATATGTCCGAGAACTTGCCTGTCCTGTGCTCGTGATCGACTCGACATAGTACTCAATTTTCCGGTCGTTCTCTTCTTCATGGAAGACCAGCGTACCGGTCTGCCCTGACTTGAAGAGCGCAGAAAGAAGGTTTCTGTTGTATGTGTGATCTGAGAGATCCTGCACCGTGAGCACGATGTTCCGGATCTTCGCCACACTGCCCTGGTAGGCACCGCCGTCCGTCATGGTGTTCTCTGATATGGTGACATTGTTCGCCACCTCATAACACCCTTCTGCCTCTACGAGCACAAAAGGTGTGAGCCCACGCTCGCCGAACGTAATCGAGAAGCCGTCCGCATTGGAACATGTAATATATCTGTCTACGATTGCCATACTTTACACTCCCATGGACAGCACCATCTGCTGTGTCGCGTTTCTCGTCTGTCGCGCTACTTCCGAAGGAGTCAGCTCACGAGGCGAGTAGATATTCAGCGTCTGATTGAAACCGCCGTGCATGCCTGTGGCAGTATCGAACCGGCTGGCAGACATTTCGGCAGAGAAACCATAAACGCTGTCGCCAGTAAGCCCATCCAGAGCATCCGAGACAATAGATGAGTTTTTATTGATACCCTTCGCAATACCTGCAGGGATCCACTTACCTACTTCCTTCTCGAAGACCTTAGACGGAGACTTGATACCAAGGAAACTCTTCGCAGCGTTAAGCGCGTTCTGTGCCGCACTCTTCGCCGCGCTCACAATCATGCCTGCGCCGCTCGTGATACCGTTGACCAGTCCTCTGACGATGTTCGAGCCAATCTCACCCCAGTTCTGCCCCTGGAAACCGCTCTTGAATGCACTCACGCACTGAGGTACGGCTGCCACGAGGCGCGGGATGGAGCTGATAATACCGGAAACGAGCTGAGCCAAAATCTGAATACCTGTCTGCAGTACCTGCGGGAGATATCTGCCGACACTGGATATAAACTGTGCAAGACCCCGGCCCGCTGCACTAGCTATCTGAGGCAAATTGTTAATAATGCCGTTCACAAGGTTCAGCACGATTCGCACACCTGCCTGGAGAACGTTTGGCAATCTCTGCATGATTGATGTAACGAACTGAGTAAGAAGTGTGAATGCTGAACTAATGATTTTAGGCATTGAGTTCAGAACACCGTTTACGAGCCTGTTGACCATCTCCGTGCCTGTAGCCAGTAACTGCGGCAGGTTGGTCATTGTCGTCTTTATCAGGTCGCCAACCTTTGGGGCGATGGTCTGCAGTGCCGAATTGACGGCAGGAGGTACCGCCTTTATGACATTCCAGACCATCGGCACCACGTTGCTAAAGAGCAACGTAGAAACACTTGCGAGCAGTTGCTCAACGGATGCCGTCACATCGCCGCCAGTAGAGAGTGCCGCGAGAAAATTAGTGAGCGCCGCTTGTGCCGCTCCGAAGGAACCGGTCAGCGTTGTGCTGGCTTCCTGTGCCGCCACTCCTGTCAGTCCAAGATCCTGCTGAATGACATGGATAGCATCGTAAACATCGCCGAGATTGTTGATGTCATACTTCACACCGGAGAGCTTCTGCGCGTCCGCCAGCAGTCGCTCCATCTCTGTCTTGGTGCCACCATACCCCAATTTCAGATTGTCGAGCATGGTGTAATTTTGCTTAGCAAATCCGGCATATGCGGACTGGACGGCTGTGATATCAGTGCCCATCTTGGCGCTGTTATCAGCCATGTCCATGATGGCAGTGTTCGCCGCTTCCGCAGCCTTCACTGTATCGCCGCCAAACGCTGCCTTTAACGATGCGCCGAAGCTGACAGCCTGCTCTGCATAATCGTTAGCAGAGATGCCAGCCTGTGCCGCCTGCATGGCGAACTCTTTCGCCTGATCGGCTGCATCGCCGTATAAGGTCTCAAGACCTCCAAAGGACTGCTGCAGTGCTCCGCCGGCATCCAGCGATGCTTTGATGGTCGAAACGATTGCCGTACCGATGCCAGCCGCCGCAAGTGCGCCCTTTATTTTGCTGGCCAGTCCCTTGCCTACTGAGTCGCCGGCATTGGCTGCCGGTTCCAGTTCGTCCGCGATTGCCTTGCTGAGTCCTTTAGTAGTCGGTTCAATCTGTATAAACGCCTTACCGATATCCGGCATACTATCAGCTCCTTTCAATGATTGCCTGACGCGCTGCCCAGAACTCTTCCGGAGTGTTGAAGACATCTCCCTTCTTAGTGTTGGCTTTGTCTCCGTTCAGGATGTGCTCGGCAATGGATGCCGGGCGGTTCCTTCCCTTTGCTCCGTCTTTTGTCTGTGCCCACACAAGCAGGCTCAGACGGTCCACAGCATGCGCCAGTAGCATTATTTCGTCCGAGACTTTCGCCCCGGTCAGTTTCATCTTGATGCGTGAGTTATCCCTTAAACCGCAAGCAAGAAGCGCCACCGTTGTGATCGGCAGCGCTTCGAGATCATATATATGATATGTTTCGGCAAGATCGCAGCGCAGTGCGTCTGCGTCCGCTTTCCACATTGCGGCAAGGGTTAAGAGTTTTTTCCGTCTTTGAATGCGCTGAACATCTCAGCCAGAGCATCGGCCACTGCCTGGACAGGCACGTGTCCATTCTCGTCTCTTACGTGATCGTAGAGCCGAGCCTTCTGTTCTTTGCCGAGAAGCTTACCCAGCACTTTGCCGAGCAGAGCCGGATTGTCGTCCATGTCGCCGATCATGTCGAGCAGTTCCATGTCGATTGCTTCCGTATCGATCTCGAACTCAAAGCCGGACTTTGTCGCTCCCTTAACCATTTTCTTCTCCTTATGCCTTTACAGTGTACTCGTAAGAGCAGTTACCGGATGCATCCGGCAGAGCTGTGACTGTCAGCTCGTAGCCGATCGGCTCGCCGTCCTGATAGGTGATTTCACCGACTTCGGAGACTTTGCCGTTCGGGATGACGATCCGGACGGTGGCACCGTTCTGGACCATGTCGAAGATCCAGGCATGCGCTGTCAGCTCTGTGGAGTTGACCGTTGCAGTGATGCCGGTCGTCAGGTCGCCGGTGACAGCAGCATCGCCATAGATTGCCTTCTTAACATCAACAGAGAGGACTTCCAGAAGCGTGAAGCTGAACTCCTCGCCGAAGTCTGTCTGCGTGGTCATAACAGTGTCACCACCCCACGCCTTGATTGCTTCAGAGTCGCGGGTAATCGTCTGTGTGAGACCGTCCTCGGAGATGTAGCCGAGATTTGTGAAACCGGACAGCGCAGTCGTTGCGTCGGTCGGAAGTGTTGCGGAAGTTGCCGCAATGTTTACCGCTCCGCCAATCTTAGGCTTGCCGGCTGCTACATTTGAAGTATTTGCCATGTATGGCCTCCTTTACTGATAATAAACAATGTCAAAGACCGCTTGGTATCGCGGTCTTTTTCGTTCTGTATCTGTGAACTCATAGTCAGAGTTCAATGTGATTTTCGCGACCTCGTCACGTGTGACGATGCCCAGCATGGTCTCGATCAGAGACAGGTTAAGCTCGGATGCTTCGTACTGTGTAGGAGCATAGGACTGTATCGCAAGCGTCGCCTCGAGCAGTCTGTCGCGCCATCCGGAGCCGGTTTTCTGTATAATTACAAAATTTGCCGGCGTTTCTGCCGGCACTGGATCGGACTCCGGGAACTCCATGTATGCTGTGAGTCCCTCAGCGTTCAGATAGTCATATACGATTTTTTCGATGTTGTTCATATCTTAATGCTCCCCAACGCTTTAAGCAGTGTGTTGTGCTTTGCATTGCTCCGCTTTGCTCGGATTGTCTCCGCTGAGACTTTGCCTACTGCTCGGTTGCCGTTTCGCACGTCACCTTCGTAACCGTCGCCGCACTGTTCTGCGATTGCTGATACGCACTGTGTGACGAGCTCCGTGACTTCCGGACTGTTAAGCAGCTCTCTAAACCCTGCAGAGTTACGCACAAAATAAACACGCTTACTCATAACGTTCACACTTTACTTTTTTATGCCATGGGCCCGGAACGTTGTCCTCGATTCCTTCCTCCGGGATGCCGAAGGTCTGGAACTTGTGCCCGAAGAACTCCACGATCTGGTTCTCCCAGTTGTGCGTGTCGCCCTTTGGGATGGCGAGCACATAATCGATGGACCTGCCGGTGAGGTTCTTCTCATCGACACGCTCCTGTCCGGACGGCTGTGCCACAAGCACGTTCTCGACCGTTGCCGGAACTCTGACATAAATGGCATGACCGAACGGATCCGCGCCTGCCTGTGTCTTCTCGTAAAGCGTTACGGTTGTGCCCTTTATCATATCGTTCACCCTCTAGGCGCGTATGGATCCAGAGTACCGAACCGCTGACGTTTCAAGCCAAGACGCTTCAGGTCGACATTCATGATGCACCCGGCGAGACCTTTGCCGGCGTTTGAATAAGTGCCAGAGATGGAATAGCCAAGCGCTGACTGTGAATACTGCGTCATGGCTTCGGCCTCGTTATCCTGGCACATGTATCGCTTTACGATGTCACATGTGACCATCTTGGCCACTGCCGCATAATCAGCATCTGCTTCCACCATCTCGTCGAGATCCTTGCCGACTTTCGCCGCCTCGATTCTCAGCAGAGCGCTCACATCCGTGAGCAATACAGAAGCGCGTGCCTCTTCGGTGGCCGTCAATGTCCGCCACTGAGCCGCGAGGTCTTCAGTTGTTGCATAGTTTGCCATGTGCACCTCTTTCATAAAGAAGGGCCCCTGCTGAGCAGAGACCCTCCAACGTTACAAATTAAGCGGATTTACGATACAGAACTGTAGCCGGCTTGGAGATGAGAGCACCCCAGACCTGACGGCCCTGAACTGCGGACGCGCCGATGTGTGCGCCATCAGCGAGGTCACGAACTCCTACCGGAACGCTCCATTCTGCTACATAGTGGCAGAAGTCAGAATTGAACAGAGCGAACTCTGTGTTTGCCGGGAGGTTCGGTGTTTCATAAACAGGAACACCTCCGACCATGCCGACGAAGCCAGCGCCGAACTTTTCGATATCGCCAGCGACTGCCTTGATGAACTCGTCAGACTTCAGCAGGAGACCATATGCCTGGTTGCTGATAGCGAGGCGCATGTTCTGCTTGGAAACCTTGAGAGCAGCCGCCTGCTGGATAGCGTCGATGATGTTGGAGTAGATATTGGACTTTGTGGAAGCAGTTCCGGATCCTGTCATAGCAGTGCCGTCAGTGATGAGCTTCGCAGCCAGGAGGACATCGATCTTGTCCGCCAGAGCAGCGCCTGCGCTGTCAAGGCGATCAGCGATCAGTCCATCGGGTACAGCTGCAGCAACGTAGCCATCAATCAGCTCGTTTACATAGTGGTCATTATCGCAGACGATTGTCGCATATGTGGTGGTCGGAGTTGCGAGTGTGCCGCCGGTTGCGATGTTATAATCGCCGACAGTTGCCTCAGCGCGTACCGGAACCTTTACAGCTCCAGCCTTAGGAGAACCTTCATAACGGTTATTGAAAAGATGAGCAAATACAGAGGTTGCTCTAAGCTTAGCCTCAACGAGAGCGCTGTAGCGTTCCTGGAGATTAGTATTCTGTGCCATTTCTTTACCTTCCTTTTAAAGTTTAATGTTCGGGTTCAGCTGCTTGAATGCGGCGAGCACTCCGTCAGCTTCTTCCGTTTCGGTGTCACGGGTAAAACCGTGAGCCTGTGATGCTTTTGATACCTGCGAGAACTTGGAGAGTTTCTCCGCGCTCTCGGTGATGGTGGCTTCATCTTCACCCTTGAGGAACTCAATCGCTTCATAGGGCAGTGATTTTTCGCGCGCGATCTTCGCCTTCAGAGCCTTCAGTTCATATCCATGGATCTGCGCCTCCAGTTCCTTGAACTTGTCTTCATATCCTGCGTACTTCTCTAACTCTTTAGAGTGTGCCTGGTTCAGAGCATCAATCTGCGCCTGATGTTCTTCCGCGGCCTTCTGTGCGTCGGCAGGTGAGACCCAGTCCTTGTAACTGTCGCGAGTTTCCCGGATCTTCCGTTCTGCTCTTTCGACTCTGTCCTTGATGATTGCGTCGAGTTCTTCCTGTGTGTTGATTACTTTGAAATCTGCCATGTGTTTTTCTCCTTCCCATTTTTGCCGTCTGGTAGACGTAAATGTATAAAAGCCGGCGAGATTACCGACTTAATACCCGATTCTTTGCTTTCTCCGTTCTCTTGATGTCGAGCACATCCACCGAGCCAGTGCCATGCTCTCCACGATGGTGACATCGACTTCCGGCTTGAGTGACCGGAAGCCAAACGCGCCATTTGTGCCGATCATGCGCTTCTCACAGTTCGCAACCGATTGCGTGACGCTTGGCTGTCCCATGTGACAGATGCTCTGATCGTCTATCGATTGCCTGAATCCGGAATATGCTGTGATAGCCTGCGCTGTCTCCAGCGGCACGTACTTCACGCGCACACCGTTCTGCTTCAGGGCTTCCTCCAGCAGTTCGGTCTTGCCTTTTCCATCGACTGCCACCGCGCCGACTCTTGCATGTGCTAAGAACCGGACGATCCAGCCGAAGCCGTTCGCCTGACTTTCGCAGTCGATTGTTTCCAGGAAGATCCTGCCGTCCGTTGTCCGGACAGCGATAGACATCGAAGTGTTTTCGTTGTTGGATCCAAACCGGACCCCGGCATACAACGGTCCGGAGAGCTCTGGGAGTTTCGGAACTCTCAGCGCCATCCAGTCCGCCTCCGAGATCTCGCTCTTCAGTTCATAAGTGTGCCAATATCCTAGGCGTTGGATTATGAAGTCGAGATCGTCACCAACATACTCGGCGCGGATTGTCCGCTCCTTCAGGATGGTACCCAGCGAGGGGTTGGTTGCGTACCATGCCTCCGGATCCATGAGGTCCTCAGGCTTCTCATAGACCGACCACTCACACCAGCCACTATCCTCGCCCTTCCCGGCCAGCACTTCGCGCCGGAACTTAGGAAAGACCTCGCCCTTGGAGACGAGTGTAGGAGGAGTGCCGCAGAAGATTGTCTGCGGGTTCTGTGATGCGGCGATCGTGTAGATCAGCGCCGTCTGCTGGCTTCCGGTATACTCCTGTGCCTCATCGATCACGAGGAGGTCGAAGCCTTCACCAAGTCCGCCGGTCTCTGTCCGGGTCCGGAAGACGATTGAGCCGCCGCCGGTCAGGAAGATCTGCTCAAGCCCGTACTGCTTCGTACTCTTGAAAGACTTCTCAGGTACCGCCTCGCCCTTCTTCTTTCGCCCCAGCTCTACATATCCGGCATCGGTCAGGATCTTAACCAAACGCATAAAAGCGCTGTGCGATGTGCTTGTCTTGTGGGCTGTGTGCATGATGTTCTCACCATTCTTTAAGCCCCAGAGCTCGCGCATCGTCAGCACTTCGCCTTTGCCGTTCTGTCTCGGCACTTCGTAGCCGAACTTCGTATGCGTCCACAGACCATCATCATTCTGGCCCATGACGTTTGTAATCAGTAGCTTCTGCCAGTCCTGAGCATGCCGTCCGCTCTCTTCATAGAGAGCTACGGCTTCCTCACCTCTGGACTGTTTGAACGGAATTAAAACAGCTTGGGAAGGAGTCTGGCTTCCGATACGTTCCGCCATACTCCTCCTTGTGCTTTATCTCATCAGCGCCGCTTCTCGCCTGCGCTCTTGATTCTGCCAAGCCAGTTCTATCAGATAGTCCCAGCTTTGATACTCTGCTTTCTTTTTGTTCTTCTCGTACCAGATGGATGCGCCTTTCGCGGACCAGCCGAGATCCTTCTGCAGCCGGTTCATCACGTCCATCTTGGTTTCGCGATTACGCAGCCGTCTGTCTTCTTCCTGCTGTTTCCTTGCTAAAGTGTTGCTAATTGCCTTGCGCCTGCCGTCTGCCTCGTCCTCTGTCCATGTCGACTTTGTGACCACATCCTGCCGGAACTTGCCCTGCACATAAGTGATTTCACACCTGCAGCGCTTGTGCCTTCTGTAGCACTCGCTACCACGTGCTAGCACGTCCTCATAGTTATACGTGCCTTCACGTTCCAGGCAGAACTCGCACGGCTCAAGATACATGTCGCCGTACTTGCTCCACGCGTACTCGTAGACCTTGCCCTTCTTGCTCCGGACTTTTTTCTTCCCAGATGGATAGGCAGGTCCTTCCGCCTTCCGGACGATCTTGGCATCCAGCCCGAGCTTGGTGTTCTGCTCTGCATTTTTTTGCATCGCCTTGTCCACCTGCTTGAGCAGGAAGTCTGATACTGCATCCTCGGATGCCTTCTGCTGTCCCGCCGGAGAGTAATCCGCGAAACCGCTGAAGCTCATATCATCGATGTCGGGCAGCTGCACGCCAAGCCCGATCCCGCTGGATTCGTTCAGCGTCTCCTGCACGTGCGTGGTGACATCTGCCACCAAGTCGTTGCTGATCCGCATCGCTTCCTGGAGCACATCCTTCGGGATTTCGTCCGGCGATATCTTCTCGAGCACTTTGGCAACCAGTTCGCCCAGCCGGATGGCGTATTCTTCCGCCGTGCCGTATGAGCCCTTTTCAAGTGCCTCTGCGACGAGTTTCGCAAGCTTGGCATCTTTCCTTACAGTTGAAAGGATTGCCCCGCTTACGTCGATTCCCGCGCTCATGCTTCAGCCTCAGGTGCCTCTTCCACGTCGATCGGCTCGGCATTGCTCTCGATGCCGGTCATAGCTTCCAGATTCTCCACGTTGAAGAAGCCGGGCACAGCCTGATTGATCTTGATAGCACCATCTCCGATCGAGGTTATCATCGCGGCATCCGGTTCGAAGATAGGCTCCCACTGCGGTCTCATGCTTGCCACAAGTGTCCGCGGGTATGGATTGTTATCTCTGACCGATGCAGCGATATAGCCGACATTTGCAAAAGCGGACGCATAAGTCCGCTGTGCACGTCTGGCTGTCTGCCTCAGATTTTCGTGTGCTGCCTTTATCGCCTCCGCGCTGGAGGGGTTATCCGTCACGAAGCCGAGATCGTCCATAGTCAAGCCTGTGGCACCGGAGAACAGTGAAGCAAACATCCGGACCTGCTCAATGTATGGGCTCATGCTCTGCTG
>OCVV011314097.1_pt1 | contig 11325 bp, 9 predicted proteins | sample 1539721 | NCBI WGS metagenome assembly OCVV01 (sample SAMN02144230, study PRJEB22623) | gut metagenome | biome: sheep rumen | host: Ovis aries | place: New Zealand | reverse complement strand
CCGGCGGCGGCCGCGTGCGGCGCGTCCTCACGACGAAGGGCGAGATCGAGGCCGCGTGGGTCGTCAACGCCGCGGGGCTCCACTGCGACGACATCGCGAAGATGGTCGGCGAATGCGACTTCAGCGTCCATCCGCGCAAGGGCGAGTTCTACGTCCTCGGCCACGACACGCCCGTCAAGGTGAGCCACATCATCTCCTCGGTCCCGACCCCGAAGACGCGCGGCGTCCTCGTCATCCCGACGACCGACGACAACGTCCTCGTCGGCCCGACCGCGGACGACGTCGAGGACAAGGACGACAGGAAGACCACGCGCGAAGGGCTGGAGGAAGTGCGGACCAAGGCTCTCGAGATGGTGCCGGGCCTGTGCTTCGCGGACACCATCACGCAGTTCGTCGGCGCGCGCCCGGCGCGCGTCCCGGAGGGCTACAACATCCTCGTCTCCGAGAAGGCGAAGGGCTACGTCGGCATCTCCGGCATCCGCTCGACCGGACTCACCGCGAGCATGGCGCTGGCCAAGTACGTCGTCCACGAGATGCAGGGCGCGGGTCTCGCGCTCGAGCGCAAGGTCGGCTGGATCCGCACGCGGCGCGGCATCGTGCGTTTCGGCGACAAGACCGACGCCGAAAAGGACGCCCTCATCGCGAAAGACCCGCGCTACGGCAACATCGTCTGCCGCTGCGAGCAGATCACCGAGGCGGAGATCGTCGAGGCGATCCGCCGCCCGGTCGGCGCGCGGACGCTGGACGCCGTCAAGCGCCGCGTCCGCGCCGGCATGGGCCGGTGCCAGTCGGGCTTCTGCGGCCCGCAGGTCCTCGCCATCCTCGCCCGCGAGCTCGGCATCCCCGAAACCGAAGTCCGCAAGCGCGGCGTCGCCGCCTACATGCTGGCGCACTAACCCGCGAGGGCGCCTGGCGTAGCTCGCTCCGCTCGCAAGGGTTGAATCGACGACGACCCTCGTGGTAGACTTTGCAGCGATGTCACGAGAAATGGATCCGATGCCCCTGAGCCCCGCCGAGTTCGTCCGCGGGGCGGTCGAAACGGCGGAGGAGGGCGGCGAATGGACGTTCCGCCGCTTCGCCCCCGGCCAGGCCGCCGCGTACCGCGAGGCGGGGAACGACGACTTCTACCAGAAGACGTTCGCGAGCGCCGGCGTGCGCCTCGCACTGCGGACCGACGCCGAGGCGCTCTCGTTCGACTACCGCTTCGAGCGCGGGTCCAGTCGCGCCTTCGGCTTCTTCGACGTCTACGTGGACGGCGCGCTCGCGGCACACGGCGGTCTGGAGGCGGACGACGGCGCGCGCCACGCGTTCGCCGCCGAGCTCGGTCCGGGCGAAAAGCGCGTCGAAATCTACCTTCCGTGGAGCCGGCGGACCTTCGTCTCGAACTTCGCGCTCCGCCGCGCCTCGTTCGCGGAGCCGTTACGGCGATCCCGGACGATGCTCTGCTTCGGCGACTCGATCACGCAGGGCTATGACGCTCAATACCCCTCGCTCTCCTATGTCGAGTCCGTCGCGCGCTTCCTCGACGCGGACCCGGTGAACAAGGCCATCGGCGGCGATGTCTTCTTTCCGGCGATCCTGCGCGAGCGCGACGCGTTCGACCCCGATTTCGTCACCGTGGCCTACGGGACGAACGACTGGCGCCACAAGGAGCCGGCCGACGTCCGCGACCGCGCGGCGGCGTTCTTCCGCCGCCTCGCGGCGCTGTATCCGGCCGCGCGCATCCTCGCCGTCACGCCGCTCTGGCGCGGCGAGCCTGCGTCCGTGTCCGCCTTCGGCGAGGACGTCCGCGCTGTGGAGCGCCTGATCCGCGACGCCTGCGCCGGCCTGCCCAATGTGACCGTTGTCCCCGGATACAACCTCGTCCCGCACCTGGCGGACTTCTTCTCCGACGGACGCCTCCACCCGAACGACCTCGGCTTCGGCGTCCTCGCGCAAGGCCTCCATCGCGAGCTCGCGGCGGCCCGCCTCGACCTGGATTCCCAGGAAGGGCACTAGGAAGGGCGCCGCTCCGCGGGCGCGGCCTCGCGCAGGATCTGCGCGGCGGGCGCGGGGATGCGGCCGAGCGGGTCGGGGCCGACGTTGAGGAGGTAGTTCGCGCCGAGCGCCTTCAGGTGCTCGCGCGTGGCGCGGACCTTTTCGGCGCTCTTCCAGTTCTGGTCGGTCGGCTTGTAGCCCCACGAGTCGTTGAGGGTCGCGCACGACTCGTAGAGCATCGCGCCCTTGTCGTCCGTCGGGATCTCGTTGTCGCCGGAGGACGTGTAGTCGCAGACCATCCGCTTGTTCGTCCAGGCCGAGGAGCCGCCCCAGTCGTCGGGGCGCGTGTAGCCGCCGCCGTCGGGGTGGCTCCAGTCGAGGTCCTGCGAGTAGTAGAGCCCGAGCCGGAGGCCGTGCTTCCGGCCGTCTCCGCTTCACCGCCTCCGTGCGCCAGCCCTTCGGCGGTTGCATGCTCTACGAGTTCGTGCGAGACTCCCGACCGGCGCCACAACCATAGGGCGCGGGGTCTGTCCCCACAACGCCCCCAGGCTCCAGAACGCGGCGCAGGTATTCGATGGCCCGGCCGCGCGACGGTTTCCCGAGCGCCGCGGCGTTCGCGTGGAGCGAGGCGTGGTCGGTCCCGACCGGAATCGGGCCGTTGACGGTCGGGACGACGCCGGAGATCTCGAGTCCCGGGACGGGGACGGGTCGGGATTCGTAGGTTGCGAAGCCGGGCGAGGTCGGTCGTAGACCGAGCAGTCCGAAGGTGAGCTCGCCGGCGAGAGCGGTGTCGGGATGGGCTTCGTCGCCCCAGCCCGCGCGGGTCGGGAAGTTGACGCATTCCGACGTCGCGCGGACGCCCTCCCACGCCGGATCGACAAGTTTGAGCCAGTTGTGTTCGCGGATGCGGCGCAGCGCTTCGGCGGGCATTCCGTAGAGAAACGCGCCGCGCACGAGCAGGAGCTGGAACTTGCCGTGCGAGATGCGAGGCGTCCGCGCGAGGGCGTTCTCCGCCTCGGCCTGCGTGAAGAACCCCGCCGCGAGGGCGAGCGCGGCGGCTTCGGCGCAGGGTTCGCGCTTCTCCAGCGATTCGTCGAGGAGTCCGTCGGCGCGCAGAAAGTTCGCGCGGACGGCGCGCGCGGTCGCCTCCGCCTCGCGCTCGAACGCGGCGGCCTCGGCGCCGCGGCCGAGGGCGCGCGCGAGGAGCGCGGCGTCGCGGCGGACGAGCCACAGCAGGACGTTCATGTAGGCGCGGCGGTGCGTGGAGTCGCCGCCGAAGACGAGCCCCGCCGCATGCTTCGACGTCTCGGGTCGCTGGACGAAGAGGCCGTCCCCGCCCGTGTGGCGGCGCAGGTAGCCGAGCAGCCGCACGGCGTTCGGGTAGAGCTCGCGGGCGAGCGCGAAGTCGCCGGTGTAGAGCAGGTGGTCCCACAGCACGGGGACGAACCAGGCGGCGAACTCGTCCGACTGGAACGGCCCGTAGTCGCCGTCCGCGACGGGGCCGTGCGACTCGGGATGCGGGCACGCCTGGACGTAGCCCTCGGGCGTCTGGTTCTCCGCGAGCATCCGCAGCGAGCCGGGCAGGTAGGGGCTGTCGGGCCCCCAGGCGGCGTAGAGGTTGCGCTGTGCGAACCACAGGTCGCCGCTCCAGACGAGACGGTCGCGCTTGGCGCCGTCGGAGAGGTAGGCGTGGTGCGGGCCGAGCGTCACGGGGCCGCCGGGCGTTTCGACGCGCAGCGGCGCCGTGCGCGCGGGGATCGCGGCGAGCCGGCAGGTGTGCACGCTCGCGCGCCAAAGCGCCTCCAGCGCGGGATCGGAGCAGGAGAACGAGCCGACGACCGGTTCGGTCGCGTGCGTGCCGCGGTTCTCGAAGTGGACGCGCGCGATGCGCACGGCGGCGCCGGGCGTGTCGAGCCGCACGCGGACGTAGCGCGCGAGGCCCTGCTGCAGCGGCGCCTCGCAGGAGCCGGGGCCGGCGATGCGGAAATCGTCGAAGCGGTCGATATTCGCGGGAAGGATCGGAAGGTCGATCTCGGGGCCGAGGTAGCGTGCGCTTGTGGCGCGCTGGAAGTCGCCGTCCGGCCCGAACGCCGGGACGCAGCCGTAGGCCACATGGAGGACGCACGGACCGCTCGCCTCCGCCACCTCGAGGGCGGGATATCCGCCGACGCCGTCCGGCCCGAAGTCGATCGTCCGCTCGGGCGGCTCTCCGCCGCCGCTCCACGCGAGCTCGAACGGTTCGCGTTCCGCAGACCGGGTCGGTTGGAGGTTCCTTTCGTTCTTCTCGTCCATCAGCATTCGACCGTTTCAACGAACGGGTAGGGGAGAATCTTTCGATCGGCCGTCGCCAGCGGAATGCCGCGTTCCCGGGCCTGCGCGACGAGAAAGCGGTCCGCCGGGTCGTTGTGGAACGATCCGGGAAGCATCGTGCTTTCCGCGGCGGCATCCGCCGAAAGCGGAATGATGCGGACGCCGGGGTAGGAACGGGCGGCGGAAAGCCAATCCCCGACATTCATCGGAAGTTCCAACTTTCCAAGCGAATGTTTTAGGGCGATTTCCCAAAAAGAGACGGCCGAAACGAGCAGCCCGTTCCGCGACTCCTCCGTTTTGATCCGGCGTCGCGCCTGTTTGCGGATGCGGTCGGGATCCTGCACCCACCACAGCCAGACATGTGTGTCGAGAAGAATCATGGTGCCGCCTTCCGTCCATCTGCACCGGTCGCGTCGCAGTTGATTTCCGGACCGGACTCGGCCACCATCGACTCCAGTTCGGACAGGGGCTCGTCGAAGTCGTCCGCGATCCGGTATGGAAGCCCCCGCAACGGGTAGCGCGGCGGTTTCGGAACCGCAGGGGCGAACGGAACAAGCATCGCGATCGGATGGCCGTATTTGGCGACGATGACGCCCTCGCCGCTTTCGTGGATCTCCTCTACAAGTTGGCTGAAACGGTTTCGTGCACTGGCGACATTGAGCGTTTTCATGTCTCTCTCCTTGTTCGCCAACAATTCTTGCACATCTTCCACGAAATTGCAAGTGCGACGTTGTTCATCGGTTTCTCAAGGACGGCCGTCCGCTTCGATGGCGGAGCGCTCGGCGAGGAGGCACGGCGAATCGGACACGGGAACGCCGGTGAAGACCGTGCCGTCGGCGCTTGCGACCATGCGGTCGCGGGGGAAGGCGCGGATTTCGCCCGCGAGCAGATCGACCCAGACGGGATCGCGGAACGGCATGCCGGGCCAGACGAGGACGGCGGGGCGCGTCTCCAAACTGTCGCCGGGACGGCGATACGCCATGCGCCATCCGCCGTCGGCGAATTCCCAGTCCCCCGCCGTCCAGAACACGAACAGCGGAGCGCCCCGCCGCTCGAATTCCCAGAGCTGCAGCGAGGTTTCCGGCGACGACACGCGGCGCTTGACGCGCGTGGTTCCCGAATCGAACACGGTCACGATGTTCCGAACGGCGTCGAACGCCCGCTTCACGCCGATCACGTTGCGCGCCGAATCGGCCCGCAGAAGGCCGTAGCAGCCGATTCCGCGCCCGGGATGGACGTAGTCGCAGATGGTGAAGACGGACGACGGGATCCCGCGAGCGAAGTCGCCGAGCATCCGGCGCATGTCCCACTTCGCCTGCGAAATCTCGCTCCACGCGATGTGGTGAAGGGCGAGTCCGTCTCCCGGCATTTCGCTCGGTGCGCCGTTCTCGCCCTGGCACAGCGTCGCGTGCGGCGCATGCTTCGCGCAAAGCGACTGGAGCCGCTCGACGTTCACGTAGCTTTCCTCCGGCGCCGGGACGTAGCCGTGGTAGAGGAAGCGGGAGAACAGGCGGATGTCGCCGCCGAGCGCCTTGTAGCACGCCTCGTGGAAGCCGGGGTCGTTCGTCGCGAGCGAGAGCCCGGCAAGACGCGCGTCGGGGATGTTCTTGAGGATCGTCCGCGCCGTGCGGACATTGAAGGCGGCGATGGCCTCGGGCGTGTGGTGGCCGCCCACGGCGTCGGTGTCGGCGGGATCGCCGATGTCCGGCTCGTTCCACATGGCCCAGTCGCGAACGCGGCCCGCGAAGTGGCGCGAAAGGGCGTCGACCCAGCGGTCCCAGGCGGACAGCCCCTCGTCGCCGTAGGGGAAGCCCGCCGCGAGGTCGCGTCCGCCACCGCCCTTGTAGAGCGGGTTGCCGTAGTCGGTTTCAAGGATGGGGTTGAGACCGTGCGCGAGGGCGAAGTCCACGCACTCGTCGAGCCACGCGAAGTCGTAGCGGCCCCTTTCGCGCTCGCATTTTGCCCACCCGCCCTGAAGGCGGATCGAACGGATGCCGAGCTTCGGCAGGTAGTCCCGGTAGGCCGAGAATTTCGCAAAGTCGCGGTCGAGGACCTCGCAGCCGATGGTCCACTGGTCGTCGCGCGGATCGGGCGCCGTGCGCGGCGCGAGAATCGTTCGGGGGGGCTCCATGCTAGCGCACCTCGACGGTCTCGACGACGCCGGGACCGAAGAAGAAGGGGTTGGCGCTGTTGCGGACGCGGTTCCCCTCCAGGATGGCGCGGCCCGTGAAGGGCACGGCGAAGTGGAACGGCGCCGCGCGCATGTCGTCGCAGTCGTTGTCGCGGGCGACGAGCGTGTGCGCGGGGCCGCACTCGCCCCAGTAGCCCGTGAGGTCGTCATGAAGGATCGCGGCGTTGCCGTTGCGGAAGCGATTGCGCTCGAAGAGGATGTCCGCGAAGGCCGAGAGCCGCAGGTGCATGAAGTCGTGGAAGAAGTTGTCGTGGATCCACACCGTCGGGACGTGCGAGACGTTGGCCACGTCGCATCCGACCCACGCGGAGGGGATGTCGCGGTCGAAGACGATGGCGGCGCGCGCCGCCTCGTCCCCCGGCTTCGGAAAGGCCGCGACGACGGCCCGCCCGAGGACTTCCTTTCCCGGTCCCTTGCCGCGCGTGAACTCGACCTTCTCGCCGACGCGGTAGGGGAAGTAGCCTGCGTAGTTGAAGCGCTGGATGCCCAGCTCGCAGCGCGGGCTGTCGGCGGATTCCAGGCGCGTGTAGTTGCCGTGGATGTTCATCACGTCGTCGAGGCCCCAGCAGATTTCGGACTCCGCGATCTCGATGCGGCCCTTCGTGTCGACGAGGAAGATGGCGTCGGCCGTGAGCGAGACGTGCGCGCCCTCGTCGGGGCGGACGTTGTAGCGGACGATGCGGACGTTCTCGCACATCTCGGCCACGATGCCCATCGCGACGCCGCTCCGCACGTCCATGTCGGCGACCTCGACGTCGCGGCAGCCGACGAACGCCATCAGCGAGCGGTTGCGGTCGCTTCCGAGCAGCAGGCACAGCGGCTCGTTCCGCGGGAACGAGCACTTGCCCGCGTTCTTCGGGTGCGGGTCGGGGACGTAGCGGAAGAAGACCCTCCCGTCGCCGCGGTCCTCCGGCGCCGCGGCGTAGAACGTCGATGCGAGCGTGTCGCGGTCGCACGCGCAGCCGGGAGTGACGAGGTACTGGATCTGGCAGTAGCGGAGCGCGTGGACCGAAATCTCGCGATCCCGCGAGTCGCGGCGCCCCTCGTCGATGTCGAAGGCGATGGCGCCGTCCTTCACCTGGTAGGGGACGCTCCCTTCGGCGAAGCGGCAGAGGAAGCCCTCGTCGGACTTCTCCTCGATGGTGAACTCCACGAGCGGAAGCCGGAACACGCGCGAGGTGAAGTTGCCTATCTTCACGCCGTCGCACCGCTCCGCGACGAACGGGAACGCCTTCCCGTGGAAGACGAAGGTCGAGCCGCCGCCGTTGATCGTCACGTCCTTCAGGCCGTCGAGATGGAACACCACCTTCTTTCGCCCGGTAGAGCTGCCGACCGAAGCGAGGAAGACGTCCTTGGCCCCGTCCTCGAAGAAATGGTATTCGCCCTTGGCGAAGCGGAGCGTGCCGCCGTTTTCGAGCCGTTCCACGGCAGCCCGCACGGCGGGCGTGGCGTTGCCCTCGACCGGCGCCACCTCGACGATGGCGCCGGAGGCGGTCAATGCCAGGGAAAGCCCGGTCACGATGCAGGTCTTCATCGCAGTCTCGCGCCTTACCGGACGACCAGCACGAAGGGGAATTCCGTCACCGTCACGACCGATGTCAGGGTGCGGCCGTCGGCCATCTCGAGCGTGAGCGTCCAGTCGCCGGACTTGCGGAGGGGGAACTCTCCTGCGCCCGTTCCGGCCAGATCGTGCGTCGTCGTGACGCCGTCGGGCGAGAGCAGCGTCAGCCTCGATGCCGCCGACGCGTCGCCGGCCCAGTTGTCGCCGGAGTAGGCCACGGCCGGCACGGCCAGCTTTGGCACCGACCGCTTCGGCCCGGCCTGCCGGGTGTCCACGGCCCATGTCAGCTGCGCCCATTCGTAGAGAAGGCCGTCGGGCGAGGACACGATGCGCCACACGCCGTTGCTGACGGATTCGAGGCGGAAGCCCGACGGGAGCCGCAGCGCCCCGAGAAGCGCATCGCCGCTTTCGAGGGCGAACATGTAGCCGTCGCCCGCGGAGTAGTCCACCAGCTCGTCGCCGTCGACCAGCTTCGCGGGCGAGGCCGCCGTGCCGTCGCCGAGCGTCCCGTAGAGCGAGTGGCGCAGGGTGAGCGCCGCCGTCTCCCCACGCGAGTTGGCGAGGGTCCAGAGGCCGCCCGCGTCGATCGCCGTCCGGAGGGGCAGCGCCCCGTCGGACGCGGCGCCGGAGACGAGGGTCGTCTCCGTGCCGTCGGGCGCGGTGGACGTGATCGTGTCTCCGGCGCGGACGGACGCCGTCGCGGCGTCCAGGTCCGCCTGGGTCTTCAGCGCGTAGGGGGAGCCCGTCGAGTCGAGCGCGAAGGCGCAATCGGCCGACGAGGCCAGCGGCGAGTCGTCGCCGCGCGCCGCCCCGAGGACCGCCGCCACCGAAGCGGCGAACAAGAGACCGGTTCGAGTTCTCATGGGATGACTCCTTCCGGTCGGTCAGTCGGCGATCCAGGAAACGCGGAAGCCGATGCCCACGCTCCGGGCGTCCGATCCCTCGTTGTCGCGGCACGAAGCGTGGAAGAGGGCGTCCGACGACGGATAGCCGAAGTTTCCGCCGCCGCGGGTCCGCCGGGCGGTGCTGCTCTGCGAGGGCGGGGTGAAGGCGTCCGCGCGCAGCGTCAGGTTGCCGTCGGACCAGTTGTCCAGGCACCATTCGCGCACGTTGCCCGTCGTGTCGTAGAGGCCCCAGGCGTTCGGCAGGCGCGAACCGACCGCCACCGTGCAGGACGCGCTGTTTTCGGAGGACACGACATAGTCCATGTCCATGGCGTTGCCCCAATAGTAGGTCGTGGTCGCGCCCGCGCGCTCGGCGATTTCGAACATCACCTCCGTCGGCAGGTCGAAGGCGAACCGGTTGCCGGCGAGACGGTTCAGCCGCTGGAAAAACGAGCCGGTGTCGGAATCGACCGTCGGGAGGGGCGAGGTGGACGGGGTCGAGGCGCGAAGGTCGTCCCACGAGACAGACTCCACGGGGCGATGGACCTTCTCGTCCCCCACGCCGGCGTCCTGTTTCTGGGCCGGGTTCGTCCCGGTGATCCGCCAGTACTGGTGCTGCGTGACGGGGAACACGCCGACATAGTAGGCGCGGTCGGTCGTCCAGGTCGCGGCGTCGTTCGTCTCGTCGCCGTTGCCGCCGTGGTTCGTGCTGTCGCCCGTGGGGTAGCCGCCCGCGAAGGGGCCGTTCGGGAGCGCCGCGCTCTCCGCGGTGCGGGGCACCTTGCGAAGGACGAGCTTGTCGGTCTTGTAGGCCGCGTCGTTGTAGCGGGCGTTCGAGTCGGCCTGCGTGGCGAGAAGGCCCTCGTAGGTGGCCGTGCCCGTGAGGAGGTCGACGACGAGGTAGTCGTCGCCGCTCGGCACGGCGGCCTCGTAGATGGCGGCCGACATCGTGCAGCCGACGCTCTTGTGGCCCGCCGGGGCGGTCCAGGCGACGGTGTGCGTCCCCGTGTCCGCGCTCGCGCCCACGTCGGTTGTTCCGTCGATGGCGTAGGTCTGGCCGTCGATGACGGCGGTGAACACGATCCGGCGGTAGACGCCCCGGGCGACGTCCTGCCCGTCGGCGACCGTGTAGGTGATGTCCACCTTGTTGTTCCACGGCCAGCGCTGGACGATGCTGTCCACGGTGATGGTCGTCGCCGCGGAGGCGGCGTTTGCGAGGGCCGCAAAGGCGGCGGCGGCGATGCAGGCGGAGAAGGTTCCGCGAAGCGTGCTCGTTGGAATCATGGTGGAAGGCTCCGTTGGTTTGCGATGAGGGTTGCGGACAACGCGGGCGAAGTCCCGCGAGGATGCAGCCCATTCTACCACGGTTCCGCGGAAAATGATTCCGTCGAAGCGCACAAATTACTACTGTTTTGCGAATCCAGACGGGGACGGCCGCCCGTCGCTCAGGGGCGCGCGAAGCCTTCCAGCAGCGCCCGTTTGCGGGGGTTGTCCGGGGAGGGACGGAGGGAGGCGGCGTCCTCGCCCTCGTGCTCGACGCTCCATCCCGCCCACTCGCGGAAGGCGTGGTAGGACCAGTCCCAGCCGTTGTCCTCGAAGACCGAGATGCAGTCGCGCAGATAGTTTCCGCCGCCGGGCGCCCAGGCGACGGCCGAGAATTCGCCGACGTAGATGCGCGCCCCGTATTGCTTCTGGAACCGTTTCACGGGCATCATCGACCAGTCGATGGTTCCCCGGTTCCAGCCGTGCGATTCGTCCGGCCACTCGACCGTCCACATCCGGGTGTTCAGGACGCGCTGGTGGGTGAACTCCCACGGCCAGTAGAAGTGGAGCTGGTAGATGACGTTCACAAGCGGCAACGGCGTCAGCTCCGCGAAGAAGGCCGGCGATCCGCAGTGGTTGGACTCGATGACGATCGGCGTGACCGGGTCCTCGGCGCGGACGGCCTCGGCGGCGCGGAGCATGAGGGTCTGGAAGTCGCAGCCGGGCGCGGCCTCGCCGCTTTGAAGCGGCTCGTTCACGAGGTCGTAGCCGTAGATGCCCTCGCGCCCTTTGAAGCGCCTCGCGATGCGGCGCCAGATCTCGACGAAGTGGTCGGCGTACTTCCGGTCGTGGAACATGTTCATCTCGTGCGACGCATCGTAGCCCCCCGGCGGGACGTGCAGGTCGAGGACAACCATGATCCCGTATTTCCGCGCCAGCGGCAGGACGACCGTGTCGAAGTGGTCGAGTCGTCCCTCCAGCCAGCGGTCGTATTCGTCGAGGTCCTGGTTGCCGTTCACCCCGTGCCAGTCGCGCACCATCTGGAAGCGCAGGAGCGTCGCGCCCCAGTCGGCCAGGGTCTTGAAATCGTCCTCCGTCATGTCGCGGCCCGGCGACATGACGCCGCGCAGGCGCGGCCG
>OCVV011324195.1_pt1 | contig 11327 bp, 9 predicted proteins | sample 1539721 | NCBI WGS metagenome assembly OCVV01 (sample SAMN02144230, study PRJEB22623) | gut metagenome | biome: sheep rumen | host: Ovis aries | place: New Zealand | reverse complement strand
TATCCCATTCTTCTCATATACTTTTTGAATAGAAGCTGTTCTTTCTTCTTCACTACTCCATTGACCAGAAACTGCAACCTCAGGATGTTGTTTCCAATAATTGACTGAATTTAAAACACCTTGTTCCCCTTTATCCATAGTATGGTTAGTTGCTAAAGAAACCATATTAAATCCTGCATCAATAAATGCATCTCCTACTTCATAAGGAGAATTAAATAAAGGATAACTAGAAACACCTAATTCCTTACCACCAAGAACTGTTTCTTGATTATAATAAGCAATATCATACTTAGAAGAAATTTGCTTAAAATCTGCTATTTGTGGCTTAAAATCATAACCACCATCTGGAGTTTTAGCATCATTATAAACACCCCAGTGAATTAAAGCGTCACCAACCATAATCATCTTAGCTTCATAATCTTTAGGTTGTTTAGGCTCTTCCTTAGGCTTTTCCTCTTTCTTCTCTTCTTTCTTTGGTTGAGTGAAAAACTTATCTCTATTTACATAACAATAAGCACCAGCACCACCAATTAAAGCAAGAATTAATATCACAAAAATAATCTTAGCTGTCTTCTTTAATTTTCTTTTCTTATGTGTACTACTCATAAATTACTGCACCTTTCTTAAAACTTCGAAATCAATTGTTTTTTCTTCTTTAGATGCTCTAACTACTTTAACAACAACTCGATCCCCTATTTTATAAACTAAACCACTTCTTTCTCCAGTTAATGTCATATGTTCTTCATCAAAGTGGAAGAAATCTTTCATATCACGAATTGGTACTAAACCTTCAATTAAGTTATCAAGTTCTACAAACATACCAAAACTTGTTACAGATGAAATCATACCTTCAAATTCTTCTCCAATATGATCTTCCATATATTCTGCCATTTTCATATCATCTACTTCACGCTCACAATCTACTGCAGCTCTTTCTCTAGCAGATGATTGTTCAGCAATATAAACTAGTTTTTCTTCCCATTTACGTATAGTTCTCATATCAATCTTACCATCAAATAGATAAGTATGTAATAAACGATGAACAGTAGTATCTGGATAACGACGAATTGGTGAAGTAAAGTGTGTATAGCAACTACTTGCTAAACCATAGTGTCCTAAATTATCCGGACTATAAATAGCCTTTTGCATACTTCTAAGTAATAAGCTAGCAAGTATTTTATATTCAGGCTTATCAACTAATTGCTTTAAAATCCTTTGCATTGTAGTTGGACGGAAATCACTGACATCGCCAGTAACTTTATATCCTAAACTACTTATAAATCCTAAGAAACTACGAATCTTTTCTTCTTTTGGATTTTCATGGATACGATAAATAAAAGGAAGATTCATGAAATATATATGAGTTGCTACACACTCATTTGCTGCAATCATAAATGATTCAATTAATCTTTGCCCTTCTCCAGTATCTCTTACTAATACTTCTAAAGGTTTACAATTCTCATCTACTATAATTTTAGGTTCTTGAATTTCAAAATTTATATATCCCCTTCTAGTAATCATTTTTTGAAGAATCTTAGCAAGTTCATGCATTTGTCTTAAACTTTGTACATAAGGACCGTATCCTTCAGGAACTTTATTATCTTCTAATATAGAATTAACATTCTTATAAGTCATTTGAATACGTGATCTAATAACACTTGGGAATATTTCATAATTAACTTGTTTTCCCATATCATCAAATTCCATAACACAAGAGACAGCCAAACGATCTACATCAGGATTTAATGAACAAATACCATTAGATAATTCATGAGGAAGCATAGGTATAACACGATCTACTAGATAAACAGATGTACCACGTTCCATAGCCTCTTTATCAAGAGGAGAATCTTCTTTTACATAATAACTAACATCAGCAATATGAACTCCTAATTCATAATGACCATTAGGAAGTCTTTTAATACTAATAGCATCATCAATATCTTTGGTATCATCACCATCTATAGTAAAGATTTCTACATCTCTTAAATCTCTTCTACCACGAAGATCAATTGGTCTAACTTCCATAGGTAATTCAGCTACTTCTTGTTTAACCTCATCAGGAAACTCAGTATTAATATTGTACTTACAGATTATAGACATAATATCAACACCAGGATCATTCTTATGACCAATGATTTCAACTACTTTTCCTTCATACTTAAGATTATCATTTAGTTTTTTAACTAATTCTACTACTACTTTATGCCCATCTACTGCATTCATAGAAGCTTCTCTAGGAATCTCAATATTTAATTTAATCTTATTATCATCTAGTGTTATATGACCCTTATCTTTTTTATCAAAATTAATTTCCCCAATATAACGCTCTACTTGTCTTTTAATTATTTTTAAAACGCGTCCCTCTAATCGGTCTAATGTCATTTTAGATGTTATTTCCACTAAGACAATATCATCATGAATAGCACCATTCATATCATCTTGTGGAATATAGATATCATCATCCATATTATCAACTTCTACAAATCCAAAGCCCTTTTTATTAGCACGCATTATACCTTTTCTTAAATGACTATTTTCAAGCATCATATACTTATCTTTATTTGTATGGTATACTACAACCTCTTCTTCTAATTCATGAAGAACTTGAATTAACTCTTTTGTTAACTCTGCATCCTTAATACCTAATAAGTCCTCTATCTCAAATACAGATAAAGCCTTATCACTATTTTTTAAAATATTAATAATATTGTCTTTCATAAGCTACACTTCCTATATTACCTATTATACTTTATTTTCCTTGATATAACTAGTCTTTCTAGCAAAAAAAAAGAACCAAGGTTCTTATTGAATAAACATAGCTACTAAGCAGATAACAAAAAATGCCATTCCTAACACAAAAGTTAATCTACTAATAAATAATTCAGAACCACGTTCCTTACGTTTAGAAAATAAATCACTTTGTCCACCAGATAGTATTTGAGCAGCACTTTCTGCCTTACCACTTTGTAATAGAACAATGATAATTAATAATATTGAAATTATCAATAATGCGGTTTCCATCGAACACCTCCGTTTAATAACATTTATATAATACCATAATAAGAAAATATATGCAAGAAAACATTTAATTTCAAGGATATTATATGATATACTTAATACTAGATAATAAGGAGTTGTTTAGGATGAGAGTTTTTATACTAGACCGTGATAAAATAACTAAGTTCAATCTTCCTGTAAAAATCTCTGGTGCCTTTGTTTTTAGCTATGTACCAGTAGAATCAAAAGTAAGAAGAACAGTTAATATTGAAGCACAAAATAACAAATGGATTATTAAAAGTAATGGTAGTGTTGATGTAGTTACTTCTAATCTAGATGGAATAGTAGAATTAGAAGAATACAATTTTTATCAATTAAAGATAAAAGATCGTAATGACATTATCATCCTTTATTGTGTTCCAAGTATTGAAAACGACTCAAAACGTTATCGTATAAACCGTACTCAATTCACAATAGGCTCATCTGCAAACAACGCCATTCAATATAATAATAAACTAGTAATGCAAACACAAATCCAAATTAGTAAACAACAAGAAGACTGGTATATTCAAGCAGCAGAATCAGATTCATTATTTGCATATTTAAATAATGAACGTATAAGAGCAAAAAAACTAAAAGTTGGAGACGTAATTTTCTTATATGGATTAAAGATCATCTGGATGGGAGACTTTATTCAAGTAAATAACCCATTAAATAAAACTTTAATAAACAAGGCATTTTTATTAGATTATGCTGATGAAAATGTATATAACCAAGAAATATTACCAGTATCTGAAGAAGATATGGCAAAAGAACTATATGAAGATAAAGATTATTTCTTCCATACCCCAAGATTAAAACAAAGCTTAGTAAATGAAGAAGTAACAATTGATCCTCCACCTCCTGCAGATGATTCTGAGGATTTACCTCTATTATTACAAATAGGTACATCATTAACTATGGTAACATCCATGTTATTCTCTGGATACTATGCAATATCAGGACTAATAAGCGGGCAAAAAACTTTAGCTCAGTCATTACCATCAATAGTATTATGTCTTGCTTCTTTAGTAGGTTCGTTAATCATGCCAAGATTAATTAATAATTATCAAAAGAAGCGTAGAATACAAAAAGAGAAATTAAGACAAGAAAAGTATTCACAATATATTGAGGAAAAAGAAAAAGAAATTAAAGCTATTATGGATAATCAAAAATTTATTCTTAATAGCAATTATCCAAACCTAACAGAATGTTATACAAGAACAGTTGCTGGCAATCGTTCACAAATCTGGCTAAGAGAAATAAAAGATGATGATTTTTTAAGAATACGCTTAGGAACTGGTACACAAGCTGCTAAAGTCAGAATTAATGGTATAGAAAAACACTTCAGATTAAAAGAAGATAATTTAGAAAACAAAGTAATAGATATAACACAAAATGCCAATATCTTAACAGACATACCTATAACATTCTCTTTTGTAGAAAAATACATATCTTCAATTATTTGTAATATTGATCACAAAGAAGACTATATAAATGGATTAATACTACAATTACTTGCATATCACAGTCCAAAAGACTTAAAGATAGTACTATTAATGGATACAGAATCTTATAAATATGAATATATTAAATATGCACCACACTGCTTAAGTGAAACGAAAGAACGTAGATATTTTGGAGATAATATAGAAGATATTAAAAAAATTGCTTCAGAATTAGATAATATCTTTGTTCAAAGAAAAGAACAAATGGGTAAAACTGGTGATGATCAAAAAACCATTAGTTCATTTGAACCACACTATTTAATTATTACAAATAACTATAGTAATATTAAAAACATCAAATTAATTGATGATATTTTAAAAGAAGGACGAAATTTAGGATTTTCTATAACATTCTTAGAAGATTCTATTCAATCTCTTCCTAATGAATGTACATCATTTATTGAAGTTTTTAATAATGAGAGTTGTATTATTGAAAATGATTTAAATAATCAAACAATATTTAAACCAGAATTAATTCAAAATATAGATATGCGTAAAGCAGTTAACGTATTAGCAAATATACCAATAGAAGCAACTGATGTATCTAGATCATTACCTACTTCATTAACATTCTTAGAAATGTTTAATGTAGGTAAAATAGAACAATTAAACATCTTAAATAAATGGAAAACAAATGATCCAACAATTTCTATTAAAGCTCCAATTGGAGTTCATACAAATGGAGATTTATTTACATTAGACTTACACGAAAAAGCTCATGGACCACATGGATTAATCGCAGGATCTACAGGTTCAGGTAAATCAGAATTTATAATTACATATTTACTATCAATGGCTATTAACTACCACCCAGACGAAGTACAATTCGTACTTATCGACTACAAAGGTGGAGGTTTAGCAGGAGCCTTTGAAAACAGAGAAACAGGTATCCGTATCCCACATGTTGTTGGTACTATCACAAACTTAGATGTAAGTGATATGAATAGATCACTTGTTTCAATCAATAGTGAACTAAAAAGAAGACAAATGATGTTCAATGAAGCAAAGACTCTAACAGGTGAAAATACAATAGATATCTATAAATACCAACATTATTATAGAGAGGGAGTTATAAAGAAGCCGATTGCCCACCTATTAATTGTTTGTGATGAGTTTGCTGAATTAAAATCACAACAACCAGAATTCATGAGCGAACTTATATCAGCCGCTAGAATTGGACGTGCTTTAGGAGTACACTTAATTCTAGCAACACAAAAACCAAGTGGAGTTGTTAATGATCAAATCTGGTCAAATACAAAATTCCGTGTCTGTCTAAAAGTACAAGATAGAAGCGACAGTATGGAAGTATTGAAACGTGCTGACGCAGCAAGTCTTAAAGAAGCAGGTCGTTTCTACTTACAAGTAGGTTATGATGAATACTTTGATATCGGTCAATCTGGATGGGCTGGTGCAAAATATATTCCAACAGATGCTATAAAGAAAAAAGTTGACGATTCAATGCAAATGATTGACAACACAGGTAATATTATAAAAGATATACAAGAGATAGCAAAAGTAGAAGAAACAACTGAAGTAAAAGGAGATCAATTAACAAATATAGTTAAATATCTAGCCAATATTTCAACAGAAGAAAACTATGTTCCTAACAAACTATGGTTAGATAAAATTCCAGAATTTATAAGTTTAAAAGAGACAAAAGATAAGTATAGTTATAAAGAAGAAGAAAATATGATTAAACCATTAATTGGAGAATATGACAACCCTGCAGAACAAGAACAAGGACCACTTGCTCTTAATATTACAGATAAAAATACTCTTATTTATGGTATGGCAGATAGTGGTAAAGAGACTTTACTATCTACCTTAATCTATTCAACAATCATTACACATTCAACTGATGAAATAAACTTTTACTTAATGGACTTCGGTGCTGAAACATTAAAACAATTTCAAAACACACCTCAAGTTGGTGAAGTATGTACAATAAATGATGAAACAAAAATCTTCAATACATTCCTAATGATAGAAAAAGAAATGGATAGAAGAAAAGACTTATTTATTGAATATGGTGGTAATTATAAAGACTATAGAAGAATATCAAAAGAAAAATTACCAGTAATACACATAATTATTAATAACTATGAAATATTCCAAGAGCAACAATCTAAAATAGCAGAATTATTAGTTCCTATGTTCCGTGATAGTAGTAAATATGGTATTACATTCACAATAACAACAGGAGCTGCAAATAGTATTAGAAGTAGAGTAACAGAATACTTTCAAAATAAGATTTGTATGCAAATGCCTAATGATACAGACTATAGAAGCTTATTAAACAGTCCAAGAGGATTACAACCAGCAAAAACTCATGGTAGAGGTATTTGTGCAGTAGATGACTTACTATATGAATTCCAAACAGCATATATAGCTAAAAAAGAAGATATTGCTGATACAATTAGAAATACAAATATTAAGTTAAAAGAAGTAATAAAAACAACTGCTCCTAAAACACCAATGGTACCAGCAATAGTAAAAACTGATGATATTATATATATGCTTAACGGTTTAGCAAACGTACCAATTGGATTTGATGTACAAAGTAAACAACCAATCACATATAACTTCCAAAAGAATAAATTTAACGTAATAATAGATAACGATAAAGATGATGATAAAGGATTTATTTATTCATTAATAAGTATAATAAAAAGTATTCAAAATACAAAATTAGTAACTTTAGATATTAATAATGATTTAAATCCAAATAACGTTGTATCAGAATACATTAGCAGTAATTATGAAGAAAAAATACCAAAAATCATAGAAGAAATGAGAGCAGATACTCCAAATCAAAAAATATATATAGTTAATGGCATTGGAAACTTAAGAAATATTTTATCAAAAACACCAAGTCTTTACAAAGAAATAATTCAAGCAATGGCAGCTAGTAAAAAAACTACGATTCTTTTAATAGACAGTTATGATAATTATAAGAAGTTCAAAATGGAAACTTTCTTCAATCAAATCATTAATGGAAAAGAAGGAATTTGGATAGGTCCTGAAATTAATACACAAATAATCCTAGATACTCAAAATATGGGAAGCGACTTCAGAGACTTAGAGTATGAAGATATGGCTTATATAGTAAACGAAAAAGAAGTAATCCCAATAAAGATTGTAACTAATAAAGAAGAAGGTGATGACAATGAATAACAAAGTTCTAGTAGAAGTCATCGTTCCAATTATAGAAGAAAAATATGATATCTATATACCTATTAATAAAAGAATTGGAAAAGTCATTGAACAATTAAATAAAACAATTCATGAAATGAATGAAGATAGATATCAAATAACTAACGAAATATGCTTATATAATCGCGATACAAATCAAAAATATGATGTTAATACATTAGTATATGATAGTGATATACGAAATGGTACAGCACTAATACTTCTATAAAAAAAAGATCTCAAATAAATGAGATCTTTTTTATTTACTAAATTTTATATTTTGAATAGAATCTACGCCCAGTTTAAAATCATTTAGATTCTTATCATAACAAGAATTAGTATTATTAAGCCAAGTTTTAAAATTTTCCAACGTTTGCCTTCTAATTGCTAAATCTCCAGACATTTTCTTTATCTTAGAATAATATTCAAAATCTCCTGGAATAGAAAGAGAATCTATCTTATTAGATAATCCATTAAGCTCATTAATAGCACGATTAATAGACTCAATACAACTATTATTTATTGGAGTATAATCAAACTTAATTTTAGCCATAGAACCACCTACTTAGCACGATTATTATTACAACTAACATTAACAGATTCAGCTAAATCTAAAATGGTATTACCATACTTCTTTAACTCATCAGTTAACCTTTTATAATAATTCTTTGCATTTTTTGCATTTGTGACAAATTGATTAGCTGCAGGTCCAACCCAAACCCCATCAGAGGTAACTTTTATTAAACCGTCAAAAAAACTATCAATAAGTGTACTATAATCATTGGAATAATTCACAATGCTAGTGCCACATTCTTTTAATTTGTCTGTATCTAATTCTAATTTTGCCACAAAGCATCATCCTCTTCTACCAATAAAATTTGAAACTCTGGAAGCAATAGAAGCACCAACAGCTTGGCTAGCGTTAACAGCAGCAGCCTGTGCTTCATCGGCAGCTCGTGCTGCCTCTTCTTCAGCTTTACGTTCACTAGTAATATTAGAGTTTAAGCGTTGAATTCTAGCATTAGCACTAGGTATAATTGTTCCTGTTAATGTATCAATCTCAGAATTAATAAAAGATTCTACATCATCCAATACACCACAACTATAAGAACTATCGTTAACAACGTAGTTTGCATCCACAGTTTTCGCACTAGAAACATTACTTGAAGCAGATCTTAATTGACCTAATACCCCATTTAAATCATTAACTAGTTGAACATATTTTCTTTTTTCAGCCTCTAAACTAGCAACTGACATAAGTCACATTACCCTTTATAACCAGTAAATGATTGACCCATTTTAGTAGTATCAGCAGAAACATCAGAAGCCATTTCTTCAGCACGAGCAGCATAAGCTTCTCTAATTTCAGTTAACTTATCATTAAACATTAATAAATTAGAGATAATTGCTTCACAAGCATCACAAATAGCTTGTACATATTTTTCTACAGAATCAGCATATGCTCCTGCAAATGCCTTTTTAGAAGAAGTTTCAGTTTTAACTTGCTTTAGGTGATTTTGTAGCTTAGTTACATAATCAGTAACTGCAGCTTGCATATCTGGTACTTTAGCTCCATTAATACCTGTAGTATCTTGGAAAGAGTTAGGAAAGTTCTTTAAACCACCCCACATTAAGTCCCATCCAGATGTATCACCTTTAGCAACATTATAATTAGTAGAATTCATTCCACTCATTGCTTTTTCATTTGCACTTGAAAAACTTACAATTTCGTCAGCTGTACTTCTAACTTGTTTACGAATATCATTTAAATCTATACTTTTTGATTCAGTTTGAAAACTCATATTCTATACCTCCTAACGCATTCCATCGAAGTAATCTCTAAGTTCTGTCATTACACCAGTCTCAGATTCTTCAACCATCTTATTATCTTGATCTACCCAAGCTTGAGTAACCATTGATAACTCACTTTGTAACATATTGTTCATAGCTTTGATTTGTTTTGCTGTTGCTTCAGTTATATTATCAAAACTCTTTTGAAAGTTTTCAGAAGATCTACCTTGCCATCCAGCTTGGATTGCATTTTTTACTTCCTTAGTTTCTAATAATAACTTTGCAGTTTCGTCAATTGCTGATGTTTTTAACATTTCATAATATTCGTGTGCGCCATTAAGACTTACACCTTCTGTTAGTTCACTAACAGTCATTCCTTCATTTGCCATTACAGCACCTCCTAAATTTTCTCAGACATAGCACTTATAAATTTTTCCGTATCTTTTCTTACATTTTCAGAAAGATCATCTCTTGCAGTATAAGAAGAACTTTTAGCTTTTATTAATTCTTCAGGGAATCTAACTAATATCTTCTTTAAATTGGCATATTCATTTTTTTGATTATTATATTTAGAAATTATATTTTTTTTATTTTCTTCGTCAATACTCTCAGATACCTTATCCATTTGAGCAGATATATTATCTAAGGTAGACATAATCTTTTCAATATAATCAAAACTATCCATAGCCAACTTATCAATTTTATCAGTGTTAACACCAATCAAATCATTACTTGCCATAAATCCTCCTATGCTATACTCTTAACTATACATTAGCACAAGATTTTTTACTTGCAAATAGAATTTACAAAACTTGTCATTTGTTGACAAAAAAGTAGACACTAAAAAGTGTCTACTAAATCTTTAATATTTTTTAATTCTACGTTGTCATTACAACGATTCTTAACTTCTACTTTACCATCCTTCACATCTCTACCAACAGTAATACGTACAGGTATTCCAATTAAATCAGAATCACTAAATTTAACACCAGGACGTGCATCACGATCATCAAATAAAACATCGTATCCTTTATCCATAAGATCTTTATATAAATCTTCAGCAACCCTCATTTGATATTCATCTTTATTATTAATAACAACTAAATGATAATCAAAAGGTGCAATACTTTTATTAAATATAATTCCTTTATCATCATGATTTTGTTCAATAAAAGCAGCTAAACATCTAGCAATACCAATTCCATAACATCCCATAAATGGATATTTTAATTCATTATTCGCATCACTATATTGAAGTCCCATACTCTCACAATACTTTGTACCTAACTTAAATGTATTACCAACTTCAATTCCATGTTTAAAGGTTAGTTTCTCACCACATACAGGGCATTTATCATCACTACAAACATTTCTTATATCACATGTTTTATAAACCTCAAAATCACTTAAATTAACGTTTATATAGTGATAATCTGTCTTATTAGCCCCTACCATAAAGTTCTTCATACCAGATACTTCTAAATCCATAATAATAGGTACTGATAGTCCAATTGGTCCAGCAAACCCAACTTCAGCACCAGTAATACGTTCATCCTCTTCTAAAGAAGCTAATTCAATAGAAGAAACACCTAATGCTTTAGCAAGTTTTAGTTCATTAACTTCTCTATCTCCTCGAACAAGAACTGCATAGAATTTATCATCACTCTTATAAATAAGAGTTTTAACAGTACGTTTAATATCTACACCAACATTCTCAACAATCTCATCTATTCCCCTCATATTAGGAGTATGAAGTAATGAATACTCTTTTTCTTCCTCATCTACTTTTTCAAAATC
>OCVV012828275.1_pt1 | contig 11331 bp, 10 predicted proteins | sample 1539721 | NCBI WGS metagenome assembly OCVV01 (sample SAMN02144230, study PRJEB22623) | gut metagenome | biome: sheep rumen | host: Ovis aries | place: New Zealand | reverse complement strand
GCCGAACTAAAGGTTCATGGAAATTCATGTTAATCTTTTTTTAACGCGAATTATCGTAAATTATCCATGAATATTTCATGAATTTTTTCTGAAATATTTTTTTTGTATTAAACAACACCTAATTTTTGGAGTAATTATGATAATTATTCTAATTTCTTTCCTAAAAAAATCATGTCTTTATACCAAGTTATTATTTCATTGTTCCTTAATCTGAATCGTCACGATTGACATCTTTGGTAGCGTGACAATGAGTTTGCCATCCTTGATTTTGGCATCCTTGAAAGCAGTTGGAACCACTACGTTTGGTTTTTCAAAAGTGTTGTGGTCCTTCATGTCCTTCGATGTGAGGATCGTTGCCTTCTGAATCTTACCCTTGATGGAAGCAAGGTCGATTGTCACCTTGTTGGAATTGTCCAAACCAGCGTTCGCCAAGTTGATATTCACTGCACCATCCTTTGCTTTCGATGCCGATGCACTGATGTATGGAGCCACACGTTCTGGCGAACCCTTCTGTTCATTCTCAGCCGTGAACGTATCCGAAGTGACATTCAGCGGAATATTCAGAGCCTCCATATTGTCCGTGTACATCTTGAACACATAATATGTTGGCGTGAGCACCATCTTGTCGCCCTTTGTCAGCACCATGCTCTGAAGCACGTTGGCAATCTGGGCAATGTTGGTCATGCCGATACGCTTCGTGTATTGATGGAAGGTGTTGAGCGAGACAGCTGCCACCATCGCATCGCGCATCGTGTTCTGCTGGTAGAGATGACCACGCACACTGCCTGGCTCCTCATCCCACCAAGTGCCCCATTCGTCAACGAGCAACTTCACGCGGTTGCGTGGGTCATACTTGTCCATGATGTCGATGTGCTTCTTGAGCACTTCCTCAATGCCCACTCCACACTTGGCAATCGTCCAGTAGTATTGGTCTTTGCTGAACTGAGTGGCACTTCCCTTCGAACCGTTCCAAGTGTAGCAAGTGTAATAGTGAAGCGACAAGCCGTTCATGCGGTTGCCAATCTGCTTCATCGCCACCTCCGTCCAGTTGTAGTCGTAGTCGCTTGCTCCGCTGGCAATCTTATAAAGCTTGTTGCCATTGTACTCACGGCAATAGGTGCTATAACGACGATAAAGGTCGGAATAGTATTCAATGCGCATATTGCCACCACAACCCCAACTCTCATTGCCAACACCAATATACTTCACTTTCCAAGGCTCTTCCCTTCCGTTCTGCTTGCGCAACTTTGCCATAGGACCATCCTTGGCAGTCATGTATTCCACCCACTTTGCCGTCTCTTCCACACTACCACTACCCATGTTCATGCTGACGTATGGTTCGCAGCCGAGCATTTCACAAAGGTTCAAAAACTCATGCGTACCGAAGGAATTGTCTTCCACCGTACCGCCCCAGTTGTTGTTCACCATGCGCGGACGTTTCTCCTTCGGACCAATGCCATCCATCCAGTGATATTCGTCGGCAAAGCAACCGCCAGGCCAGCGCATCACCGGCACCTTAATGTCCTTCAGCGCCTGAAGCACATCGTTTCGATAACCGTTCGTGTTCGGAATAGACGATTCAGGACCCACCCACAGTCCGCCATAGATGCAAGTGCCGAGATGCTCGGCAAACTGACCATAGATTTCCTTGTTGATTTTTTCCTTCGCCTCCGAAGGATTCAGTGTGATACTCGATGTTTTCTGTGCCATCATTGGCATCGACAACATCAACGCCAACGACAAAATACTCGTTCTTTTCATGCTATTTTTTATAGTGTTTAGTGTTTAACGTGAGCGCGAAATAATAAAATGGTCTCCTAAAGAAATTGGCAAAATCGACAAAATTTAAATAATAATTTAGTACATTTAGTCTATTTCTTTAGGAGATTATCTCTTTTCACTTACTTACGGATGGAACTGCATTCCCAGCTTGAGCTTGCTGCCCTTGTTGCTCACTGTGAAGAAACAAGGACGACGAATTGTTCTCTCCTGTGCCTCCTTCTTGTGACTATGCACCGACATGAGCAATCTGCCATCGAACGTGCGGAAAATCATGCCATGTCCGAAATTCGGAGGAGTGATAGGTTCAGGCTCCTGCACCCAAGGACCATCGAGCGTTCCACTCTGTGAATAAGCCACACCCTGCGTATAGACATCATGCACCCAGCTCGTCCAAAGCATACCAAGCTTTCCCTTAGTTGTCCTGAAGAGGAACGGACCGTCGGTCACCATGTTCGGACGCACCGAGCCATCGTCCGTATTCTCCCTGCTCCAAGGAGAATCGCTCGCACGGAACAGAATCTTCCTTTCGCCCAGCGTACCACTGAAGTCGGGCTTCAGCTCGATCTTCTCCACCGTACCATTGCGGTTCTGGAGCCATTCATGACAATACACCATGTAAGGTTTCTTGTCCTTGTCAATCCACAACGTAGCATCCAGCGTAGGCATATCAGCTGGCAGATAAGTGTCATCACCAAAAGGACGATAAGGACCATCGGGCGTGTCACTCACCAGCACATGGCAGGCACGACGCTCAATCACATTGTTCGCCACCGTGTCAATCTTCACGTCGCGATTCGTGAACGTGGCGAAATAATAGTATTTTCCCTGATACTGATGAATCTCCGCAGCCCAAATCATCGGGTGTGGACCCATCCACGAATTGGGATTCACCTCAACCACTCTGTAAGGACCGCTCCACGTAGCCAAATCCTTGCTTTTCCACATCATTCCTCCCGTTCCCGTCATGTAGTACGTCTGCGACTTCTCATCCGCAAACACAAACGGGTCGCTCAACTGAATGGAATCTAACGGAATGTTGTCTTGCGGAACGAGGTTACGCCTTCCGTTCTGCGCATTCGCACCCACGGAAAGCACCAGCATCCAAGCTATTGTAATAAAGATTTTCATTTTCATAGACAAAAAAGATTAGTTTTGTTGCAAAGATAAAAAGAAAAGTGAAAAACAGAAAGCAAATGGAGAAAAAATGTCATTATATCTTACGATTAGGCTCCAAAACTAAAACGAACGTCCGACAAGACAAAAACGAACGTTCGATAAACTCACATTGAACGCTCATTGCATCATCGCCGAACCTTCAACAAAGGCCGATGTTGCAAATAACATCCCGATTTGCTTTGTCTTTTTGATTTTTTAGCATACTTTTGCCATAAAAAAATCAAAAATCGATGCAGTCTTTTACCTTGTTTTGGGACTTAACAAATATGGATAGGCTTGTTCTTGCAAAATGGAAAGAGAATGATGAACGAAAAAAGCCGCTTTCTCATTCCTTTAGAATTGATGGAAAGCGGTATATTTGCATTTTGCAAATCAATTAAAGAAGAGAAGGATGAAGTATTATATCGAGGACCAAGAATTTGGGAAAATCATTCTTACCGTCAATGGCAGAGCCAAGCACTTCGTGATGCGTGTCGTGGAAAACGAAGTGCATATCACGGTTCCCCAAGGCATGACAAGGGAAGACATTGAACAATGTGTGAACAGGAACAGAGAGAGCATTCGCAAACTCATGAAGAAAGATGTGGACAGAAGACACGTCATCGACCTCAACTACAAGATTGACACGGACGTGATGAAGTTGGAACTGGTGGAAGGGAAACGAAAAGGATTTTATGTTCACCGCTCCGAGGGCAAATGCACAATCGAATGTGAGCCCAACACGGACTTTGCATCGATTCAGAATTGGCTGAAGAAAGTCATCATGAATGAATTGAGATTACAGGCAAAGTTCATTTTACGGAACAAAACGCAGCAGTTCGCCGATAAGCATGGATTCAAATTCACTGACTTGAAAATACAGAGTTCCAAAACAAGATGGGGTTCATGCTCAGCATCCAACAGCATCAACCTCTCGGTCTTTCTCATGACGTTGCCTTCTCATCTAATGGATTACGTCATTCTGCACGAACTTTGCCACACGGTTCATCACGAACACTCCGATGCTTTTTGGGCTTTGATGGACAAGGTAACAGACGGCAAAGCCCATGCACTGCGCAAGGAGCTCAAACAGAACTATAGTACGGAACTTTGAATGGAAGTGAAAAGTTAAAAGTTAATAATTAAAAGTGGCTATCCAGATGGTTTTTAACTTTTAACTATTAACTTTTAACTCTTTAAACTCTCGACACGCTGTCAAGAAGTTTGAGTGCTTGTAGGTGTTTGATGAGTTCGTCAACTTCATTCGTATTGTGGACAAAGAGCTGAATCTTACATTCGAAGATGCCTTCGTTGACTTCCACCATCAGCTTGTGCATGTTCACATTCATCTGCTGGGAGATGACCTGAGTGATTTGGTTGAGGAGTCCGATGTGGTCAATGGCACGCATGAAGATGGTAACTGGGAAGAGCATGGTGGACATCTTCTTCGACCATTCTGCTGCGAGAACTCGGTTGCCGTGGTTGGCTTTCAGTCGAGCAGCAACAGGACACTGCAACTTGTGGATGACAATGTGGTTGTTGTCATCTATGTAACCCATGACTGCATCGCCTGGGATTGGTTTGCAGCATTCGGAAAGGGCGTACTTGTTCTGGATGGTGTTTTCGTTGAGGTCAAGCACTTTCTTGCGGTCGAAAGCCTTGTTGACGAGTGCCTTGTCTTCCACAGGAGGAAGGTTCTTCTTCCGTCCGAAAGAGAACAGGCGTTTCCATCCTCCTGTATTGGTTTTCTCGCGCAGGAGGGAGAGGTCATCATCACCCAATTTCACGTTGCCTGCACCGATAGCTGTGAACAGGATTTCAGGCTTCTGGCACTGGTGGAGGCGACATATCTTGTCGATGCTGGAACTGTTCTTCGGTAGGTCGTTCTTCTTGAAGAACTCATCAAGCATCTCTTCGCCCCGCTTTCGTGCATCGCGCTCTTCGCGTCGCAGCATCGCCATAATCTTTGTGGTCGCCTTGGCGGTGGTGGCGATGTTGAGCCAGGAGCGGTCCACATGCTGGCTCTTGGAGGTGAGGACTTCCACTTGGTCGCCACTTTGCAAGCGATGGCTCATTGGCACAAGCTTATGGTTCACCTTGGCACCAATGCAATGGCTGCCGACAAAGGTGTGAATGGTGAAGGCAAAGTCGAGGGCTGTGCTGCCCGCTGGAAGTGTTCGAATATCGCCCTTAGGCGTAAAGACGAAGATTTCGGAGGCGTAGAGGTTGAGCTTGATGGTGTTGAGGAAATCCATGTCGTTCGGCTGTGGGTCGTCGAGGATTTCCTTAATCGTTGTCAACCATTTGTCCAGTTCCTTCTCGTTCTCCACTTCGCTCAGGTCGATGTCGCCATCCTTGTATTTCCAGTGTGCGGCAAATCCCTTCTCGGCAATGTCGTCCATGCGTCGGCTGCGAATCTGCACCTCTATCCATTCGCCCTTGGCATTGTGCTCTTCGTCGCGGAACATCAAGGTGACGTGAAGAGCCTGATAACCATTAGCCTTAGGGTGAGTCACCCAGTCGCGGATGCGGTCGGGATGGGAGTCGTAGATATTGGTCAGAGCCACATAGATGTTGAAGCATTCCGACTTTTCAAGAGCCAAGTCGGAAGGGTCGAAAATGATGCGAACAGCCAAGATGTCGTAGATTTGCTCGAACGGCACATGCTTGTTCTGCATCTTCATCCAAATGGAATATGGAGTCTTGATGCGCTGTTTCAGTTCGTACTTGATGCCCATAGCATCGAGACGTGCACGGATAGGCGCGGTGAAGGAATCGAAGACCTTGTTACGTTCCGCTTTGGTCTTGGCAAGCTTCATCTCGATGTTCTCAAACTCAGTGGGATGCTCGAAACGGAAACTGAGGTTTTCGAGTTCGGACTTGATTTTATTCAGTCCCAAACGGTGTGCAAGCGGAGCATAGATGTAGAGTGTTTCGCCTGCAATCTTATACTGCTTGTTTTTGCGCTGCGAACCGAGCGTGCGCATGTTGTGCAAACGGTCGGCTATCTTGATGAGGATGACGCGAATGTCCTCACTCATGGTGAGCAACAGTTTCTTGAAGTTCTCTGCCTGAGCCGATGCGTTGTCACCGAAGATTCCTCCCGAAATCTTTGTCAGCCCATCCACAATCTGGGCAATCTTAGGACCGAAAATGTTGGAGATGTCCTCTACGGTGTAATCAGTGTCTTCCACTACGTCGTGCAACAGGGCAGAACAGATAGATGTACTGCCCAAACCGATGTCTTCACACACAATCTGAGCTACTGCCAAAGGGTGCATGATGTAAGGCTCCCCCGACAAACGACGTACTCCTTTGTGGGCATGTTTGGCAAAGTTGAAAGCCTTGGTGATGATTTCAACTTTCTTGCGATGTGGAGATGCCAAATACGTATCAATCAGATGGTTGAACGCTTCGTCCACCATCTTCTCTTCCAATTCGTCATGTTTGTTGAGCTCATCCATAGGGAAAACGTTAATTAAGAAGTAAGAACCTTGGGAATAAATTAGAAATTAGAAGTGAGAAACGAGAAATGTGATATTTATTTCTAACTCCTAATTCCTAATTTCATATTATAAATCGAAATTCTTCAGTTTTCAATCATCATTTCACTTTGATTTTTTGTCCTGGGCGAATCGTGCTTCCTGTGATTCCGTTTTTCTTCTTCAACTGATTGACGGTCATGCCATTGCGCTTGGCAATGGAGGAAAGCGTGTCGCCACTTTTCACGGTCACCGACTTGCTGCTTTGCCTGCTGCTTCGATTGCGTCTTGAACTTCGGGAACCCTTTCCCCTGTAAGTGGAAGAAGAGTTGTAGCTACTTCTCTGCACTGGCACGTTTGAAGGAGCATCCTCGATGTCCTCCGTGATGGTGCGACGCATAGGAACTTCGTTGAATGCCAGCACACCGGCATAGAGGCTGTCTTCTTTCTGAACAAACGACTCAATACCCGCCATTGGCATACGAACTGCATAATTGACAGGGACGATGTCGCGACGATACTGAGGATTCAGCGAGCGCAACTCGTCGATTGTCACTCCACTTGCCGATGCAATCTGATTGAAAGACAATTCTTTCATCACCACAATTGTGTCAGACGAAACGGGCAACGATGCCTGCATAGGAGTGATGCCATGCTCACAGTAGTAGGTCATGATATAGTTGGCTGCGATGAACGCAGGAACGTATCCACGTGTTTCACGAGGCAAATAGTTGTAGATTTGCCAATAGTCCTTGTCCTCTCCACCTGCACGAAGCAAAGCCTTTTGCACATTGTTTTCACCACAGTTGTAGGCAGCAATGGCAAGTCCCCAATCACCAAACTGATTGAAAAGTTCACTCAAGTAGTGCGCTGCTGCATCACTCGACTTGATGGGGTCGCGACGCTCATCGACCAGTGTGTTCACTTCAAGACCGAATCGCTTTCCTGTGGCAACCATAAACTGCCACAAACCTGCTGCACCAGCACGCGACGTGGCAGAAGGACGAAGGGCAGACTCAATGACAGGGAGGTATTTCAATTCGAGTGGCAAACCATAGCGTTCGAGTGCCTCCTCGAAAATAGGCATATAGAAATTGGAAGAGCCCAACATCACAGACACAGAACTGCGCATGTTGTTGCTATACTTGTCGATGAATGCACGGGTGATGTTGTTGAGAGGCATTTCGATGGTGGTCGGAATACGTGAGAGTCGGTCAACAATCACTTGGTCGCTGGCAGAAAGCTCACGCACAGTACTGGAGGATGTGCCTTCCGTCAGGTTGTTCTTGTTGGTATAGTCGTTCATCAGTTCTTGCTCACTGATGGCCATTCCTTCGGGCAGGTCGAAGACCTCTGTGTGGCCACTATCTTCCTGCACAACAATTTCTTCATTGATTTGCGCAAAAAGAGGTGAGGTCAGGAGAAAAGAGAAAACAAGTATTTTAATTCTGAAATTCATATCGATTTGGATTAGAAATTGAGTGAGCACTGAATGCCGTAGGAATTGTTCATCAACCCTGTCGGGCGCATGGCAGTGCTGTGATTATTGATAATAGACGGGCGGACTTTCATTGACAAGTCTTTCGAAATGTCAAAGCTCGACAACTCTGCATCCACGTATGCATCGATGATGGAGAGAGCATACACACCAATGACGATAAAAATGCTGAGGTCGCGATAACGACGGTAATAGTCCTTTTTCTTCCTGAACAACTCCTGCAAACGAGTCAGATTACCGCTGATGTCGTAGGAGGCAGGAATGAAATTCTCATAACTCTTGGTGTTGGGGTCATCGTCCTTGATGTCGATATATGCCTGAGAGTAATCGGTGTACATGGTGTTGTTCCAATTGATGGCATACATACAGCCCAAAAAGCCACCATAGAATATAGGTAATTTCCAGTATTTGCGATTATAGATTTGTCCCGCACCAGGGAAGACAATCGCCAACCAAAGCGCTTTCTTCGGATTTGGCATCCAATGGGACTTGTCGATGTTCAGCTTCTCAGCTTGCACGAGTGAATCGTTCGGAATCGTCACGATAGCACTTCCCACGGAGTCGAGCGAATCAGCATAGATGCGAATGACGGAATCTTGTTTCAATTCAACAAGGCGAACCGTGTCCGCCAACTCACCCTTCACATCCACTGGCTTCGAGAGCGTGTCGGGTGAAACAGGCGACTGAGCCAAACACAGCTGACAAGCCAAAGACCAGATACAGAAACAGAAGTATTTCAAACGCTTTAAATTCATTCGCTCTAATTGAGAACTGTTGAGATTGATGACTTGTGCGTATGAATGTTTCCTAATGTGAAATCATTGCAATTATACGCTTAAGTTCTGAATCGTCGGCATATTCCAACGTGATTTTTCCATTTCCCTTCTGGGTACAGGAAATCTTCACCTTGGTGCTCAGGAGTTCAGCCAACTGCCTGCGGATATTCTCATATTCCTCGGACAGTTTGGACGAAGCCGACTTCTGCTTACCGCCAGCTGTCATCTCCGCATCTGCCTCACGTTCATTGTATTCCTTGATGAGCTGTTCCACCATTCTGACGGAATAGCCCTTTTCCTTGATGACATTGAAAAACTTCACCTGCTGCTTAGGGTCCTCCAATGCCAAGAGAGCACGAGCATGACCCGTGTCGATTTCATGATTCTGCAATGCCACCTGCACTGGAGCAGGAAGCTTGAGCAGACGAAGGAAATTAGCAACCGTTGCACGCTTCTTCCCCACCCTTTCGGACAGTTTCTCCTGTGTGAGTCCATACTGGTCGATGAGGTGCTGATATGCCAAAGCGATTTCCACGGAATTGAGGTCCTGACGCTGGATATTTTCAATCAGCGCCATTTCCATCACGTTCTCATCGTCCGCCGTGCGGATATAGGCAGGAATGGTGACAAGGTGTGCCAACTGCGATGCACGCCAACGACGCTCACCAGCAATAATCTGATAGCGTCCCGTCTCCATCTTGCGGAGAGTGATAGGCTGGATAATACCTATTTCAGCAATGGAATCAGCCAACTCCTGCAAAGCATCGGGGTCGAATTCCCGACGAGGCTGGTTGGGATTGGCATCAATCAGACTGATTTCAATTTCATTGATAGTAGATGACAACTCTGGACGAACGTCCTCGGTAGAGATGAGTGAATCAAGTCCACGTCCGAGAGTTCCATATTTTTTCTTAACGGCCATTGTTATATACTAACTGGGGGTTATTTTTTCTCCTTTTTGTTCTTCTCAATCACTTCCCTGGCTAAGGCAAGATAGTTGCGGGCACCCGTTGAAGTGATGTCGTAGAGCAGACAAGGAATACCATGACTTGGGGCTTCGCTCAACTTCACATTTCGCTGAATGACAGTCTTAAACACCAATTCCTGAAAGTGACGCTTCACCTCATCGTAGATTTGATTTGCCAAGCGCAAACGCGAATCGAACATGGTGAGCAAAAAGCCTTCTATCTCTAATTTTGGATTGAGTTTCGATTTGATAATCTTGATGGTCTGAAGCAATTTGCTAATACCTTCCAAAGCAAAATACTCACACTGCACAGGAATGATGACTGAATCGGCAGCCGTGAGAGAATTGGTCGTAATCAGACCGAGAGAAGGCGAGCAGTCGATGAGAATGTAATCGTATTCTGCACGCAATGGTTCTAAAATTCGGCGCATCACCGACTCGCGATGCTTCACATTGATCATTTCCACCTCGGCTCCCACCAAATTGATGTGGCTGGGGATGATGTCAAGACCATCGATGTCGGTGGTATAAATCGCTTCGTGTGGGTCAATCGGTTTTTCTGCTGGGTTTGTGTCGCTTGCAACAGAACTAATGATGCAATCGTATATCGACGTATCTACGGTCTGGATATCCACACCGAGTCCTGAAGATGCATTCGCCTGAGGGTCAGCATCCACAACCAGAACCTTCGACTCCATCGTAGCCAAAGATGCTGCAAGATTGATTGTCGTGGTGGTCTTTCCTACTCCACCCTTTTGGTTTGCTAACGCGATAATTTTACTCATATTTCGCTTAATTATAACACTTTGCGACTTTCGCTGATTATCCTGTCGCTCTTTTTTACCTTAACTAAAGTGCAAAGTTACGATTTTTCCCCGTATTATCGGAAGAATTACAGTTATTTAATTCTAAATTTATAAAAAGGGGAGACCTACCCCAACCCTCCCAGCGAGGAAGGGAGAAGCCATCGGGGTTGAAGTGAAAAGTGGAAAGATGAAATTGCCGTCCAATTTGTTTGCAAAGTTATTCACTTTTCGTTTTTCACTTTTCACTCCTCTCCCCCTTGGGAGGAGCTGGAGGGGGCTAATTTACTTGGTATTTGAATATCCCTCAGCCTTCAGCAAGGCAACGATTTTTTCCTTGAAATCTCCCTGAATCAGAATTTCACCATCCTTGACAGAACCACCCACACCGCACTTGGTTTTGAGCAACTTACCCAAAGATTTCAAATCATCCTCCTGCCCGACAAAACCCTTCACAAGCGTGACAGTCTTACCACCACGTCCATTCTTTTCGATATTCACACGGAGTTTCTGCTGATTCTTGGGAAGCGTTTCCACATCATCCGCTTCTGGCTCAAAATTAAAAACAGGATTTGTGGAATAGACCATGCCTAACCTATCTTTCCAATCGTTATTTTTCATAGACGACTAAATTGGATATTAACTAATGAAAAAAAAGAAAAAGAGGATATGAAACAACAGTTTCAAGTCCTCTCTTGAGTGGGCGTTGACGGATTCGAACCGCCGACCCTCTGCTTGTAAGGCAGATGCTCTGAACCAGCTGAGCTAAACGCCCTTTCGTTGTCGGGGCAGCGTGACTCGAACACGCGACCGCCTGGTCCCAAACCAGGAACGCTACCAACTGCGCTATACCCCGTACTTTAGGAAA
>OCVV011188216.1_pt1 | contig 11331 bp, 7 predicted proteins | sample 1539721 | NCBI WGS metagenome assembly OCVV01 (sample SAMN02144230, study PRJEB22623) | gut metagenome | biome: sheep rumen | host: Ovis aries | place: New Zealand | reverse complement strand
GCCTGCTTGCCAGCCTCGTCGTATTCGCCGTAAGCATCATTTGGGGCAAGCGTGAAGTCGAACTTGTCGCCCACCTTCAGCGGCACAATCTGAGCCTCGAAAGCATCGAGTGTCATGCCCAATGCACTAATGAAGACAAAAGGATCGCCCTCGGCAGTCTCTTCGACGAGTTCAGGCTTGCTGTCCGAAGCGCTCGTATATAGCTTATACATCACAGCGATGTACTTGTTTTGATTCTCTTTTTCCATAAATCTGCTGTTTTTAATAATAAATAATGTGCAAAGGTACACATAATTTTTTATTTTTCATTTTTCATTTTTCATTTTTTCGTATCTTTGCAAGAAAAATGATACCCTTATGAAGATAAAGCCATTCAAAACATACAGACTCGCCCTTCTTTTTGCATTGGCGTTCTGCATGACCATGAACGCCCAGCATGGCAACATCCTCGACAAAGTCAACCTCTACATCGGAACTGCCGACGACTTCGGACAGATGACGCCAGGAGCAACGGTTCCCTACAGCCAGATACAAGTCTGCCCTGACAGCAAGCCCCGTCAGCACCCAGGTTACGACTATGAAGTGCCTGCCATCTCGGGCTTCAGCATCAACCGTCTGTCAGGTGTCGGCGGCTCAGGTTGCGGCGGCAATGTCTCATTGATGCCCGACGCAACAGGCGAGGATGTCCGCCTTCTGAAGCAGACCGAAGTGGCAAGGCCCGGCTATTATAGCGTGCAGTTGAGCAATGGTGTGTGGTTCACCGCGACTGCAAACTACCGCATGGCTGCGGAGCGTTTCTCCTTCCCCTCCAAAGAGAAGGCAGTCCTCCTGCTCAATCCGCACTCTGCCTTCGACAAGGTCTTCGGTGCAAACTTTGAGCAGAAGACGCCCGACATGGGGCAAGGCTTCGTGGAATGTGCCAATACCTGTGGCAGAGGGCACTATCACCTGCACTACCGCCTCTACACCAGCACACCTTTCGTGCTCGACACCATTGCCGATGGCCGCAAGCGACTCACCTTCCCCGAACTGTCCGCCAAGTACGTTGAGGTGCGCATCGTCGTCTCCACAGGTCTTGCCGACGAACTTAACAAGATGACGCCAAACATGGTATGGGCTACGAGCTTCGAACACATGATGGAGCGTGCCGGGCGGCAATGGGAGCGACTGCTCTCGAAAGTCGAAGTCGAGGGCGGAACGGCAGACCAGCAGACCATCTTCTATACATCTTTATATAGGACTTTCCACAGCCCGTTCCTCGTCACCGACCCTGTGATGCGCCGTTACCTCGGCACGGACGGCAAGGCACATGTGGCAGAGGACAACTACTACTACAGTTCTTGGTCGCTATGGGACACCTATCGCACGAAGTTCCCGCTCATCACGCTTCTCGACAAGGTACATTCTCCGTACATTATGCAATCGCTGGCACAGCTTTACATAACGGGCAAGAAGGACTGGAGCACGAACTATGAGTGTGTGCCGACGGTGCGAACCGAACATGCCATCGCAACACTTCTCGACGCTTACCGTCAAGGCATCAGCATCCCGTCACTTCGCGACGCCTATCCCGGCATGGTGGCAGAGGTGAAGCGACTCAGCATGAAGAGCCCAGACCAATGTCTCGAAGCCAGTGGCGACTTCTGGTCCTTAGGTCAATTGGCAGAAGAGTTGGGCATGAAGGAAGATGCCGACAAGTGGACTCGCAGGGGTCAGGAAATCTTTGACAGCATCTGGCCGAAGGAGTTCCAGCACATCGACGAGACCTACACAAAGATGAAGGGCAACGGACTCTATCAAGGAACACGTTGGCAATATCGTTGGGGAGCACCAATGTACCTGCCGCGAATGATTGAACTGGTCGGCAAAAAGGAACTCGGAGAACAGTTGCAGCGATTCTTCCGCGAGGAACTTTACAATCAGGGCAACGAGCCGGACATCCATGTGCCTTTCCTCTTCGGACGTCTCGGTATGCCACAAGAGACATCGGGCATTGTCCGCACTCTCGCCACAGAAAGCATCACCCATCGCTATGGTGGCAACGACGCCTACCCCACTCCCTTTGTCGGTTGCGCCTTTGTCAATCAGCCTCGCGGCTATTGCTTCGAGATGGACGAGGACGATGGGGCCATGAGTGCGTGGTATGTCTTTGCAAGTATCGGCATGTATCCGTTGGTGGTTGGAGAAGCCGTCTATGAACTCTTCCCACCCCTCTTCGATAAAGTCACGCTTCATCTTGGCGCGGACCAGAAGACGACCGTCACGATTTGTAAAGAAGGAAGAAGGAAGAAGGAAGAAGGAAGAGTGAAGCGGGTCACATGGAACGGCAAGACATTATCCAACTTCCAAATCTCCGTCAAGGAACTGAAGAAAGGTGGCACGCTGACTTATATCTATTGAACATTGAACATTGAACATTGAAGATTGAACATTGAGAATTGAAGATTGAAAATTGAACATTGAAAATTGAAAACATGAAGAAGTCATCTCTAATTATCTTATTTTCTTATTCTCTGATTTTCTTTACATCTTGCGGACCGCAGAAGGTTGAGAAACAAGAAACAGATCAAACCGAACAGGCAGGCGATGGGATTCGTCGTTTGCCCGACTATGCCTATACCGACTCCTTGATGCAAGGCAGCCACAAGGTTGTCTATACCATCACCAGCCAGCCCGACGAGCAGCTGCCCGAGGTGGTTGACGAGGATGGTGTGAAGTTTAAGGACAACCGCTTCCAGCTTCTCATCATGAAGGACGGCAAGCAACTCTTCAATCGTAGCTTCACCAAGGCAGACTTCAAGTCGCAGCTCTCGGAAGACTTCCAGAAGTTCGGCATCATGGATGGCTTGCGCTTCAACCATGCCGAGGAGGGAAAACTCTACTTCAACACTTGCGTCAGCTTCCCCGACAGCGACATGTCCTGCCCCTTCCTCCTTACCATTGGTCCCGACGGTAGCTACACCATCACTCCCGACACGACCTTCGGCGAGGAAGATGATGAGTTCCCCAGCATTTAGTAATCCTATCACATTACAAGACAGACTATGACAAAGCGTATCAGCCTTAGCATGATACTTGTTTTGGCTATCATGCTAACCCTTGTAGAGAGTGTTCGTGCACAAAGCACATGGACAAAGCAGACTGCCCCGGTAATGACACCTTGGGGAGAACAACTGACAGCAGACAATGTTTGGCAAGAGTATCCACGTCCGTCAATGAAGAGACAGGAATGGATAAACCTGAATGGCGTTTGGAAGTACTTCAAGCGCACTTCCATCAACTATGACTACGAGAGAAACGCCTCTTCCTTCTCGAAAGCCATTCTCGTGCCGTTCCCCGTCGAGTCTGCTCTCTCTGGCATCATGGACAAAAGTTACTCCTCGAACAGAAGGGCCACACACATGTATCGCCGCACCTTTACCTTGCCCGATGCTTTCAGCGACAAGAACGTCCTGCTGCACTTCGGAGCAGTTGACTGGCGTTGCTACATCTATGTGAACGGCCAACTGGCTGGCACTCACGACGGCGGTTCTGTTCCCTTCGCGCTCGACATCACATCTTTTTTGAAAGAGAGTGGCACGCAAGAACTGCAAGTGGCTGTATGGGACCCGACTGATGGCGGACAGCCCAACGGCAAGCAAAGCGTCTCGCCAAGCGGCATCTGGTACACGCCCAACAGCGGCATCTGGCAAACTGTTTGGTTGGAGCCCGTAAGCCCCACACATATCGAAAGCTATGAGCCCATACCCGACATCGACAACTCAAACGTTTCGATTAAGGTGAAGACCTCAGAACCCTGCTCTTTAACGCTGACCGTAAAGGATGGAGACAACATCGTTGTCGAGCAGACTGGTGCCTCGGACCAGACTTTCACACTGGCCATCCCGTCTGCTAAGCTTTGGAGTCCCGACGAACCAAATCTGTATGACCTTGAAATCACAGCTAAAGAGCAGGGACAAGAGGTGGACAAGGTGACCGGATACTTCGGCATGAGGAAGTTCTCGCGAGCCATGATAGATGGTCACCCTGCAGTATTGCTCAACAATAAACCCCTGTATATGTATGGTCCACTCGACCAGGGTTGGTGGCCTGACGGACTCCTGACGCCACCATCCTACGAGGCTATGGTCTATGACCTGCAAGTGATGAAGGACTTCGGCATGAACATGGTTCGTAAGCACATCAAGTTGGAGAACGACCTTTGGTTCGAGTGGTGCGACAGGAACGGACTTGTCGTCTGGCAAGACATGCCATCAGGCTGCGGCAGTGGTGCGATAGGCAATATCGAGTATGCCATGCAGAACTTCTATCGCGAGAACGAAGAACTCATCGAGGCCACTCGTCACCATCCCTGCATCGGTGCTTGGGTGGTATGGAACGAAGGCTGGGGGCAGTTCCCCGAGAGCGGCATGGCGCATACACGCAGAGCCGTCAATGGCGTAATGAATGCCAATCACGACCCAGGCCGCTTCGTCCATGCTGTGACGGGATGGGTTGATGTCGAGATGGGCGACTTCCTTGATGTCCACTCTTATCCTTCTCCTGGAGCTGCTACGAATGCTGTCAACGAACGCGTGGCTTCGTGTGGCGAGTTCGGAGGCATCAACCTCTTCATCGAGAACCATATGTGGGCCGGCTCCGACGTGAACTACACTACGGTCGAGGACGCCGAAACATACGCCAACTTGTATGACCACTACACCGACCGCCTGCAGGAACTTCAAAAGAACAAGGGCCTCTGGATGTCGGTCTATACACAGATTTCGGACGTCGAGCAGGAGTGTAATGGCATCCTGACATACGACCGAAAGGTTCTGAAGGTATCTCCCGCGCAGCAAGCTGCCATGAGAGCTAACATCCAGCGCACCATCAACTATCGCTACAAGGATGTCACCACTGTTGTTCCGGCTGGCGACGAGAATTCCAGCATCCAATGGAAATATACGACAACAGAACCTGCTGCCGACTGGTTCACCACTGACTTCGCAGCTACAGGCTGGAAGACAGGCAGTGCCGGCTTTGGTGGCGGAGGAAGGACTCCATGGTCGAGCAGCGACATTTGGATAAGGCGAACCTTCAAGATCAACAGCTTCGATATGAGTCGTCTTCCTGACCTCCGTCTGTGGCTCTTCCATGATGAGGATGCAGAAATCTATATCAACGGATTGCTTGCTGCCAAGATGACTGGCTACAACACCAAGTATGAAGCGTGGCCCTTGCTGCCCGAAGCACTGCAGTCCCTGAAGTTCGACGGCACAGACAACGTTATTGCCATCCATTGCAAGCAGACAACTGGCGGCCAGTTCATCGATTGCGGACTGAAGATACGCAACTACGTTCCGAACGCCGAACTGCAGGTTGAGCCTATGCCCGCCAGAACTCCTGCTCCAGAATTCAACACCGCAAGCGGGAAAGCATATCTGCTCACCTACACGCTGCCTACAAGTCAGAAGCTGCACTACGCTTATAGCATGGACGGAGCGACTTGGAACACCATCAACGGCAACCGTCCTGTCCTTAAAGGTGAGTACGGTGATGTGGAACTCAAATCGCCCTTCGTCCGCAGAGTCAACATTGACGGAAAGGACATCTTCCACCTCGTTGCTGCACAGACTGACGACACGCAACTCGGATTCTACCACTTGCAGAGCGAAGACCTTGTCAATTGGCAGCCTGCAACAGGTGGAAACTTCCTGGTGAAACCCACAACTACTAATGTGAGCAAGGCTCAGGCTCCAGAATGGATATACAGCGACGCCAATGCTTACTTCTTTGTTTATTGGTGTGCAAAGAGTGGCGACAGAAGCTATGGCTACCTTTCCGCCACTAAGGATTGGAAGCGATTCAGCACTCCGAAGCAATTCCTGTCGCCCGGCTACTCCGCCTATGACATGCATATCGAAAAGACTGGCGACACCTACACTGGCATCTTCTACAACTCCGACCGCAGCCTGATGCAAACACAGATTAGTGCGATAAAGACAACGGGCGCAACATGCTCTGAGCCGAAACGCGTCTTCAGTTCGCAGATTCCAAAGAGTCGCGGACCGCAGACCTTCCCTGCTCTCGATGATTCTGGATGGTTCCTGCTCTACAACTCCACAGAGCGAAACCAGCAGGCCATGAGTCGCTCGGGAAATCCTGTTGAGAACAAATGGTATCCGTGCGACGTTAATGAACTCTCGCTGCCTGAGGAAGCACAAGATGGTTCCGTGCTGGTCATCACCCAGAGCGAACTGGAGAACCTGCTGAGGAACTTCATCTACGAGGAATGCGACGTATTGCCAACGGCAGAGAAAGAGCCGCAGACGTGGAAATACCAGACTGCTTCGAGCATCGCCACCAACACAAACTGGACGAAGCAAGCCTTCAATGACAACTCGTGGAGCAATGGATTGTCCGGTTTCGGTGCAGGCAATCCTCCCGGAAGCTACGTAAACACCACTTGGAACACATCCGTCATCCGCATCCGTTACCACCTGGATCTGACTGGCTTCAACGAAGAACAAATAGCAGCTCTGTCCGCCAGAATTCATCACGACGAGGATGTCAAGGTGTATTTCAATGGTGTATTAGCCTTCGAGGAGAGTGGCTATCTCACAGCCTACAAGAACATCGAAATCAATCAGGAGGCTATGGATGCCCTGACGCCCGACAACAATAACGTCATTGCAATAGAGTGTAAGAATGGAGGCGGCGGTCAGTACATCGACTTCGGACTCTCGGGCATCCGCCCCAACCCGACTGGAATACAGAAGCCTCTTGGAGCGACGCCCCAGCCGGAAGGTATCTACAACCTGGCTGCCCAGCGTCTCAGTTCCCCGAGACAAGGCATCAACATCGTCAACGGCAAGAAAATTCTGTATTGAGCCAGCCCTTCCGACGGCACAAAACAAAATGACAGGGTGTAAGCAAAACGCCGATTTTGCTTACACCCCATTTTTTGACGAACCTCTCAGAATCGCTTAAAAATGCTCGCGGAATGCCGAGCGCAAAAGAACGGCCATTTTTTGAATTTTCGTAACACTCTGTGAACGTATCAGTTATGTAATTCTGCATCTGGACAGGACTATTTGTAAAGGTGAAATAGAACAGAAAAGCGGTGCTTTTAGTGTATTTTGAGGTACCTCGAACCGTGTTTACTTAATCAAAGAGCTATAGAGATTTGTCTAAAGACCTATAGGGGATTGGCAAAAGTCCTATAGTGGGTTGAATCATGACCTATGCCGCATTCGTAAAATCTTTGCTTTTCGACGTCAAATCCGCCCTGTTTTCATCAAAACGCCTCCGTTCTGCATCAAAAACTGAAATAGCAAAAAGATAGTTTATCGTCGATTTTCGTGACACGATGAAACAGTTTTCCGACTGCCATTCTCTTGCCTCAGAGTAAAATTCTCTGTCTGGGCGTTTTGTAATTCAATGATATTTCGTATCTTTGCAGCAGTTTCGAATCAATTATCAACCAACACTTTATCCCTATGAACGACAGACTTTTTTCAGGACGGTTCATCCTCACTTTTACGCTACTGGCTGCAAGCATGTTCGTGCAAGCCAGTGATATCAAATTCATGGTGGACGGCATCTACTACAAACTCGAGGAAGGCAAGACGACCGTCAGCGTGACCTTCGGCACGGAAGACAACGTGAAGTACTCGGGCGATGTGGTGATTCCGCCTACAGTCAGCTATGAGGGGCAGACGTACAACGTGACGGCAATCAGCGGCTGGGCATTCGACCGCTGCAGCGAACTCACGTCTGTCAGCATCCCGGAGGGCGTGACGAGCATCGGCGAATGGGCCTTCAACAGCTGCACCTTGCTTGGGTCAGTCAGAACGCCCAACAGCCTGGAAAGCATCGGTCCGAAGGTCTTCTCCGAATGCACAAGCCTCACCACCGTTTTCTTTGGCAGCAGTTTGACCAGCATAGGCTCAGAAGCATTCTACAACTGCCTGAACCTAACCGACTTCTACTTCTTTTCGCCGGCGCCGCCGTCGCTCGGAAGCCGTGTCTTCAATCGTGTCAAAACAGAACAGATTACGCTCCATGTGCCGGAAGCAAGCCTCGACAATTGGAACGTCTCGCCATGGAACGGGTTCAAGGAGACAGTGGCCCTGACGGAGGACGATATCAACACAGCCGTCACAGGCATTCGAAGCGACTCGCAAAAGGCAGACTGCTACGACCTGAGTGGCCGCAGAATATCGGATGCCCAAAAGCAGAAAGGCATTCGTATAATAGAAGGAAAGGCAGTGCTCGCAAAGTAAGGGAACCATCTCCTTACTTCTGCATCGACCTCAGCAACATGGCAACGTCCTTCATGCCTGGGACAACGATGTCTGCCCCAGCGTCCTTCAGAATGTTGTCCTCAAGAGGACCGGTATTGGCGGCAATGGTGAAGATGCCTGCACCCTTTGCCGACTCAACGCCAAGCGGCGCATTCTCCACTACGATACCTTCCTCGGCTTTGATGCCTGCCTTCTGCAAACCCATGAGATACGGTTCCGGGTCTGGCTTTCCGCGTTTCACGTCGAAGCCAGTCACCATCAATTCCTGACGGAAGAAACCCGGGTAATGCTGCTCCAAACTCTCGAGCAACTTTGCTTGCCCGCTGCCCGTCACGAGCACAATCTTGCAGCCCAGTTTCTTCGCAGCAGTCAGGGCTTCGAGCGCGCCAGGCATCGGTTTCGGCTCAGGACAAGTGTTGAACGTCGCGGCCTTCGCAGCATAGATGCGTTCTATCTCCTCGGGTGTCGCATCACGTCCCCAATAGCGTTGAGCCAGGATGTTAATCGTACCGCTGCCCGTTCTGCCTTCATGCAGGTAAGCCTCGTAGGCCGTCATCTCCAGCCCGAACTGCGTCATGGCGTGCGACCAGGCATAAGCATGGTTCGGCATGCTGTCAAACAGCACGCCGTCCATATCGAACAGCACGGCTTTTGGCCGTGCTGTTAATTCAAAATAATTAAATTCAAAATTCAAAGTTATTTCAGATGTTAGTTAAATGGTTGGTGATGTTAATTCAAAATAATTAAATTCAAAATTCAAAGTTATTTCAGATGCTAGTTAAATGGTTGGTGCTGGTAATTCAAAAATTATAAATTCACTTTCTATCAGAGATGCTCACGGCGTAGCCTTATTTGAATTTTGAATTTATAAATTTTGAATTATTATTATTTCTTGTCTCGGTTTCGTTTCGTTGAACTGATAATAGAGCCAACCAGTTTGCGCAGCTCTTGGCAATCCGTCATAATGGATTCGAACTCATTTTCTGTTATAAACTGGGTGCGGTGAAGCAACAGGATCCAATACTTCGTTTCATTTGCTTCCTTCAAGGAAATCGTGAGCTTGTGGATGAAGTCATCTGTGGATTCTGCCGCTATTGCTTCGCTGGCATTTGCACCGATAGAGGTTCCGCTTCGAAGAATTTGCTTGCTCATCACAGTTTCGTGACGTTCCTCTCGCATACATTTGTAGAGATTCACGATACGAACCGAGAAATCAAGAGCCTTCGCGACAAGAGGATTCTCCTCCATGTCGCGATACTCCTGATTATATTTATTCACCACTTCACTCACAGCGCAGCCCAATTTGAATTTTGAATTTATAAATTTTGAATTAATCGAGACGTTTGCGGATGGCAACCGTCTCGGCTTCATATCCGGGCTTTCCTAAAAGGGCGAACATGTTCTTCTTGTAGGCCTCAACGCCGGGCTGGTTGAAGGGGTTAACGCCGAGGATGAGACCGCTCACGCCGCAAGCCTTCTCGAAGAAGTAAATCAGCTGGCCGATGTAGTACTCGTTCAGGCGAGGCACGATGAGGCGCATGTTGGGCACGCCACCATCCACGTGAGCCAGCTGTGTGCCGAGCTCTGCCATCTTGTTCACTTCATCGACACGCTTGCCAGCCAGGAAGTTCAGGCCGTCGAGGTTCTCCTCGTCGCTGGGGAAGAGCAGCTTGTGCTCCGTCTCTTCTACGCTGACAACGGTCTCGAAGATGGTGCGCTCGCCTTCCTGAATCCACTGACCCATCGAGTGCAGGTCGGTCGAGAAGTCAACAGCAGCCGTGAAGATGCCCTTGTGGTCCTTGCCCTCGCTCTCGCCGTAGAGCTGCTTCCACCACTCGTTCATGTAGTGGAGCTTGGGCTGGAAGTTGACGAGGATCTCAATCTTCTTGCCACTCTGATAGAGCGCGTTACGGACAGCTGCGTACTGCAGGCAGATGTTCTGCTCGAAAGGAACGTCGGCAGCTACTGCCTTCTCCATGTCTGCAGCACCCTGCACGAGCTTGGCAATATCGAAACCGGCTACTGCGATGGGCAGCAGACCGACGGGAGTGAGCACGCTGAAGCGGCCGCCCACGTTATCGGGAATGACGAATGAGGTGTAGCCTTCCTTATCGGCACAAGTGCGGGCAGCACCCTTCTTGGCATCGGTAACAGCCACGATGACCTTGCGGGCCATCTCCTTGCCGCGCTGCTGCTCGCATTGTTTCTTGAGCAGACGGAAAGCCAAAGCAGTCTCAGTTGTGGTGCCGCTCTTGGAGATGTTGATGACACCGAAGCGACGGTCCTTCAAGTACTCAGTGAGCTCGAAGAGATAGTCCTCGCCGATGTTGTTGCCTGCGAAGAGGATGTTGGGGTTCTCGCCCTTGTTGGTGAGCCACTGGAAGCTGTTACCCAGGGCCTCGATGACAGCGCGGGCACCAAGATAGCTGCCGCCGATGCCAGCCACAACCACGGTGTCGCAGTTGTCGCGAAGCGTCTGGACGCAAGCCTGAAGCTTCGTCATGAACTCGGCCGTGATGCTGCTGGGCAAGTGGAGCCAGCCAAGGAAATCATTACCTGCACAGGTGCCGGCCTCGAGAGCCTTCTGTGCCTCCTCAGCCTTCGGAGCGAAGGCTGCAATCTGCTCCGCACTCAGCAGAGCCTTAGAATAATCGAGTTTTAACATACTATATATAATTCAAAATTATTAAATTCAAAATTCAGAATTAAGGGCCATGAGACAAACCCATTTATTTCGCGTGCAAAGGTACAACAATTAATTGGAAAATGAAAGCAGAGAAATGGAAATTAACAGGATTATCTGCAATCACAAATGATTACTAGGGAAACACCTGCTCTATGAGCTGCACAAATTCCTTGTAGGCAAAGGTGTCGTGCAGTTCGCTGAGCGATTCGGCCAAGCCGCGATAGTGCCACTCGTGGTCCTTCCGATCCTTTGAGCGGAAGCGGTTCCATAGCTCGTCGCCCTGCACGGCATAGTCGCGGGCAATGGCTCGCATGTTGGAAAGCTTGTCGCCCAGAGCTACCATCTTGGCATCGAGGGAAG
>OCVV011026251.1_pt1 | contig 11332 bp, 7 predicted proteins | sample 1539721 | NCBI WGS metagenome assembly OCVV01 (sample SAMN02144230, study PRJEB22623) | gut metagenome | biome: sheep rumen | host: Ovis aries | place: New Zealand | reverse complement strand
CAATCAAAATTACGTGTTAAAAAAACTAACAATTTTTATCATCATGTTAAAGAACAATCTAATCATAGCCATGATAAGCTAATGAAGGAACTTAAAAAACAATACACTTCAGATATAGAGAAAAATAGTTATCAAAAGCGTTTATTAGATATTAACCGTTCTACTTCTTTCAAACGTCTATCTGAACAAGAAATAAGAGATAATAAATATTTCCAAGAGATAGAGAACTTATATGAAGCAACATTAAATTTTGAAATATTCAAGGCTAATCAAGAATGTAATAAGCGCAGTAATGATGCCAAGCTAGAAAGTAGCATTAGAAATGTTTATTTTGAAGGCGAAACTGATAAAATAGATGCCATCTATCAAAAGGAAATAGAAAAGCTAAACGCTGAAATAAAAAAGAAAAACCTAGAAATTGATATAACTAAAGATTTAAATCGTTTGGTACATGAATATGAGGATGAAAAATACAATCGTGGTGTTTCATATCACACTGTATCAAATCTTTTAACAATCGAAAGATATAAATTATTAGATCAATATAATAAAAAACAATTTGATTTAAATTTAGAATCAGCTTCTACTACCTTAAAATATTCAAAAGAAAAAATGAATATTAAAAATAAGAGATTTGAAGAATTAACTAAAAAAGATATTCTTATTGCTGATAAAAAATTAGAAAAATTCAAAGAATATTCAAAATATATTTCTATTGTTCAAGGAATAAATACTGATAAAGAATTAAGTATTTTGGAGCGTAATTACATCCACAATAATGATAATTATATTTATGATATATTTATTAGAAGATATAATTTTGAAATTAAAAAATTAGAAAATATTTTATCTACATTTATTATTATTTCACGAAAAATTGAAGATACATCATTCAAGATTATGCAAAATTTAATTAAAGGAATAGATAATGCTTCTGATTCTAAATTATATATTAATTTTATGAACGGATTAATCAATGAATTTTTCAATTATTTCAAGAATGTGATTAATGATTTTAAAGCCTTAGTTATTAAATTAATTGATGATAGAATCTCTTTTGAAGAGGAATTTAAATATAAAAAGCTATTCAATGAAAATAAGGTAGAATACACTAAAAAAATTAATATTCAGAAAAGTGAGAAACAATCAACTGAAAAGCGTATTGCTAAATTAGATTCTGAAATCGATGATTTGAATAAGGAAATTTATAATTTAGAATATGCGATTGAATACAAAAAACGTGGTGGTGCTAGTAGAAAAGAAATTCTAGCATTACAAAATGAGAATAACCAAAAGATCAATTCAATTAAAGTAGAAATGGCTGAGGCTAATGAAGAATTAAAGATTTTAAATAATAACCTATTACTTATTGAACAAGAAATTTCAACAATTGAAGCAAATTATAATGAATCAATAACCACAATTAAGCAAGCACAGCTTAATAGTGCTTATCCATTCCATAAATTTAAAATTGATTTCTCTAAATTAGTAGATAAAATCATTACATATTTTAATCAAAACTTTAATGAAAAGACTGTTGAGGATAAAAACACAATCAAATTATTAAATTATAAAATTGAAAGACTTGTTGATTTAAATATGAATAAATCAAATATCGAATTATATGAGTTAGTTAATCAATTTAAAGCATCTTCTTGCAAAAATAATGAGCTAACCTATAAAAGATTAGTTGCGACATATGAAAAAGATATTGATAAAATCAATACTTCTTCTATGAACTTATTATTAAGTGAGAAAGATAAATATGATAAAATTTGTATAAGAATTGATAATGATATTAAAAAGCTTGAGTCTGAAAAGAAAGCACTTGATGATCACTTTGAATTTGTCAGCAAGGATAATGAAATTAAATTTCAAAAATATAATGCTTCTATTATCCAAACAAAAAAGGAAATCATGGAAGATTTCTATAAGGGCTTATATGCATTAAATGCCAATAAAGATGATATTGAAAATGATTATCAAAGCTTCTTAACTAATTCTTTTGAAAAATTCCAAACTGATAAAAGAAACACAATAGATAAAAGTGTTGAGGAATCTAGAAAGATAAGTTCTGACTTGGATTCATATATCAATTCAAGAGATGAAATATTAAGACATCTACCTATTGCGATAAAAGAACAGGTAAGAGAATTACAAGAAGAAAACAAATTAAGAAATATGAATGTTGATATCAGCATTGCTGAAGAAAAGAATCAATTCAACTTAAAAACACGTGATATCAAAAAACAAATATTATCAATTGATGCAATATATGAAACTAATATTGTAAAAATTGACATTGAAGAAAAAGCATTAAAAAATAAAGAAAGAAAGAACTTAGTTCAAGCATTGGCTAAAATATAAAAAGGGCTTAACAAAGCCCTTTTTCTTATAACCAATCTGGTAGGTTTGGATTGGATTTTTTAGTATCTTCTTTTTGTTCTTCTTCTTTTTTACGATGCTTTTCTTCTTTTAGTCGTCTTTTTTCTTCACGCTTTTCACGTCTAGTTTTCTTCTTATCGCCTTTTTTATTGCTTTCAAAAATCTCATCAGTTTTTACAACTTCTGGAGTATCCTCTTCAACATCATCTTGTAAATTAGTTACTATATCATCATCTTCTGTATATAGGTTTCTATTAATTAATTCCTGCATATCATCATATGAAGTTTCATTTTCTCTTAGTTTATAGCCAGTTGCGATAATTGTAACAACAAATTCATCACCAAGATCATTATTGAAGGCAACACCTTGATAAATATTAAGGTTATTATCACTGTTACTTCTTAATTCTTCCATTGCCATTTTAATTTCATTAGCTGTAACATTTTGTGATGCAGTAATTTGTAAAATAGCATCTGTAGCTCCATCGATTGTGAGCTCCAAAATTGGAGAATGAATAGCCTGTCTTACAGCCTCTACTGCTCTATTTGGACCTTTAGCAACACCGATTCCTAGTAAGGCTGTACCTTTATCACGCATTGTATTTTTAATATCGGCAAAGTCGATATTAACATATCCATTAACTGTAATAATTTCTGAAATACCTTGAACTGATTTTCTTAATACATTATCAGCTTCTCTATATGCAGCAAGCATTGGAGTTCCTTGTGGAAGCGCAGTAAATAATCTTTGGTTTGGAATGATAATAAGTGTATCTACATATTTTTTAATTTCTTTAATACCTTCGTTAGCATAATCAGCTCTAACCGGACCTTCAGATAAGAATGGCTTTGTACATACAGCTAAAGTTAAGCAACCATGCTCCTTAGCAACTCTAGCAATAACTGGAGCAGCACCTGTACCTGTTCCACCACCCATACCACAAGTGATGATAACCATTTGAGCTTCTCCTACCATTTCATGGATTAAATCCTCAGATTCAATTGCCGCACTACGACCAACCTCTGGTCTACCACCAGCACCTTGACCACCAGTAGTGTGTTTACCAATTAAAACTCTTTTATCAGGCTCAACATGAGTATTTTTCAAATCTTGAGCATCTGTATTTACAGCGTAAAATTCAACACCACGAACCTCATTTTCAATCAAGTGATTTATTGTATTTTTTCCTTCGCCACCAACACCGATAACCTTAATGACTGTTCTGGCAGCGTCAAGTTCATCAAGTTGTTCATCAAATATCATAATTCCAACCTCCAACGCATTATTTTTTTCAAAATTAGACTATTTTTTATTTTACCTTAAAGATTTGTATTTTTCAATAATACAAACTAAAATATTTATAAATATTTTACAAAAAAGAAAAGAGCTTAGAAGCTCTTTTACTCTAATGATTTCTTATATTCTTCAATTTCCTCTTCAGTGGCATCGAACACTTCAACCTTCGCAAGAGTAATTGCACGATTTTTTACTTCATAGATAGCTATATTTAAACGTTTGTTATAATTTTCATATTCATCAGTTTCTTCATTTTCCTTAGTATATGAAGCATAATAATCAAAATTATAACCAACCTCAGGTAAGCTTTCACATTTTTCAAAAATCCAACCAGATAATTTTGATGGTACATCATCAGGAATATCACCAATTCCTAATTTATCAAACATGTCATCAACGAACATTTCTGTATCAATAATATATGTATGATCATCAATTTGATCAAATCTAATATCATTAAATCCAGCTACGTCATGCTCATCATAGATTTCGCCAACAAGCTCCTCTAAAGCATCCTCCATTGTGACTATACCCAAAACCTCACCATATTCTCCACTTACAACCGCAAGATGAGTCTTTGAAAGTTGAAGTTCTTTAATCAAATCATCTGTCTTCATAGCTTTTGATACAAATTTTACTGGTCTGATTAGTTTTCTCCAGCTTGCCTTTGGATTTTTAACTATAGCTGGAAAAAAATCTCTTTCATATAATATACCAACAACATGATCCTTATCATTTTTATAAACTGGAATACGTGAGAAGGGATTAGATAACATGAATGTTTTAACTTCTTCAAGTGTAGATTCATAATCTATGGCAGACATTTTTATTCTAGGAACCATAATATCTTCAACACTACGATTTCTTAAATCTAATACATTATGTAATACATCTGCTTCATTATCTTCAATCTCACCATTATTTTCAAGTTCATCAATGATAACTTCAAGTTCTTCTTTTTCAACTGATTGTTCATCATTTTTCTTTGTGAATATCTTTTGTAATCCTTCAAACAGGATAACAAATGGAAATAAAATTAAAGAAACAACATAAACAATCCAGCTAACATTACAACAAATTGCTTCAGAATGCTGTTTAGCGATAGTTTTAGGAAGTATTTCGCCAAAGATTAGTAAGACAATAGTAACAACCAAGGTTGATATTAAGCTCACCCAGTTTTCATCTATTGCAAGCTGTAAAAAGAATGTAACTGCGATAGTAGATAAAGCGACATTAACTAAATTGTTACCAACAAGAAGTGTAGTTAATGTTCTATCAAATTTTTCATATAAATTTAGTGCTTTAATTGCACCCTTTTGCTTGTTTTCAATTAATAGTTTTAGTTTAGTTTCGCTTACATTTGTATAAGCAGTTTCGCTCATAGAGAAAAATGCTGAAAGTATAACTAAAACAATCATCACAATAAATATTGGTATATTAAAACGAGCTTGTAAAAAAATCAAAAAGCTAACCGATCCTTCGTCCATCCTTTAAAATTCCTCCTAAATTAGGCTCTACTTACATACTTACCAGTTAAAGTAGAAACGATAATTTTTTCGTTCTTTTCAATGAACATAGGAACTTTAATAAAGAAGCCTGTCTCTAAAGTTGCATCCTTTTGAGCATTAGTCTTTGTATCACCTTTAACTGCAGGTTCAGTTTCAGTTACTTCTAGTTCTACTTTATCAGGTAAAATTACACCTAAGATTTCATTTTCGTACATAGTTACAGAAACATTCATACCTTCTAATAAGAAGTTCTTTTCCCACTCTAATCTTTCAGCAGGGATATCTAATTGTTCATATGTTTCCATATCCATGAATGAATACATATCTCCAGAGTTGTAGATATATTGCATATCACGTTTATCAATGAAGCAACGTTTGAATGCTGAATCAGAACCCTTTAATGCAGTTTCAGTTACTGCACCAGTTCTTAAATCTTTCATTTTAACTCTAACATATGCTACTTTATTTTGAAGTACGTGCATGAATTCAAGAATTTGCATTAATTTGCCATCGTACTCAATAACAACACCATTTTTTAAATCATTAACATTAATCATTATTTTCTACCTCTTTCTATTTGACAATTCGTGATTATAACATATTATTTAGTGTTTTTCAAATATTTTATCGCTTCTATATAACTCATCTCATGCATACCCATAAATGTTTTATCACAAACATCAGTTATATAGTTAATTTTTCTAAAATCATCACGCTCATTTACCTTTGATAAATGAACCTCAATTTTAGTTCCTGAAAATATTTCTAAGGCATCTCTAATAGCCACACTTGTATGTGTATATCCACCTGGGTTTATCACTATGGCATCAAAATCATTAATTGATTTTTGGATTTCATCAACAATATCTCCTTCATGATTTGATTGATAAAATGACACAAAATCGCCACTTGCTTCCTTTTTTATAAGCTCATTAATTTGATCTAGTGTCATTGAACCATAATGCTCCTTAGGGCGTTTTCCTAACATATTAAGATTTGGACCATTAATTATTTTTATTCTCATTTATTATCTCCAATATCTTATTAATAGTATTATCTAGATTATCATTCATAATTTCATAATCCTTAAAATAATCATATAAATCTTTTCTTTCAGCATAGATTATATCAATGCTTTTAGTTTTTAAAAGTGGCCTTTCTATATTTGAAGAAATAATTCTATTGCTTAGCTCACTTAAATTAACATTTAAATAGATACAAATACCATCCATAAGCTCTTTGTTAGCTTTATTAACAACGATTCCACCGCCAGTAGCTACTACGATATTATCCATATTTAAAACATCATTTAAAGATTCTCTTTCAAGTGCTCTAAAATGCTTTTCTCCATAATTTTGAAATATCTCATCAACAAACATACAGGCTTGCTTTTCAATATAATTATCTAAATCAATAAATTCATATCCAAGCCTAGATGCAAGCTTCATACCAACGCTAGATTTACCACAACCTGGCATTCCAATTAAATATATTTTCATTTTAACCACCTATCTAAATCAGATATGATTTCATTAATAGTTTTATCTATATCATTACTATCTACATCATAAAAATGACTATCCATTTGATTTTTAAACCAAGTCTCTTGTCTTTTAGCTAAGTGACGAGTATTCTTTTTAATCTCATCTATTGCATCACTAAGGCTGCATTCAGAATCAAAATATTTTCTTAATTCCTGATAGCCAATTGCGTGAGGATAAATCTTTTTATCATATAATTTTCTTACTTCCTCAACAAGCCCATCATCAATCATGATATCTACTCTTTTATCAATTCTTTCATATAGTTTTTCTCTTGGCATTGATAAATAACAAATATAATAATCATAAATATTTTCAGATTTATTATTAAAAGAATGAATTGAACGATTTGTAGTCTCAAAGACTTCAATTGCTCTTAATACTCTTTTTCTGTTATTCATATGTAATTTAGTTGTGTCAATGTTATTATCAATTTCTAATAAATGATTATAAAGCTCCTCATTTGAATATGACTCATATTTCTTTTCAAAATCAAAATCCCTTTTAGGAGATGAGAACTCATAATCAAATAAGACGCTTTGAATATATAATCCAGTACCACCAGATATTATTTTAATATCATCTGAATTATCAATTATCCTTCTTGCCTCAGCTTGAAAATCAGAAACACTATATTCACTTCCAGCTTCTTTAATATCAATTAAATAATGCTTCACGCCCTTCATTTCATCTTTAGTAGGCTTAGCACTACCAATATCTAATTCTTTATAGATTGCTACACTATCACCACTTATTATTTCAAATCCATAATGCTTTGCAATCTCAATTGAAACAGCTGTTTTTCCTACCGCTGTAGGTCCTAATATCACAATTACCTTTTTCATTTTTGGATTCTCTCAAACATACGCTCAAGCTCACTAACTGTAATCTTGATTATTGTAGGTCTACCATGTGGGCAAGTGAATGGATTATCACATTTTTTCAAATTCTCAATTAAATAATCGATTTCCTGTTTTGATATAGCATGATTTGCTTTAATTGAAGCCTTACAGCTAATTTGCTTAGCAATATGATTTCTAAAATAAATCACATCAACCTTTTTATTTTCAATCATTTTAGCTAAGATATCATAAATGATACTATCTAAATTATCTATTTTAGCCCATAAAGGAACAACTCTAAGTAAATATGAATTATCACCTATTGAAGATAATTCAAATCCAATATTAGAAAATGCATCATTATTTTCTTCAATATATAAAGCTTCTTCTTTAGTGAAATCAAGTCTAATTGGAACTAATAATTCACTTTTAGGCTGATTAGCATCTCCTAAAATCTTATAATATTTTTCATAATTGATTCTTTCAGCAGCAGCATGCTGATCAACTAAATACATACCTTCACTATTTTGAAATATTAAATATGTTCCAAATATTTGACCAACATATTCAAAAATAGGAAATTCTTCTTTATGCTCAATTTTAATATCAATATTTTCTTCAACTATTTCTTTAGTAGTCTTAATTTCTTCTTTTTCGTTAGTATTAAATAAATCTACATATTCATCTTTATTATATATTGGATTGAAATTCTCATTTAATGCTTTAGGCTTATTATCCATTTCACTAAAGATTGTAGGCTTAACATATCCTTGATTAACATTAATATTTCTAGCTGGAATATGAACTAATGAACGAAGCTTTAAGTTTACTTCATTTTTCAATTTAGTTGCAATCTCATCCTCATTAGATATTTTTATTTCAGTCTTTGCAGGATGAATATTAACATCTATTAAAAGTGGATCAATATCGATATCAATTATACCAATTGGATATTTACCAATTGGCAAAAATGTATCAAATGCTTCTATAAAGGCATTTGTTAATGGATAATTTTTAACCCATCTACCATTGCATATAATTGTGATTTCAAGCTTATTTGACCTATAAACCTCAGGCTTTACAAAAACTATATGAGCTTTATATCCATCACCTAAATATTCAAAATCAATTGTTTTTCTAGCTGCATCAACTGAATATAATTCACCTATAAGTGTTTGATAATTTGATGAACCACTAGTTTGAAATATTTGTTTATCATCATTAAATACTCTAAATTTAATATCTGAATGTGCCATAGAAATACGATCAACAAAAAATAAGATTGATGCTAATTCACTTTTAGCACTCTTCATATATTTTAATCTAGCAGGTGTATTAACAAATAAATTCTCAACAGTAACTGATGTACCTTTATTTGATGATTCTACACCACTTTTTTCATAATTTGCATATTTATAGGTTGCGCTATATCCTTCACCACCATTTGTAGATGATGTAATAGTCATTTTAGATACTGAAGAAATCGAATAGATAGCTTCACCTCTAAAGCCTAATGTTTTTATTCTTAATAAATCATATCCATTTTTTATTTTAGATGTTGCATGAGGTAAGAATGCATTCATAACATCGTCCTTATCCATACCTTCACCATCATCTACTATCTTAATAAATGATAAGCCACCATCACGTAAATAGATATCTATACTTTTAGATTTAGCATCAATTGAATTTTCTACTAATTCCTTTACAACGCTAACAGGTCTTTCAACAACCTCTCCTGCCGCAATCATTCCATAAAGCTCAGGAGACATCTTAATAATTTTTCCCATTATTTAATCTCCTTTAGCTCATAAATTAGATTTAATGCTTCAATTGGTGTTAATCTATTTTCATCAATTTCATCTAATCTCTTTTTGATTTCAAGCAATGTTTTATCTTTTTTATCTTCTTCATTTTCTTCATAAGAATCAAAATTAAATAAATCTAATGTCATATTTTTCTTCTTTGATGAATCAGCTTCTAACGATTCTAATATTTGCTTACTACGTTCAATTAATGACTTAGGTAGGTTAGCTAGGGATGCTACATTAATACCATAGCTCTTATCAGTTGCTCCATCCTTAACCTTATGCAAGAATGTAATTCCTCCTGCTTGTTCCTTAGCCTCAACATGAACATTTTTAAGTCTTTTTAGTTTTCCTTCTAAAACTGTAAGCTCATGATAATGGGTAGAGAACAAAGTAATTGCCCCAATCTTCTCATGGATATATTCAAGTATTGCACGAGCAAGTGCCATACCATCATAAGTGGCAGTACCTCTACCAATTTCATCAAATAATATTAGACTATCTTTAGTAGCATTAGACAAAGCATAATTTGTTTCAATCATTTCAACCATAAATGTTGATTGGAATGATGTCAAATCATCTGATGCACCAATACGAGTAAATATAGAATCGAAAATAGTTAAATTAGCTACCTTTGCTGGAACAAAGGAACCAATTTGAGCTAATATAACAATTGATGCTAGCATTCTCATATAAGTTGATTTACCACTCATATTAGGACCAGTTATCAACATCATGTTATATTTATTTATAACTACATCATTAACTATATAATCACTTTTAATTAAATTCTCAAGCACTGGGTGACGTCCATCAACAATATTAATCTCACGATTATGATTAAATGTAGGACGTACATAATTATATTTAGTTGCTACCTCAGAAAGCGATACATAAGAATCAATTGTAGATATAATATCTGCAAGTTCCTGAATTGAATCAATTGATTTAGATGCTTCATTTCTAATTTGACAGAAAAGCTCATATTCTAATCCTTCAATTTGTTCTTTAGCGCCAATTACCATTTCCTCAAAATGCTTTAATTCAGGGGAAATAAATCTTTCACTATTAACAAGAGTGGCTCTTCTTTCATAATTACAATCTTCTGGTAAATCCTTAATTGCACCCTTAGATATTTCAATAAAATATCCAACAATCTTGTTATATCCAACCTTTAATGTCTTTATACCAGTTTTTTCTTTTTGCTCACGCTCATAGTCAATAATAAAGTTTTTTCCGTTATTTGCGATGTTTTTAATATCATCAAGCTCTTTATTATATCCTTCCTTAATTAATCCGCCCTCTTTAACTGAAAGTGGTGGATCCTCAACTAATGAACGATTAAGTAAATGTCTTAATTCATCATGAGGATTAATATCTTCAATTAATTTATTAACAGATGGTGTATTTAAGCAAGACAGTGCATTAATGATATTAGGGATTTCATTTAAGCTTCTTCTAAGCCATACTAAATCTTTAGCATTGGCACTATTTGATGCTATACGACCAATTATTCTTTCTAGGTCATATACATTTTTAAATGATGTTTTCAAATCCTCTCTTACAATGTAATTTGCATTTAAAATCTCAACAAAATCTAATCTCTCATTAATCTTATCTTCTTCAACAAGAGGCTTTTCAAGCCAGTGGCGTAGCATTCTTGAGCCCATAGCTGTATTAGTTTTATCAATTAAATTAAGTAATGATCCAACTCTACTTTTCAACCTCAATGTTTCTGTTAATTCCAAATTCTTTTTTGTAAAAGCATCAAGCTTCAAATATTTATCAGAATCATAAATGATAAATGGCTTAAAATGGGTAGGCATTACCTTTTGAGTATCGATATAATAATTTATATATCTGCTTACAACAATTTTGTAATCATCTTCAAATGTCGCAATATATTTATTCATAGATGGTGGAAGCTCACTCTTTTCTTCAAAAGAAATAA
>OCVV010975873.1_pt1 | contig 11335 bp, 5 predicted proteins | sample 1539721 | NCBI WGS metagenome assembly OCVV01 (sample SAMN02144230, study PRJEB22623) | gut metagenome | biome: sheep rumen | host: Ovis aries | place: New Zealand | reverse complement strand
CCGGTGCAATCACTTCAATCACCGCCAAAGAAATCGACAAGGCGGTAGGTGGCAGCATAGAGACTTCCTTACAGGGCAAGATTCCCGGACTGGAAATCGTACAGAACTCCGGCGAGCCGGGCACTTCAAGCACCATCACGCTGAGGGGCGCATCGTCGATCAACGGCACGAGCGAGCCGCTGTACATAATCGACGGAGTAATGATGGATTCCGACAACATCAAATCCATCCAGGGCGACGCTTCCTTCAACCCCATGGCCGGGATCAATGTTTCCGACATCGAATCGATAGAGGTCCTCAAGGATGCCGCCAGCGCTGCCATATACGGATCACGTGCTGCCAACGGAGTCATCATCATCACCACCAAGGGCGGAGGAGAAGTGGGACGCATCCAGAAACCTACGGTCAAGCTGAGCCACAATTCATCGCTTGCCATCATCAGCCATTATCTTGACGTGATGAATAGCCACGATTTCCGTGAAGCTTATGTAGATGCCAGGAACAATGCCAATCTGTCCATAGACAGGCCATGGGTAATAAACCCCAGTCACCCTTATTATGCCAATTCCACCAACTGGCAGAAACTTCTCTTCAAGCCGACATGGCAGTCCAAGACCGATGTCAGCATGAACGGCAGCTCGGAAAAATCGAGTTACGGCATATCCATAGGCTATCTGGACAACGATCCTATTCTGCTCGGAACCAAGTACCGGCAGGCATCGGTGAGAGCTAATTTCGGCTACAGGATCAGCGGCAGAATAATTGGAGGAACGAACTTCAACTACTCCAGGACCAAGTACGTAAGGGTAATGTCCGGCCAGACAAATATGTCCAGCGCCATACGTAGCGTGATAAGCGCTCCTCCTGTGTTCTCACCTTATGATTACGAAACAGGTGAAATAATCAACATGCTGGGCAGCAACGAGTTCCGGAATCCTCTCGCCCTGATGACGAAGTATCCCATCACCTTCGAACAGGATCAGATGGTTTTCAGCCAGTTTTTCAAGATCAACCTGACGAAGTGGCTAGACTACCGCATCAAGGGATACTACCGCCAGCATGGCATGACACAGTCCAGTTACTTTCCCAAAGAGTACGATTCCAACCATGTGGATACATCCAGGTCCAGCGACGGAAAGCGTAGCGCATTCACCATCGAGAACACACTGGAATTCCATAAGAAGATATCTTCCCATACTTTCACAGGCGTAGCGGGGCAGTCATACCAGTTCAATTCGTCAAGCACCATCAACCTGGTCGGACGGGATTATATGGATGAAAGCCAGATCCTTATCCAAAATGCATCCCTGATCAGCACAGCGCAGCAACTCATTGAAGAATCCGCCCTGCTGTCTTATTTCGCCAGGGCGGGATACAACTACAAGAGCAGGTATATCATTCAGGCTACGGTCAGGGCTGACGGTTCCTCGCGCTTCGGATCGAACAATCGATTCGGCATCTTCCCTTCCGTCTCTGCCGGATGGCGTTTCTCCGACGAAAGGTTCATGCTGTTCGCAAGGGAAGTCCTGAGCGACGGCAAACTCAGGATCAGCGCAGGAATGACCGGAAACCAGAAACTCGGCAACTATGTATGGCAGGGCATCTATTCCACCAGTACCTCCAACTATGACGGCTCAGTCAGCATTCTCAATACGGCCCTGTCGAACCGCAACCTCAGTTGGGAGCGCACCATACAATACAACAGCGGACTGGACCTGTCTTTCTTCCGCGGAAGAATCACTGCAACCGCCGACTTATATATAAAGGATACGGACAGATTGCTGTTCAACGCCCCGCTGCCGTCGTTCACCGGCTTCGGCTCTCGCACGAGCAATTTCGGCTCCATCAGGAACTCAGGTTTTGAGCTGGCATTGAGTTCCATCAACATTTCCAAGCAGGATTTCCAATGGAGCACCAATTTCAATATGGCCATGAACCGGAACCGGATAACAGCCCTCGCCAATGGCGAAGACGTCATCTACACCACGCGAGGAATTTATGCGCTATGCCGGGTAGGTGAACCTGTGGGCCTCTTTTATGGCTGGAGGGCCAAAGGGGTATATGCCAGCGACAGCGAAAATGTATGGACAGATCCCGCGACCGGGGCTACCCGTCCTGTGAAGAAAGGAAGCGCCGAAGGGGAAGCGTTCAAGGGAGGAGACATGATCTGGGACGATATCAACAACGACGGCATCATCAATGATGACGACAGAGTGGTGATAGGAGACCCTCATCCCAAGATGACCGGAGGTTTCGGCACCTCTCTGAGCTGGAAGAACTGGACCCTGAGCGCGTTCTTCTCTTTCTGCTATGGCAACGACATCATCAATTCACAGAGGAGGCTTCGCAACAAGATGGCCCAGATGATGAACCTTGGCACGGATGCGCTTGACAGGTGGAGGCAAGCGGGAGATGTAACGGATTTCCCCAAACTGACTTATGGAGATGCTATGGATAATTTCAGGCCGTCAACTTTCACGATCGAGGACGGATCATACGTCCGGTTCAAGGACCTTTCCATATCATATTCCCTGCCCAAGCAGCTGTGCAGCAAAATAAAGATGAAATCCTTAGCAGTATCCGCGACTGCTTCCAACCTTCTACTGTGGACCAGGTACTCCGGCTTCGATCCGGAAGTCAACACTTCCGACACGGCCGTGATTACCGGCCTTGATGACGGGGCCTTCCCCAAGACCCGTGTATTCGGCATCAGCATCAACGCAACATTCTAAGCCATGAAACGATTCACTTTCATACAAACCATCCTTCTGATTGTGGCAGTTCAGGCATGTTCTCTTGACTTGAAGCCAAAATCCTCATGGTCCGACAATTCATACTATGCCAACGAGAACCAGGTCATCGCCGTTCTCAACGGAGGTTATACCCGCATGCAGGAAGCACTGGGCGGCGGGGCCATAGTTTACGGGTCCGCAAGAAGCGATGAGTATTACTGCTCCAACACTTCCAGGGTGGAGATGGACAACATCGTCAACAATGGAATAACCCCATATAACAGTTATGCTTCATGGGCAGCATTCTACCGCGTGATCCAACAGGCGAACCTTATCCTTCTCCATGTACCGGAGATGGTCGAGGAAGGCAGGATCGCCCGGCAAAACGGGAACAGCTACCTTGGCCAGGCATATTGCATGAGGGCCTTCGCCTATTTCTGGATGGTCCGTATCTGGGGGGACTGCCCGCTTAAACTAGAAGCCTCGGTAGGGAGCAACTACGCCAAAGAGATGACCCGTACGGATGAAGGCCTTGTCCGCAAAAAGATCCACGAAGACCTCGAGACCGCCATATCTCTGCTCGAAGACAATGGGGACAGGGTCCATTTCACCAAAACAGCCGCCTGGGCGATTGAAGCCCAGTTATGTGCTTGGGAGAAAGACTGGGAGGGTGTAATCTCAGCGAATTCCCATATCCTTGAGAACCAGGATTATGGGCTTGCAGAGTTCTACAACCAGAGATACACCCCGACCATGACCATCGACTCCGATTTCTACAGATATATTGCAGGCAGCGAACTTGTCCGCCTGTTCAATGAAGGCCGCGGCAAAGAATCTATCTTCGAGCTCGCCTACAGCATAGACGACAATTCGAACAGCAATACCCTTTACGGGCTGGTAGGAGGGAACGGAGAGAGCCTCAGGCCGAACCTGAAGAACCTTTTCAGCACAAGACGCCTTGAAGGGGACTGGCGTTTCTTCCTCAATTTCTACGGGAACAATCCGAGATGGACGAAGTATTTCATCGGATACACTACGCTCAACACCAGGGATGTCGTCCTTCTGCGGCTTGCAGATTTCATACTGCTTGAGGCAGAAGCATATATCGAGCTGATCCCCCAGGCATCTGCTGCAGACAAGGGCACATACCTTGAAAAAGCGGTGGAACTCGTAAATCAGATACGCTGGCGGGCAGGAGGCGATGCCCTGCTGCTAAGCGCCTCTTCCTTCGACGTCGACGACCTTGAGAGTCTGAGGGCCGTTATCATGAACGAGCGGCTTATGGAACTGTATGGGGAAGGATACAGATACTTCGACCTCATCCGCACAGGCAAACTGATCGAAGTCATGCAGCCGGTCAACGGCCAGTACAACTGGGCAAGTTCAGTCTGGCCTGTATATTACACTGAGGTACTGTACGGTGCCGGAATCGAACAGAATCAGTATTACAGATAGAGATGAAATACAGAATAAACATATTATTGATGCTTGCGGCCGCCGTATCCTGTCTGCCGCTGCAGAAGAATGAAGATTTCGACTCCACGGGAAACTGGTTTTCAAAATTCACCCTAGACGAGTATCTCGAAAGGCCGGACAACCAATTCCGCATTTTCGCAGCCGCCGCAAAGTCAAGCGGCTGGTTCGACGAGATCAAGGGCTGTTCCTACAGGACCTTCATCGTTCCGACCGATGAAGCGTTCGGGTCTTTTCTCAGCGACCACGGGATCGATGACGTCGGCGATATTCCGGAAGACGTCCTCCACACTTTCCTCAGTTACTTTGTACTTCCCGTCAAAATAGTGTCGAGCGACTTTAAAGATGCTGAGACGGTACCATTCATCACGGCGCTTTCAAAGCCTATGTACCTGACAAGACGAGGGAGCAGTTCCAACCCCTATCTTCTGCTTGTCAACAGAGTGTTCCCTGATGGCGCGGAGATGTTGGGCGGGCCGTCGGCAAGCGTAGTTATGCAGGACCTGTGCTTCAAGAACGACATAGCAGTCCAGGTTGTCGATGCCGTTCCATATTATGCTCCAGTGGTCCCTGAAACAGAGGTTTTTACAGGCAGGCTCGAATCCGACAAGATCATGCGGATAGAAACCAACATCGACACATATATCTACAATCACGCAGGTTTCAATGTCCCCCAGTCCTCAAAAGCCATCTGCTGCAATTCTGAAAGGATCCCGGTCGTATGGTATGAGAACAAGGATCTTTCTTTCAACGATGAAATCAGCAAGGCGACCGCATACTTCTTCCGTTCAAGCAGCAACGCTTCCGGGGTCGTCGACACGGATTTCTCCCTCCATGATATCTCGGACCAGGTATGGACGCTCACCAACAACGGCAGCAATGAACAGGCCCTGCTCAATGCCGTCGTGGCGACATTCCTGCCAAATCTGAATCTGGACAACTACATCTGCAGTTTCCCTGTGCCAGGCACGGCGAACACATGGTTTTCCGTGGACGTCACCAGCCATATCAGGAAATATTACGCGAAGCAGGAAAGAATCCCTTTGGGGCTCTCCATCAAGCCGGTGGTCGCCTTCAATACAAGCAAAGGGCTCCTGCCTTTGGGATACAAGGTCAATTCAACAGGAAATACTGCAAACAATCCATCCTATATAGAAGTGATGGGACCGATTCCTTCCAAGACCGTGCTGGTGAACAACAGCACCATGAGCTGCAGGCCTCGAAGTGCCATCGTCCTGGACAACACGCATCTCCTCAGGCAGGCTGCAGCCGATGCAGGCAGCCTGAATCTCTCGGAGAAGAATATTTTATACAGTCTGGTTTCAGAGCCTGAGCACGGTTGCCTCACCCTCAACAATATCCCTTTGAATCCCGGCTATGCTTTCTCCCAGGCACAGATAGCTGCCGGAATAATCAAGTATCACAATACCGAAACGGCGGCGGCGGACAAACTTGTCCTGAAAGGCAGCGACTATACCGGTTCGACGGTAGCCGAAAACATCGTCTTCAATATAATCATAGAATGAAAAGATTCCTGGCAATCCTCATAATCGCTTTGGCCGGCATATTGTCATGCGGGAAGGATGGGCACGGCTCGAAAACGGCCGGAGCGCAGGTTCTCTCGGCTCCGGCCTTGAGTATCGAAGGCAACTCCGTAAGCTGGTATCCGGTACCGAATGCTTCCGTCTATCAAGTCGAAATAGAGGGCTATGCAAGCCGCCAGGTACAAAGCTGTTATGCGAATATCGGCGAGATTGCAGGAATCGGGCGCTTCAACGTAAGAGTCAAAGCCCTCGGCAACTCCAGGCTGTTCCAAGATTCTGACTGGAGCGAAAGCATCAGCATCAATATTGAAAGATACTCGGTTCCGCTCTCCGGCCCGGACGATTTGTCTTCCATCGCCAGTCACCCGCGACTGTTTCTCAAGGCAGGAGAAGAAGTGCTTGTGGAGCAGCTCCTTCAAAAAAGCGGGAACGCATATCTCAGGACCGCCCATAATCACATTATCAGCGGCGCTGAGGAGATTTGTCAAAAAGGAGTCATCACCCGCAACTGGAACGGCAGCATGTTGAACGTAGCCAGGGAGGCGCTGCGGCGTATTTTCTTCCTAAGTTATGCCTACAGGACAAGCGGCCAGGAGAAATATGCGGAAAGGGCCTGGAAGGAGATGGAATCCCTCGGCAGTTTCGACGACTGGAACCCGTCGCATTATCTTGATGTCGCGGAAGCATCGCTGGCAATGGCCATAGGTTACGACTGGTGCTACAATTATCTGACGCCTTCGCGCCAAAAAGCAATCTACGATGCCCTTTACGAGCACTCTCTCATATATCCGGTATCGAATTACGGCAGAAGCACAAACAACTGGAATCCGGTATGCATCGGGGGCTCCCTATGTGCCGCCATCGCGGTTTTCGAAAGGGACACGGACAATTGCAGCACTCTGATAAGGGACGGAATAGAGTATCTGCAGAGAGGTCTGGACTGCTATGGACCGGACGGTGCATATCCGGAGGGATACTCTTACTGGGGCTATGGTACATCATATGAAACGGCCGTATCGGACGCATTCTTGACAGCTTTCGGAAAAGATATCGGATTGCATAGGAGTTCAGGATTCCTCAGAAGCGCGGAATACCGCCTGTTCTGCAATACCCCCGCACATGCGAACTTCGCATATTCGGACGCCGGGACATCTGCAGTGGTCTGCTCCACTCTCGCATGGTTCGCCTCGTTCCTTGGGAAACCATATCTGATGTGGGAGACGAAACGGATGCTGGACGACAAAGTCCTGTATTTCGAAGGAGAGGACCGCTTCCTGCCGATGCTTCTGGTCCGCCTTGCAAAATCGGACCTTGGGACAATCAGGGTTCCGGACAGCAATATCTTCGTCGGAAAAGGGGAAATGCCTGTATTCATCTATCGTCAGGGATGGAGCAACAAAGAGGATGCTTACCTGGGAGTCAAAGGCGGTCGCCCGACAATCTCCCACGCCCATATGGACGAGGGCATGTTCTTTTATGAATACAAAGGAGTGGTTTGGGCCGGCGACTGCGGGTCGCAATCCTATGGCGCGGTGCAGGATATGCTGTCGGACACATCACAGGACGGGCAACGCTGGAAATTGTTCCGCTACGGTTGCGCCGGGCACAATATCCTCCAGTTCGGCAGCAAGAACCAGAAAGTAGAAGGCAACGCCACAATCGACGAGGTTTGGGATGAAGATGGCCGGAAAGGATGCATAGTCAATCTCGACGACATTTATTCAGAATCGGCTGAGAGTGTCAGGCGGGAGGTCTGGCTAGATGCCGGTATGGTGCTGCATGTCGTGGATAAGATACGGGGAGTGAAAGCAGATGAAACCCTCCATTGGAATATGGTCAGCCGCTCTGAAGGAAGGACGCAGGCCGGCAAGGGGATAGTCTTCGTATCCGGAGACAAGCAGGCGGAGCTGAGCTGCAACATACAGAATGCAGTCCCCTACTGCCTGTCAGCAACGACCGGAAACAGTTACGATCCTGCAAATCCCGGATATGTGAGAGCAGGTTTCAACATAGAACTCAAAAGAGGACAAGATTATACGATAGAAGTAGAATTAAAAACCAAATGACGATATGAAAAGATTAGCTTTTGTTTTCGCCGCCCTGGTGACAATCTTTCTGGCATCGGCCTGCCAGGAGAAAGAAGACTCTATCAAAGCGTTGAAATCGCCTGTTTTAAGGCTTAGCGGCAATACTGTCAGTTGGGACAGCATCGACGGAGCCGTAAACTACCTTCCCGAAATCAACGGAGAAGAAAAAACGAGGCTGGCTGAACTGAGTCTGGACCTTTCCAAATTCGGTCCGGGAGAATACACCGTCCGGATCAAGGCTTTAGGCGACGGAAAGAGGCATTCAGACTCTGAATGGAGCGAGGCCCTGACCCACAGCATACATGGGGTATTGGCGGCACCCGTACTTGTATTGAACGGGCAGACAGTATCTTGGGAAGCCGTCGAAAACGCTTCTTCCTACGAATACACCGTAAACGGCAGCACTCCAGTATCCACGTCGCTTCGCAGCATCGATTTCTCGGACAGGGCAGCCGGGACGTACAGCATAAGCGTCAGAGCTATTTCGGGGAATCCATTGTATTCAAACTCAGCCTGGAGCAATGAGGTCGAGGTGCTTGTAAGCGGCGATCTCGCAAGTCCTGAGCTCACCGCCTCAATCGCAGGATTCATCGAATCAATCGATGGAGCCGCAAGCACTATTTCATGGAATCCCGTCCAAAATGCAAATGCCTATACAGTATTGATAGATGGTGTCGCTGTCTCTTGTGAAGGCACCTCGGTCGATGTCTCCTCGTACTCTGGCACACACACTATCTCGGTGAGCGCAATCAATACGGACAATCCCGCCTATCCGGCAGGAGAGGCATCCTCCCTCAGCTTCACCATTAAAGATTATGGCGGCGGGACAGAGGCAAAACCTTACTTGCTATATGACAAGGAAGACTGGAACGCCTTCGCGAACCATGTCGCAACATCTTATTCCTTCACCGGAAGATTCTTGAAACTCGCGGCAGACATAGATTTCGGGGCAGGAGAGGCTGTTGTGGCCGGTGCCAGCAGCACCAAGTCCTTCGGAGGTAATTTCGACGGAGACGGCCATTCCATAAAGAACTTCAAGATTACTTCATCCGGGACAGGTGCAGGTCTTTTCAGCTGCAATCACGGGGTCATCAAGAATCTTACAGTGCAAAACGGCACCATCAGTTCCAATGCCGCCACCCTTGCAAGGATAGCTGTCATCTCCGGAGGACAGAGTTTTGGTACTTACAAGGGAATCCATGTCAAGAACTGCACTGTAACTGCGCCTGACGCGAATGCCTCATACGGAGCTGCAATCATAGCACAGGCTACAAGCGGAGAAACGACGATTTCGGACTGCAGCATAGAAAGCTGCACCCTTACGATCGGTAAAGACATGGCAGGCTTTGCAATCGGTGCAGTGGGTTCGGACGCAGATGTGCGCATTACCAACTGCAGCGTATCAGGAGGGAGCATCACCGCCAGAACTTATTCTGCAGGTCTTGTCGGCATCTCAATGGCCGATACAGCCAGGTTAGAGATAAGCAACTCCATAGTAAAGAACACTTCGGTCTATGCAACCGGCAGCCATGCAGGAGGAATTGCCGGACTGGCCAATACCGGTCTGATAATCAATTGCATATCAGACGGGAATACCGTCATCTGCAATTCTGCATCAACTACAGGGAACGGCAAATTCGCAGGAGCCGTTGCAGCACAAACCGGAATAAATTCGAGCATAATAAACAACCTCTCGAAGAATTGTACGGTCAAGTCCCAGAATTCAGTGACGGACCAGCTGGTGTCCCTGCTGATAGGTGCTGATATCGCCAGTTCCACCGGTCACTGCTACAACAACGCAGTATTGTCCGGAAGCATTTATTACGGAGCCAATGCCACCAAATATGTAGGTATCATTTCAGGAATACGTTACACGTCAACATATTATAATTACAATTTCTACAACGCCAGCCTTCAGACGGGCGCCAACAAGACCGATCCCAGCGTAGAACTCAGGGCTATCGGGAAAGCCGGGATTGCCGGCACGAACGATCTCGGAGGCACTACGCAGGTAGCGGATACCGCAGAAGGGCGCTCCGGACTCCTGAAATCGCTAAACGACAATATTACCACCTATCTTGAGGCATATCCCCTCGCGAAATCCTGGGTTGCAGGAAGCGATGGCTGGCCGACTTTTGATTTTGAATAAACCGAGGCATAAGGAATGAAGAGATTGACTTTACTTATCATCGCGACTCTTGCCATCCATGGCTGCACGAACAGGGAATCTGCGTTGCGGGAGGGTCTTATGAAAGGCATAGATGCTGCAAGCGCGGGGATGCTTGCAAATGCCAGATTATTGTACGGAACGGAAAGATTCCCAAGGACTTATGAAAACGGAGCGCTGGTCACGGTAGATAAATATGACTGGACAAGCGGATTCTTTGCAGGAGACCTGTGGCTTGCCTACCAGCTGACCGGGATTGATTCCCTTGAGTACTATGCCAGGCATTTCACCGGGGAACTGAAGGAAGTCAAAGATTTTACCGGACATCACGACCTTGGTTTCATGATATACTGCAGCTACGGCAAACAATGGGAGATCTTTCATGAGCAGGAAGTCCTTCAAGTGATCATAGATGCCGCGGGCAGCCTCTGCACAAGGTTCAACCCTGGCATCGGCCAGATAAGGTCCTGGGATTTCGGGGAATGGAACTATCCTGTCATCGTTGACAATCTGATGAATCTTGAGATGCTGTTCTTTGCCAGCAAGGCTACGGGAGATGACAGATACAGGGACATCGCCATCGCACATGCGGACAAGACTCTCCAGAATCATTTCCGTCCCGATGGCTCGTCGTATCACGTAGTAAGCTATAATGACGACGGAAGCGTAGAGAGCAAGGGCACTTATCAGGGGTGGTCGGACGATTCATCCTGGGCGCGCGGTCAGGCATGGACATTATACGGCTTCACCATGTGCTACAGGGAAACCGGGGATGAAAAATATCTTGACCATGCACGCCACATAGCAGGCTACATCATGGGTGCTGTCACGACAGCTGACAAGATTCCTTATTGGGATTACAACGATCCTGCCATTCCGGATGCCCCCAGGGATGCCTCCGCCGCTGCAGTTACCGCATCTGCACTGCTGGAGTTGAGCGGATATGTAAAAGAGAAGAAAGACGCAAGAGCATACAGAAGATACGCAGAAGATATACTTCTGTTCCTGTCATCAAAGGAATACACGGCGGCCCCTGCAGACAACGGGAACTTCCTCCTGAAGCATTCCGTCAGTCACAAGCCGCTGAATTCCGAGGTCGACGTCCCTCTGGTCTATGCCGACTATTATTATCTGGAAGCGGCCAGACGCTGGCTGGATTATGACACAAAACCTGCGAAGTAGCCTGCGAATATTCATTTGAGTATTCTTTCCAGCGCGCGGGTAGCAAAAGCATCGGCTTCAGCCTCTTTTTCTGAACGCTTGCCTTTATATTCAATATCTTCAAGATAGATATCTTTCTTGCCGTGCAGAAGGATATGACCAATTTCGTGG
>OCVV011120905.1_pt1 | contig 11337 bp, 7 predicted proteins | sample 1539721 | NCBI WGS metagenome assembly OCVV01 (sample SAMN02144230, study PRJEB22623) | gut metagenome | biome: sheep rumen | host: Ovis aries | place: New Zealand | reverse complement strand
ACCGCAGCCGTACCGGCTTCTGCATCTACATCGCGGATGTCTCCGAGGAGGGCGATATCACCCACGCGGTCGTCAACCGCGATCCCGAGCAGTACCCTGTCACGGATGAGATCGAGGATCTGCTGACGCTCAAATACCTCATCTTTTCCTGCGCAGGCCGCCACAGTGCCGCAAAGGCAGCCCGTGAGCACGCTGCAAAGCGCAGAAAGCAGAATCAGTGACCGCTGCTTTTTCCGATCATACAACAAAAGCCATAGCATCCCGGCCGGTCGGTCATGGGATGCTATGGCTTTTTATTTGCTGTGCGGGTAATTATGCTTTTCCAAGCTCATCCAGCGTGATCTTCTTTGCAAGATACAGCATCAGCTTTGCAAGATCCTCGCCGTCTGTTTTACCGTCGTTTTTGACGTCAGAATTCGCCTTGTTGGACGGGCCGACAATCTGCGCTGTCAGTGTCGGGTCGTCGCCGACGATGCGCGCCATCAGCACCGCATCCTGCACATTGACCTCACCATTGCAGTCCACATCGCCCCACACCGGCTCCACGGAGGGAATTGACGAGAGCGTGGTAGTTGTTGTGGTGGTCGTTGTTGTCGCGGTCGTGGTAGTACCCGTCGGGGTCGTCACCTTGCTGCCCGGAATCGTTGTGCCGCCGTTATCGAGGTTGCTCTTTGCTCCGCTTGCGTAGAACTCCGAGACAGTGATGCCGTTTTCGCCCAGCGGGGTCTTGTGGTCGAGGCCGATGTACTTTCCGCTGCTCGTCTGCCAGAGCGACGGCTCAAACAGATTGTACTTATTGGTATCCCAGTTCTTGAACTGCGTATCGAGCAGACCGCCGGTGTCGCCGGAATTCGGGTTCAGACACCAGAACGTGTGGTTGATGTGATTCTTGATCATGTAATCGCGCAGAATATTCATCCACTTCTGGTTGTCGCCGTCGTCCATGTGGCCGCCCCACTCGCCGATCAGCAGCGGTGCGATATCCTGCTCGTTGATATATGCCCATGTGTCGCGCCAGTAGTCATCGAGCAAGGTTTCCTCGGTAAAGTTCTTCTTGAACCATGTCTGCTCATAAACGGATTTGCCGTAGTCATGCGGCGAATAGATGATCTGACCGGACTGCGGCAGAATCGGCAGATCCTTGACGCAGCGGAGGTTACCGCCCCACCATGCGCCGTACCAGCGCTCCTCGCCGGGGTTCGGGTTGAATTTGTCCGGCGAATCCCATGTGTAGCCGCGGTCAAACATCGGGGACTGCTCGATGCCCTCAACCAGAATCAGCGCATGCGGATTCACCGCAAGGATCGACTTTGCGCATTCCTCTGCGGAATACTTCCAGTTGTTCAGGTCGGTGGAATTGTCCCATTTTGCGATGCTTGACGGACACTTGTCGCCGGAATACTCCCGCTTGCCGTGCGGCTCATTCTTCAGGTCGTAGGCGACAATGGTGTCATCGTTCGCATATTTCTCCGCGAGCCATGTGATCGAATCCTTCCAGTCATCCCATGTGATCTGCTTCTTGGAGAAGTGGCCGACCGCCATATCGTCCGCCTTGTCATTGCTTGCCTCATAATACCACAGCTCGTAGTTATGGCCGGAATTGTGCGATGCAGGGCTGTGAACGTCGATCAGCGCCTTGATGCCGTATTTTTTGCATTTCTGCATGATGACGTCGAAGATCTCCATGGAATTCTTCACCGTCTTGCCGTCCGATTCGACAAAATCCTTGTTGATATTGCCGTAGGTGCCGGCCTTCGTGACGGTGCCGTCCTCACCGATCACATCCGTCGGCGGGTTGTAGGATGCATTGACGGAGCTGACCGCCAGCGGTGCGCCGTTCATCCACGAAAGCAGCAGCTCTGTGGAGATCGGGAAGCGGATGATGTTGATGCCGTGATTGGCAACATCGGACAGCATGTCGTCCACATCCCGCGCATACAGGCCGTGCGGAATGTTCTCGGTACAGTTGAGGCCGAACCAGTTTGCGCCGGTCAGCCAGACCTGATTGCCGTCCTTGTCGTAGATGCGGCTGCCCTCACAGTGCAGCCAGTCGTCGTTGGTGTCATCTGCCGCGGCGGCGCTGAGCGGTGCTGTACGGAGTACATTGCCCGCCGGCGTACCGGTCGCCGCTCCTGAGATGACTGCTGCCAGCAGAAGTGACAGCAATGCCTTGGATTTCATTGTGAATTCCCCCTCTGAATGATTCCGTGCGGTACATGCACGGTGCGTATATGCAAAGCGGCCCTCTTTTCCGCTCAGCATCCTGACAGGCGGGAGGCCCTCCGGCTTTGGTACTCCGCCGGGGGGCTCCCAAAAAAACTGTTACGGCTTCAGATCCTCCAGCTTGATTTTCTTCGCCAGATACATCATCAGCTTATTCAAATCCTCCGGATTAACAATACCGTCACCGGTTATTTCGGAGTTTTTCTTTGAGAGTTCTTCGACCTTAAGCCCCGCTTCATCACCAGTAATCCGAGCGAGCAGCACAGCATCACGCACATCGACAGCACCGCTGCAATCTGTGTCACCGTAAATGATTGTCTCGTCTTGCCTGGCACTGCTCGACGTCGAAGTAGTCGTCGAGCTGGTGGAGGAGGTCGTGGTGGTCAGGGTCGTTGTCACAGTCGGTTCGGTCGTTGTGACCGTTGCATCCGTCTTGACCGGTTCCACAATCTCGCCGGATGCGGTCTTGCCGCCGTCGAGGTTGCTGCCCTCGGTGGAGGCGTATTTTGCGTAGAAATCATTGAGCGAGATCCCGTTCGAGCCGAGCGCGACCTGATGGTCGAGGCCGATGAACTTCTTACTCGTCTGCGTTTTCCAGATCGACGGATAGTAATAGTTCTCGTACTTCACCTGATCCCAGTTGATCGTGGTCTTGCCCTCTATGGTTCCGTCGTCCTTCCGGGTCACGCCGAACTGGATATCCTTCCAGAGGCCGCCGGTGTCGCCGGAGTCATCATTCAGGCACCAGAAGGTATGATTGATGTGGTGCTTGATCATGTAATCACGGAGCAGACCCATCCACTTTTCGTTGTCGCCGCCGTCCAGTCTGCCGCCCCATTCGCCGATCAGGAGCGGATACTTGTCCTCCTCGACCAGATATGCCCATGTGTCATACCAGTAGTCATCGAGCAGGGTCTGTTCGGTGAAGTCCTTTTCAAACCAGGTCTGCGCACTGACGATCGGGCCGTAGTCATGCGGAGAATAGACGATCTGCGAGGTTCCGCTTGTCGGCATGACCGGATACTTCGCGACGCCGCGGAGATTGCCGCCCCACCATGCGCCGTGACCCTCAAAGCCCTCGACGCCCTCGATGAGAATGAGCGCATACGGATTCTTTGCGAGGATCGCATTGGCGCAGTCCTCGGCGGCCTTTTTCCAGTTATTCGGCGCACTGGAATCATCCCAGATCGCGTCGATCGGCGCACCGCCGTACTTGCTGTGCGGCTCATTCTTGAGGTCAAAGCCGATCAGCGTATCGTCATTCTTATAGTGGTCAGCCGTCCATGCGAGCGTTTCGATCCAGACATCGGTCGTGACCTCGACCTTTTTGCCGTCACGGCCGGTAAAGCTCTTGCCGTACCAGAGGCCGTAGTTATGGCCGGAGTTGTTGGATTCCGGGCTGTGGATGTCGATAAACGCCTTGACGCCGTACTTCTTGCATTTTGCAAGCAGCACATCAAAGACCTGCTGGCTGTTCATGGTCGAGCCGTCGGGGTTGATCAGATCGACATTGATCGGATAGTTCGGGTCGTCATTCGGGTTGACGCTGCCGATGGGATCGGGATCACCGATCATCCAGTTATAGAGCAGCTCGGTCGAGACAGGCAGGCGCAGCACATTGACGCCGTGCTCTGCGATATCCCTGACCATATCGTCGATATCGCCGCTCCAGAGATAATGCGGGACGCACTCGGTACAGTTGAAGCCGAACCAGTTTGCACCGGTCAGCCAGACCTCGTTGCCTGCCTTGTCATACAGGCGGCTTCCCTTTGCGTGCAGCCAGTCATCGCCGGTATCCGCTGCCGCACTGACGGTACGGACGGCGGGGCTGCTGTCGGATTTCAGTCCTGCTGTCCCGTTTACAGCTAGGACTGCTGCCAGCATTACGGCCGGCAGTGTCTGTTTTTTCATGGCAATTACCCCCTCTTCATGTTGGCACCGGTTTCCCGGTGCATGCTGAAAGAAAAAATATGCATAGCGGCGCCCTCAAATGCCGCTTCTGCTCCGTCAATCGCACCCGTTACGATTGATACGGGTCATCGGATCTTCTGAAATTACCCGAGATCAGAAAATACCGAAGCGCTTTTTCTCATAGAACGGCTTTTCCTCTGCGACCAGATCCTTTGCACGGATATTCGATGCGGGGACGCACTCGAACGGCAGGTCGGAATAATCCGCACAGTCGGAAGACACGGCCTCGCTGATCTTCTCGATCTCATCCTCATCGGCATCGAGCGCGACAAGCAGATAGCGCTCACCGTTTTCGACATCCGACTTGATGTAAGCCTTTTTGACAGACTTCTGCTTCTTCAGCGTTGCCTTCAGCGCATTCAGGAGCTCATCGGTCAGCGGGTCGGTCTGCGGCTCTGCGGAATCCTCGGCATCGCTGTCCTTTGCGGCCTCCATATCGGCCATTGCCTGACGGATCATGTCGGCACGCACCTTGCTGTCATCCTCCGGCGCACCCAGCGCATTGGCAGGCTTGGGCTGCGGTGTTGTCAGGTCGATGATCTGCGGCTGCGGACGCGGCTGAGAAACCACGATCTTGAAACCGTTTTCGCCGATCGCGATGACCTGCTGACGCACGAGGCACAGCGCGCTGCCGAACGGATTGATGACAATGCCGTTGATGCCCTCATTCTGCTTGACGAAATTGTAGAGCGCACGGAAATCGACAACAGCGATCTGAAGCGGCTCGCTGTCGGGCTTCCGGTTTTTCTTCAGCTCGATCTCGTCCGTGAAGGCGGGCATGAACTTGTCGCCCTTGGGGTTGGTCATCACCTGAAACGCGATGCGGGTCGGGATCTGACCTTCTTGGGTTGCCTGTTCAGGCATCTGCTCGATCTTTGCGGGGAGCAGATATTTTGCGTCGATTGCTGCCTCCAGGAAAGCCTTTTCATTTTCTCTGTTGGTCAGGTCGAGCTTAAAAGTCGCCATAGCGTCCACAAGGACGGGATTGGTGACCGGTTCCATTTTCTGATTCGGTTCTGCCATTGCTAGTCCTCCAGTTTTTCCCGTAATACGCCTGATACGGCGCTTATTTTTATTCTAACATATTTTCCGCAAAAATGCAAGAGATTTTTCACATTTCACATGAATTTCGCTTATAAACCGCCCAAAAGCCAAAAGCGGAGCGCCCCCTTGATCTCAGGGGCGCTCCGCGCAGTCTGTCATGCATCCGCAAAGGGATCATACGCTGCTGTTTTTGTATCTGCGCCGTAAGTCACGACCAGACCTTTTTTCTCAAAGCAGATAGAATCCGGCGCTTCATCCTTCGGATTCTCCCAGACAACCCGCGTGCTGCCTGTGTGAACATCCCACATTGTGACCGTCTGATTCCTGTCTGTCGTATAGTACCAGCCGTTCTGATTGTATCCGAGCATTTCGCTGTCGTACATGCCGATAAAATCAGCATCCGACACCTTGGCCGATGTCTTTGTTACGGGGTCAAATTCCATCCACACTGTTGAAGTTGCATCGCCTGTCGCTTCATCCGTCTGATAATCCATGAAATACAGCTTGTTGTTTGCCGGTATGGAATAGGCTGCCGGATTGTCAGTCACATGCATCCGAATCGGCTCCTGCCAGCCCTTCATCAGTACGAGGACATCCTTCGCAGAATTGCCGTCCTTCTTAGCGACGCCCATCCAGATTGCACCTGTCTCAGGATCCTGCTTCAGAGAACCGCTGATCAGCTCTGTCTCCGGGTCGATCGGCAATCTGATCTGCTCCAGCTTTCCTTCGCTGATCGTATAACGCCACAATTCTTCGTCATCATGATAATTGTCTGCCAACCTTGTCAGCCAAACCGTATCATCGTCCGTCATTCTCAGGTCAGTGAACGCGCTGAACCCTGCGCTGTTCTCAATCTCCGCAAGAATTTCGCCGCTGCACCTTGCAACAATCAGATACTTTTGGTCATCTGTCAGCCGTCCGACGATGTCATCCGCATCGCCCCACCAGAAAGTTGTATACAGATCATTGTAGAAAACATCCGTCACTGTGATATCTTCCGGCTCCGAGGCGCCGTCCTTCGGGAAGCAGCGGATCACATTTTCATCAAGGCAGTAATAGTAGTAGTCATTATCCTCAAGCCCGCCCAGGGAACGCTTCCGGAGCGGGCCGCTGCCCTTCAGCAGGTTGATAAAGCCCGCCTGCTTCGCGGGCTGCACTTCAGTGAAATCGTCGCTGAGGCTGCTTGCGCTGTCAGGATCAGACACTTCCTCTGCGTCCGGAGCCATGAGGTAGGTCACGTCCTTGCTGTTCAGGTTCACGACCGCGATCTGCTCGCCGTTCAATGTCTGTCCCGGCAGATAATAGAGCAGGCAGTCGTCCAGAATGACCGGAATATGTGCCTCATACTTCGCCAGCGACTCACGCCAGCCGGTACTGCTGCCGTAAAGCTGCACAGAATCCACCGTGTATACAGTCTCGCAGGTCTTGGCAAGATCAAGGTCGCCGCGCACGAATCGCGCCGTGCCGTTCTCATTTGCGATATAATACGCCTCATCCGGATCGTCTGTGAGATTGTAAAGCACAGTGAACTGTCCGGAAAATGCATCCGCATTCGGATAGATCTTTGCTGCGTCGCCGGTCTCCGGCTGCACCCGCATGATATATTGCCCGATGTATTCGAGGAACTCCGGATCAGGTTCGAGATCCGAGCCGAGCATATAGATTGAGCCGTCTCGGACTGTCATGGTATTCTCATCCCACATCATCATGCATGAGCTGTCCGAGGTATACGGGATTTCGACCGTCTGAAGCTCCGAGGTATCCTCATATGAATACAATGCCGCATGCATATCCCATGTATCCGACGCCTCCTCACACAGGTACCCGATCTGATAAAAGCCCTTGCCCGTGCCGTCGTCAATCGCGCCGGTGACAAACGGCAGTCCGTGCATGTCTCCGGTGTCCGCGTCATACAGCAGATGCGCATAGCCGAGATTCTCAGACTCACCGCCGTTTTTCCGGAAACTCAGATCAATCTGATAGCGGCTTCCGCTGAGTCTGCGGATGCCTTCTGCCTGAATATTCTCCGCAGTCAGTGAATCCTGATAAGCCTCAACACCGTTCCATCCGGTACAGCCGTTTTCTTCGGTCTGCCGCTCAGCCTCCCGCACCAGCCATTCCGGTGAGATTGTGCAGAACGGCGTGCGTGTGCCGTCGCTGCCGAGCACCTCGATGACGTTATTTTCAGCGGTATAGAGCCGCTCATTATCGGTCAGCAGGACTCCGGTAATTGAAAAGCTGACAGGTTCTCCTGCTCCGCCGGTCAGCGGCCAGCGCACGACTTCGTTTTTCGACCGGTCGTGGACATAGTAATACTGATCGTCGCGCATGTAAATGCACGTACTTCCGCAGTATTCGCCGCGGAATTTCAGTTCGCCGGCGCCGCCGAGAAGATTCGTCGCGGCATCTGCACTGAGGCTGCTGCCGGGCTGTGTCTGCGGGCCGCCGCGGCGGACACCGTAAGCAATGCCGCCGACCGCGACTGCGATCGCCGCTGCCGTGGCACCGACACCGACTGACAGCCGCCGGATCTGTGAAGTCCGCTTCCGCTCGCCGCCGTTCCAGTTGACAGCGTCGGTGATGTAATCCTCACGGATGCCATGCATCCACTGCATCAACTCTTTTTCGTTCATAAGAGATCCTCCTCCCGCAAAAACGCTTTGAGCTTGTTCCGGGTGCGCATCAGCGTCATTTTCACGCTGCTGCGCCCGGCACCGCATTTTTTCATAATGTCTGTAATACCCATGCCGCCCCAGTAGCGCAGGATGAACATGGTGCGTGCCTCCGGGGAAACCGTGCCGAGAAAGCGGTTCAGCGCGTCAGTCATTGCTTTCATCTCGAGCGCTGAGAGCGGCGTTTCGGAAGCTCTGTCCGGCACGCACTCCGCCAGCTCATCGAGCATTACAGGCAGCTCACCGTTCCCGCGCTTGGCAGTTTTCTGCTTGGCACGGCGGTTGCAGGCGATATTCCGCACGGTCGTCACACAATATGCGCCGAGATTCTGCGGCTCAGCGGGCGGGATCGCCTCCCAGAGCCGGAAAAGGGCATCGTTGCAGCACTCCTCTGCATCCTCATGACTGCCGAGGATACCCTGCGCAATTCTGCGGCAAAGCGAACCGAATTTCTTGTCTGTTTCGGCGATTGCTTTCTGATCGCGTGCGCGGTACAATGCCAGAATATCCGTATCATCTGCGATTTGCATGTTCTCCGCACCTCCTTTCACCCTTTATGACAGCATTTTTGCAGTTTGGTCACATCCCTGACAAAAAAAGACTGCCGCCGAAGCAGCAGTCTTTTTCATACATTTGATTTGATTATGCCTTTGCGAGATCATCCGCCGTGATGTAGCGAGCCATGTAACGCATCAGCTTGCCCAGGTCGCTTGCATCGACAGGGCCGTCGTGCGTAACATCAGCGAAGTACTTGCCTTCTGCTTTGACCTCATCTGCCTTCAGCGTGGCATCGCTGCCGACGATACGAGCCAGCAGAACTGCGTCCTGAACATTGACTTCGCCGTTGCAGTCCACATCGCCCCAGATGCCCTTCGGCTCAGTTGTCTTAGTGGTTTCATCCGTGCCGATCGTGACAGAACCTGCCGTAATCGCAGCAGTATAATCGGTCTCAGTGCCGTCCACAGCGACGGTGGAGAACAGAATGTCCTTGTTTGCGCTGCCGCCCGGATATGCCGCACGGTCAACAGCAACGCCCTCGAGCTTTGCAACGGAGCCGTTTGCAGCGCCGGACTTTGCAGTACCGGTGATCGTCACGAATGTGCCGTTCTTCTTGATCCAGTAGCCGGAATCCTCAAGGCCGGTAGACCAGACCAGAACGATCTGAGAGCCGGTGTCCTTCCAGGAGAACACAGTGTCGCCGTAATCGCCTTCCTGAGCCTTTGCGCCGGTATCACCGACGGTGCCCAGAGAAACATCAGAGATGGTGAGCAGCGTCTCATCATAGTCGATCGCGAAGTCGATCGCGTTGAGGCCTGCGGACGGAACAGACGCGAGGTCAACCGTAACGGAGAACTTCTCGCCGGCCTTTACCGTATCCTTGCCAATCGTAACCTGAACGGAATCAGCAGCACTTGCGGAAATCGCTGTTGCGGAAACAGCCATTGCCAGAGCCATCAGACCCGAAACAATCTTAAATTTTTTCATGTTCATACTCCTCCAAATGTTTATGTACGGATTATCATAACGGTACGGCTGATGCCGACCGCTGCCGGGATGCAGAGGTCCCCTTCTTCCTCTGTGTCCTTATGATACCACTTATATCTTAACTGAAACTGAAAAAAAAAGCAATGATATTTTGTATCATCTTTATGACATATCAGAGAATACAAAATGACAGTTTGCAATATATTGACCTTGTTCTGGCATAATCGGGCAAAATAATACCATTTTGTCCGGATAAAGCAGTACACCTGCCGTAAGTTGTACCGACAGGTGTACTGTTCTTACCTGAAATTTGATTATTTCAGCATGCTTGCGATCTCGCCTGCGAAATCATCCACGCGCTTCTCAATGCCCTCGCCGCAGATGAAGCGGACAAAAGCGGTGACCTTCACAGTGGTGCCGGCCTTCTTTGCGCATGCATTGACATACTGCTCAACCGTCTCGCCTTCGCCCTTGACGAATTCCTGGCAGAGGAGGCAGTTGTCCTTGTAGTAGACGCCGAGCTTGCCCTCTGCGATCTTTGCGCGGACATTCTCAGGCTTGTTTGCCATCTTGGGATCGTCAGCCATCTGTGCCATGACGATGGCCTTCTCCTGCTCGATGACATCAGCCGGGACATCTTCCTTGGTCAGGTAGGTCGCCTTCATAGCGTCAGCCTGAAGTGCAACGTCATTGAGGCATTCGAGGATCTCCGGAGTTGCGCCGGCAGCGGATTCCGCAGCGACGATAACGCCTTCCTTCTTATTGAAGTGGACATACTCCTTGACAGTGCCCTCGAGGCGTGCAAAGCGGCGGATCTTCAGGTTCTCGCGGAACTTCAGGAAGATCTCCTGGAGTGCTTCCTCGACGGTCATGTCCTTGCCGTGGAACTTGGTCTTGTTCAGTGCATCGAGGTCTGCGGGGTTGCTCTCGAGAACGGTCTGAGCCAGTCCCTCGCAGAATCCGACGAACTCCTCGTTCTGTGCAACGAAGTCAGTCTCAGAGTTGACCTCAACGATTGCAGCAGCGGTGTTGTCCGCATTGGTAACAGCAATGACAGCGCCCTCAGCGGCGATTCTGTCAGCCTTCTTTGCCTGGTTCGCAAGACCCTTTTCGCGGAGGATGACGATTGCCTTCTCGACATCGCCGTCTGCCTCAGTCAGAGCCTTCTTGCAGTCCATCAGGCCGACGCCGGTGGACTTGCGGAGATCATTGACGTCTTTTGCAGTAAAATTAGCCATTTTCGATATCCTCCCCGTAATTACTCAGCAGCAGCTTCTTCCGCAGCAGCGGTCTCCTCGGCAGCCTGTGCATCTGCGCCCTGTCTGCCCTCGATGACAGCGTTTGCGATGGTGCCTGCGATCAGCTTGACCGCACGGATCGCATCGTCGTTGCCCGGGATGACGTAATCAACATCGTCCGGATCGCAGTTGGTGTCAACGATTGCGACGATCGGGATGCAGAGCTTCTTTGCCTCTGCAACAGCGATCTTTTCCTTGCGCGGGTCAACGATGAAGAGTGCGCCCGGCAGCTCCTTCATGCCCTTGATGCCGCCGAGGAACTTTTCGAGCTTCTCGATCTCGAGGGAGAGCTTTGCAACTTCCTTCTTCGGGAGCAGTGCGAACGTGCCGTCTGCTTCCATCATGTGGAGCTGCTCCAGACGCTTGATGCGCTGCTGGATGGTCTTGTAGTTGGTCATCATGCCGCCGAGCCAGCGTGCATTGACGAAGTAGGAGCCGGAACGCTGTGCCTCATCGCGGATCGAATCAGCGGCCTGCTTCTTCGTGCCGACGAACAGGACAGACTTGCCGGAAGCGGACAGCTCGCGGACGAAGTTATATGCTTCTTCGAGCTTTCTGACCGTCTTCTGAAGGTCGATGATGTAGATGCCGTTGCGCTCCGTGAAGATATACGGAGCCATTTTCGGGTTCCAGCGTCTGGTCTG
>OCVV010900672.1_pt1 | contig 11342 bp, 10 predicted proteins | sample 1539721 | NCBI WGS metagenome assembly OCVV01 (sample SAMN02144230, study PRJEB22623) | gut metagenome | biome: sheep rumen | host: Ovis aries | place: New Zealand | reverse complement strand
AATCATTCCAATTTCCATATCATTATCAAAGATTGATATTATATCCTTGATAAAATCCCTATTCAGGATGAAAACATCCTGGTGCATAAACACCTTATAAAGTGCATCCGTTGCATCGCATCCCTCTTTATATCCGGCAAGCATAGACTGAGCGTCTGTAATAGTAAGGAGTTGCGTCTCATATCCTTCCGGAACATTAAGTCTTTCGAGATACAAGGCACACTCCTCCATAAACGTCTCATTATTTGTGCAGATTATGAAGCATATTTTATTTGGATCCATACACTCTCCGTAATCACGCATTATTAGATCAAAGTGCAGCAAGTAACATTGCTTCTCTTTCCATCCCTGCGTTTCTGTAAACATCCTGCCAAAAGCTTATCGCCTTTCCAACGACGCCCCCAAGCTCATTTTTAATAATATAAGAAAGCGCAATCGGAGAGATCTTCTCCGAAAGAATATAATTCCTCGCTTCATCTGTAAGGATCGGATCATCTCCCAAAAACTCAGCTCGTCTTTTCATAAAGCATATCTTATGATATTTATCTATGGCTTCTTTAAATGTTCTTGCTCCACATGTAATTGGAGTATATCCGACTCCAATTTCTTTAATTGCTATTTCAGATATCTTATACAAAACATTTATATGACCATAGCAGTTCCCTGCCGGCTCAGACATATCATGTTGCTTTAACGCAAACACCTTCATAAGCGTTTCCTGATTCTGCTCTCTCAAATACGAATCAAAACACTCCTCAAAAGCTTTGTTATACTGTTCGATCATCGGCCTTGCCTGTGCAAGTATCTTAAAATATTCGTCAGAAGGTACCATGTTATTCTCTCAGTTATTTTTTCTTTTGTGCCTTAACTAAATATTGAAAACTCTCATACATAAACGGCTTAACATTCGGATTTCCGGCAATCCTTATCAATTCATTTATAAGCTTCTTATCCATATCGCTGATATCTACAAAAGTATTGAATACATCTTTAATTTCCATATCTGCTTTTTTAAACATGTCCAATATCTCAAAATATGTGAATAAATGGATATGCGTTCTATCAAGGAGTCCCATATCAGTATAGGTAAACATCCCCATAAGCAACTGTTTCATAACCGAAACATGCATGACATTGGGAATATTTGCAACAATATAACCTCCTGGCTTTAAAAATCCTTTAATATATTTGATTGTCTTAAGCGGATCATGTAAGTGTTCGAGGACATCTCCGAATATGATATAATCAAAGAAGTCCTTTTCATACTTTAAATCTTCGCTTTCGATATTTCCTGAAATAACTTCAGAATGAAATGATGCTATCTTTGCCGCCGCTTCGTTTATCTCCAGACCATACATCTTCCCATTTTTATAATGTTGTCCTATTTCATACAAAGTTGCTCCACAATCACACCCCACCTCAAGAACGTTTATATGCGCATCCTCTTTTTCATCTATCATAGATACAAGATGCATTCCGGGAACAAGGTTAAAATAATGCATGCCCCACTTTAACCTCAGCTGCTCTTTATCGCCTTCCTCGTAGGGATTGGGGTATTCATTATCGCTCATAGAATAAAGAACCGCTTTCTTTGCTATTGCATTCTTTTTCCCTTTAGCCATCATACGAAGCTGAATATCATCAGAAGCGCTTTTTAGCGCACCCATCTTATCATCAAAACCACCAACTTCTATCACAATATCTGTTTTAAAGATTACTGCCATATGGTTGACTGCAAGGGCAAATCTCACTTCTTCATCGATCTTTCCTAAACTCACCGAATAATTAACGGCATCTTCATAATCCTTAAGATCTCTTTCAGTTAACTGTATTCCAAATGATAAATCATTAGAGATACAACCCACAGCACCAATATCTTTATTACTGTTAATCACATCAAGCATAACAGAAAGTGCTCCCGGCGTAATCATCATTTCCGGACTAAGGATCATCATGTTTTCTTTGGGAGGAATAGCCTCCATTACCTGAGAAAAGACGCACCCCCACGGCTCGTTGTCATTATCAGTACTTACGAAAGAAATATCTTCCTGCTGTCCGGCCCAATCTATAAGACTGTTATCTTTTGCGTTAACAACAAGAACAACCTCTACTTCAACATCTGTGCCAAAACATCTGATGCTTTCTATACAGGCATTTACCTTTTTGGTCTCATCGTATGCAGGAATATATATAGTTAATTCTTTACTCATTAATTCTCACATTTCTCAATATTCGTCTATCAGAGTAATAGCTTTTTTAATAGACATTAGCTTACCATCAATCTCATGGGCTCTATGATGCGTAAGAATGCTCTCTGCAGCTTCTACCATCGCGGGAAACGCTGCCCTAAGAAGCTGATTGGCATATATAACAATATTCACACCATGTTCTGCCAACTCTGCTTCAGTTATAGTATTAAAAGAGGACGGAACAACCACTAATGGAGTCTTTTTATCTCGCGCCCTAAATGCATCACAAAACTCCAAAATTTCATCGGGTTCTTTCTTTCTGCTGTGGATCATTATTCCGTCAGCTCCGGCTTTGACATAAGCCTCAGCTCTCTCAAGCGCATCTTCCAATCCCTTCTCAAGGATCAGGCTTTCAATACGAGCTATGATCATAAAATCATCAGAAACTTGTACTCTCTTGCCTGCTGCAATCTTTTCGCAGAAATTTTCAATAGAGTCCTGCGTTTGTTCAACTTCCGTACCAAAGAGAGAGTTCTTTTTTAACCCTGTTTTGTCTTCAATAATTACTGCTGAAACTCCGAGCCTTTCAAGAGAACGTACAGTATAGACAAAATGCTCTGTAAGGCCGCCAGTATCACCATCAAAAATAATCGGTTTTGTTGTTACTTCCGTTACATCTTCTATGGTTCTAAATCGAGAAGTCATATCTACAAGCTCTATATCCGGCTTGCCCTTATTAGTACTGTCGCATAGCGAACTTATCCACATGGCCTCATACTGATCGATGGCTTCCCCATTTTCAACTATTGTTTTCTCCGCAATGAGACCCGTAAGTCCACTATGAACCTCAATTGTTCTAACTATCGCACAAATTTCCAATAATCTATGTAGACGCGAACGCCTAAACTCTGGCATTGCCAACTTATCGAGCATTTGGCGCTCTATTCTACTCGCCTTTTCACTACGAGTATATGGAATCTCTATAAGCTGACCACCATACTTTGAAAGGCTATCAATAATGCTATCCCTTATTTTCTTCATTCCGGGCGCGCTCCAGTTATCACCATGTACAACATAGTCGGGTCTGAGCTCTTCAATCACCTTGTCATATAAGATAGCATCTTGTACTATAACCGACTCTATTCCATCTATCTCTTTAACCATCTGCACACGCTCTTGAGTGGTTTTTGTTGGAAATCGATTATATCGTATGCTCTGTTCATCACACAAGACTCCAACGGTAACCTTCCCCAGCTTACGACACTCTTCCAAAATATGTAGATGACCTTCATGAATTACATCGGTACAAAAACAGGTATAGACACTTTTTTTCGTCATAACAAGCCTCCATTTACTGTATTATTATACAGCACCGTATAGAATCTGTCTATTTTTCTATAATTAGGAGAATGCCATTAGATTAATATGTTTGTACTTAATATAACCCCGATAAATTTATTATTGTATATCGCAATCAAAATCGCAATCAAAAAATCACTTGTGGTGTTAACAAACAGTAGATATATGACGATAAATAGATTAATATGAGTATTTTTGACAATACGAACAAAAATAGGTGCGTAATTAATCTCTACATTAAACATCACAAAAAATGAAAAAACCTTATAAAGAACAACAAATATACAAATTGAACAAAGAAGAACTATCCGCAATACAACGCATTGAACTGGATATGCTAATAGAGGTTGATCGAATATGTCGTTCAAATAACATTTCATATGAATTGGATGGTGGTACTCTACTTGGTGCGGTTCGCCACAAAGGGTATATTCCTTGGGATGATGACATAGATATACGAATGTTACGTGACGATTATGATAAGTTCTGTAAAATATGTCAAAGCGAGCTTGATAATAAAAAATTCTTTCTTCAAACATATTACACCGATCCAAACTACCGTTTTGGCTACGGCAAAATAGTTAGAGAGGGTACTGTTTTTGAAAGATATCATCACGATATGCTTAATTACAAAAAGGGGTTGTTTCTTGATATTATGCCTTGTGACAACCTTCCTGCTTCTCCAGTAAAAAAAGCATTATATAACTTTGAATGCTTTGTAATTCGCAAAATATCATATTCCCCAATTGGAGCAAAATATGAAAAAAAAATATTCATACGAATGATATATATTATTCTAAGTAAGCTTCCCATGTCAATAATACGTCATGGTTTTGACCGACTTGCATATAAATACAACAATTCAAAAACCGCCTTGGTTAGAAGCACCGGGTGGCACGACCCTAAAGAGGCAAAAGGATATCTTCGGCGATGGATGGACGAAACATGTGATCTGGAATTTGAAAATCACCTTTTCCCGGCACCCAAAGATTGGAATGGCTATTTAAATCAACTTTATGGCCCTGATTATATGACTCCCCCACCCGCCGACCAACAAGTTCCCAAAACATATATAACCAAGCTTGATTTGGGCGACTTATAACTAACAAACAATGCGAAAGGAAAAACCATGTATTACGTTGATGAACTAATTCAAAACACATATCGCGTTCCACAACCCGAGGGACGTGGCTCTTATATTCGTCTGGACCAAAATGAAAACCCAGATGGTCTTCCGAAATGGCTATTCGATTCCGTCATGGGAAAAATAACACCCGAATATTTAGCAATTTATCCTGAAGAATCCATCCCCACGGAGAAATATGCGAATCTTCTTGGATTAACAATAAAAAATGTCACCTTAACAGCAGGAAGTTCTGTGGGAATGGGATATGTAATCAAAGCTTTTGGACAACCCAGCAAAGAAATCCTTACTGTAACACCTTCATTTGCCATGTACGAAGTCTATGCAAAAATGATAGGCATGACCATTCATCAGTTAGAATACGCGGATGATTTTTCTTTCAACACAGATAAAATCCTTAACAGTATAAGCGATAACACTAGCATCATAGTATTAGTTAATCCTAACATGCCCGTTGGCAATGCATATCCCAGCAAAGATATTATTAAAATAATCGAGAAAGCAAACATCCACAACGCTTTAGTCATTGTGGATGAAGCCTATTATTATTTCTTTGATGACACATCTGTTCCTCTAGTCAACAAATATGAAAATGTAGTAGTATTGCGAACTTTCTCCAAGATGTTATCCATTCCCTCTATGCGGGTTGGCGTTATTATTTCTTCGTCTGATCGAATAAAAACCATTAACAACCTAAAGCCTCATTATACCGTCAATTCTTTGGGACTGTTGTTTGTCGAAGCCATCGTTGATAACCACGACAAACTAATCCGAGAATTGAAATCTCAATATTTAGAAGGGAAAGAATATATTACAAAAAGCCTTTCTGCAAACGATTATGAAACGCTTCCATCTGAGGGGTGTTATATTTGTATCAGGCCCAAGCATAAATCATCCAGAGAAATAACAGATTTGCTAAAGGAAAATGGGATACTGATTCTTTGTGGAAAAGACGGTCTCACCGGTTGGCTTCGTCTAACAATAGCTCACAAAAAATATATGGAAATCTTTATGAATGCTCTTCTAAAAATAGACAAGGAATAAATAACGACAATGAACAAAAACTATGTTATTTTGCTTGCTGGCGGAGTTGGAAAAAGGATGGGATCTGATATCCCCAAACAATTCTTGACCATAAAGGAGAAACCGATTGTTATATACACTATTGAAAGATTTCAACAATGCCCTCAAGTTGAAAAAATACTAGTAGTATGCATTAAAGAATGGATCACCCATCTTAAAAATCTAGTATCGAACTATGCGCTTTCAAAAGTCGAATGGATAATTGAGGGCGGAACTACCGGACATGATTCTATACGTAATGGAGTTTTTTTTCTAGAAGATAAAATAGATGCCGATGATTTTATTATTATACATGATGCCGTGAGACCCATTTTACCTCAAAAAGCTATTGGTGAAGTAATCCGTGTCTCTCATTTATATGGCAATGCATCATCGTCTACTATTTGTCATCCCCCAATAGTATATACCGAAGATTTCGTGTCAGGAATTACTGATGTAGATAGAGAACATGTCATGTTAACAGCATCACCCCAGGCATATAAATACTCTCTTGCTCTCAAGTGTTATTTGAAGGCAGAGGAAGACAACTATCACACTTCCACTTTTACTAGTTCCTTGTTAATACATTATAATGAGAGAGTATATTTTGCGAAAGGTACAACCAGTAACATTAAAATCACTCAAAAAGAAGATTTGGCGTTATTTGAAGCCTTGCTAAGCATTTCTGAGGAATTGCTCTTCTTTTAAACAACTGAAAGAGGTAAGATATGAACTGTTCTGAGTACTTAGTTGATTTCTTAATCAAACATGGTGTTACAGACATCTTTGGATATGCAGGTGGATATATTGTCCCCTTTATGGATGCCTTGTTTTTGAGAAGAGACATCATTCACACTCATGTATGTTATAACGAGCAAGGGTGTGCATTAGCAGCGAATGGTTATGCTAGAACTTCCGGCAAAATCGGAGTTTATTTTACAACCTCAGGTCCCGGAGCCATAAACGCTCTAGGCGGTTTAGCCGATGCGTGGTTTGACGGCTTCCCTATTATGGGGATATGCGGCAATGTCCCAACAAATGAAATGAAAGGGTTTTCGGGCATAAGACAGAATGGTTTCCAAGAAATGGATATTATTTCAATGACAAGAAATATAACAAAGTATTCTGTCACTATTAATAGTGCTGAGGGTTTTCATGATGTTATTTCCCGCGCATATAATATGGCAACACTTGGTAGAAAAGGAGGGGTTCTGATTGATTTTCCGCTCGACATACAGCAGACCGATATTACTAGTCGGTAATGGTGTCAGAACATCTGGTGCCGTAAATCTTTTGCATGATTTCGCCTCCAAAACGAACATTCCAATTTTAACTTCAATGAATGCAGTTGATCTGGCACAAGATAATCTGCACATCGGTTTTATTGGAACTCACGGAAACAGAATCGCCAATATGATTTTAAACGAATGTGATTTGATTATATCTGTTGGGGCACGACTTGGGATTAGACAGGTTGGGCGTTTCAATGAGAGATTTGCTCCCAAGGCTACGTTAATACGATGTGACATAGACGAATATGAATTAAGCAGGAATATTAAAGACGATGAACAAAAATTCCACACAGATGCCAAGGATTTTCTAAGAATGCTTCTTTCCGAAAATGTAGGTGACTTTTCTACATGGAAAAGTCATTGCTTAAAAGCCAAACAATTACTCGACAGTTATGATAAACAGCCCGGCAACTATGCAGTAGAAAAAATTTCCTCGCTACTCCCTTCTGATGCAATAGTCTCTGTTGATGTGGGAATGCATCAGTGTTGGTGTGCACAATCCTTGCATCTTAAGGGCCTAAATGGAAGGATTCATATTAGCGGTGGATACGGCACTATGGGATGCGGGTTGCCATATGCAATCGGTTCCTCTATCGCATCAAATAAAGCAACTCCCATTTTTTGTATAACTGGTGATGGTGGTTTTCAAATGAATATTCAAGAATTAGAAACCGTACATCGAGAGAACCTTCCAATAAAAATGTTCATCCTCAACAACCGTGTTCTTGGCAAAATAAGTGAAACTCAACACTTTGACAATAATGATAGGTTTACAAACACAACCAGTGCAAGCGGATATACGGTCCCAAACTTCGAGAAAATTGCGAAAGCATATGAGATCAGATCTAAAAAACTGAAATCATACGAGGAACTAGATTATTATAAAGAATGGTTATATGACTCAAGGCCATGTTTATTTGACATTGCGCTTCCAGAAGAAAGCTTTTTGACTCCCAAAATTAGATTTGAAACATCAACTATACGCCCTGTAATAGATAAAGAAGTAACAAATAAAGTTATAGAACTTTTACAGTCAATATAACTCCCTCTAACAGCTACTCAAATATTGTCTCAAGTATCTAGTAAAAAAGGAGGATGTATGATGTATCCAAAAATAATTCATCATACAGATTTTTATGAGTACTTTTGATTATAAAATATCCGTTATTATACCCGTATATAATTCCTCTAAATATCTATCTCGATGCCTTGATAGCATCCTTAATCAAACATATACTAATCTTGAAATCATTTGTGTAAACGACGGTTCGACTGATAGTAGTGGGGCAATATTAGACAAATATGCTCGCAATAATGAGAATATTACCGTAGTACACAAAGAAAATGGCGGGTCAGCAAGCGCTCGAGCTATCGCTGTTGAACATATAACTGGAGACTATGTTACATTCGTGGATTCAGATGATTGGATTGATACCTCTGAATATCAGGAAATGGCCTCAATAATTTCGAAATTCCATCCAGATATTATTGCATCTGGATTTATTCGAGATTATGGAACTCATAGCATTATTGAAGTAGAAAATCCCCCTCACGGTTACTTTGAGGGAGACTTATATAATAACATAAAAAAGCACCTAGTAAACGATAAATGTTATTTCTCTTTTGGAATATCCGCTTCCCTATGCAACAAAGCATTTAGAAAAGATATTATAGTTAAATATTTGAAAAATGTCGATATAAGAATAAAAACGGACACCGACACTATCTGCTCATATCCCGCTCTATGGTCTGCTAACAGTATTTTTGTGTCAGACAAATGCTGGTATCACTACTGCCAAAATGACGCGAGCGTTTTGCACTCAAGTAACAAAGATCGAACAGAATCCATAACTTTGGCATACAGATATCTTCGAGATATAAATTCTCGTTTTTTTGAGAATAATGCTTCATATGAAAAACAGATATCTTATCTTGAACAATATTCTTGGATTCAGTTGCAGCCAGAGCATCTTTTATTCTACGAGAATAACCATTTATTTGGATATGGTACAATAAATCCCAATGATATGATTATATTATATGGGGCTGGCGTTTTTGGACGTCGACTATATAATTATATTATCCAGAATACAAATATCCAACTTGTTGCCTGGGTTGACAAAAACGGGGATGGTCAAAGAATAGTTACGCCTGATGTAATTAACCAATTATCATTTGATATGATTTTAATTGCTGCAGTTCAGTATACCGTCACTCAAGACATTATTGATATGCTAACAAAAATGAACATTCCCTCCAATAAAATTAGATCACTAAACTTTAGGAACGAAACGGATTCAACACTTGCCAAACAAATATAATCTTTCACTTCATTCAGAGCATTTAAATGCTCGGTTATATTTTTGACAGATGTTTTTAACATACTTATCGTTTCTTTGGGGAGTTTTTTCCGAATTCCATAATCCTATTTCTTGAGTTTCATCAATCACCCATATTGGTTTTTTCCCCAAAGTAAAACAGAATATCCCCTGCTCCTGCAAGCACGTCGTTATCCACAGATCGTCATTCAGGGGGGAGAGCCTTAAAAACTCACTCTTATCAAGCATCATTTCCCTATATTCTCCCACAGGATATAGAACACCAGCGAACCCCTTCACACATATTTGGTTTTCTGGTGACGACGATTGTTTCCCATCATTCCACTCTTCATACGGAGCAACCATTCCATCGACATACTTTATACGCTCACCATATCTACAAATAACAGTATTCGGAAACTGTTTATGCGCCATATATAAATCATCAATTAACATATCATCATAAAAAAAGTCATCATCAACAGTTATAATAAGATCATTCCGATATTCAGTCATAGCATAATAGTATTTTGTATAACATTTTAAGTTTTCCACGCCCCTTACGATTTTAACCCCCATTGACAAAAGATATTCCTCCTGTTCAATCCTATCGATATCCGAGTCTTCATCTATATATAAAACAATCTCATCTGGTTTTCTTGTTTGATACAGCAGACTTTTTATAGTAAGATACACCGTTTTCAATCTTTTACCATGGCTAGTAAGCGAAACGATAATCCTCATTTCTTTTGTAACGTCTTCATCTTTCATCATCTTTTCAATTATCAGTCCATCATAAAACTCCCTTTGATCAAAGAAATATTCATATAACAGATCACCCTCTGAATCAACTATAGGAATTGCCTTCCAATTCATATGACTGCAAAAGCATTCTCTAACTTTTTCCTCAGTATCCGGCAAATCACAATAATATGTATACTTCCTGTTATATATTATTGAATTGCTTTCCCTCATTAATTCTATCTCAGATTCACTTATCACACCTATCAGTTTGTTTTCGTCTAGTACATAGATCATTCTTCTGTGTGAGTCATACATATTTATAATATCTTTTAATGATATGTTTTTTAATTCGACCCTTAAACAATCAAAATTCTTTTTTAACACGAAATGAACCATTTTTCCACCCTTTATTCAACGCCAATAACTATCCCGGACTTTTCAAATTCTTGTTTAGCTATTTTCCAGCACTTTCTACTAATATGTACGGCATCCATATAGCACTCACCCTTTGTTTCCATATTTTCATTGACTAAAAATGGAAAGATTGAAACAAAAGTAAATCCATTCTCATCACACGCGACTTTTAAAATCTTATTATACAGTTCAGTTGCTTGATTTCGACTAATCATGCTCCCATATCTCGGGTAATTAACATCTATTGGTATATCATCGCTCTGCTGCGCTACACTACCCCAAACTATTATCTCATGTCCACCTTTTAATGATTTTAAAAACGCCATGTAATTATCAACTATGTTCTCTATTATATCTATAACCGGAACCTTCTTTTTTTCTGATTGTTTAATCACATGTACTCTTATATCTATCTCTCCAAAACAAAACAATAATCGTCCGTTAGGTGGAATAAAATTATTTATTAAATACTCTATCTTCTCTCTAGCGGCAGTTTTTGTACCATATTTATTTAAATTGTAGGCTAACGCTGGTCCTATGTGAAATGGAAAAAAGGGGGTAATATTCGGCTCAATATAATATATGTTATTGGCATAATCAAAAACTTTTGATCCCAAACCTTCTTCTCGGTAATAATCACCAAAAAAGGATATATGAGAATCCCCAAACGCATATATAATAGTCTTATCATAATACCGAGTCATAATCTGTTGTTTTATATCCATATTATCCATCTTGCTTCCCTTTCTGAATATTCTCGTGCGGCGGAGCCGCCTGTCCGGTGTGGCGAGAGCCACATGTCCGGACTGACGGGAGCCAC
>OCVV012851872.1_pt1 | contig 11344 bp, 9 predicted proteins | sample 1539721 | NCBI WGS metagenome assembly OCVV01 (sample SAMN02144230, study PRJEB22623) | gut metagenome | biome: sheep rumen | host: Ovis aries | place: New Zealand | reverse complement strand
CCCAAACGGGCCCAGCTTCTGGAAACCGAACTGGGAGTCAGTACGGTCGGAGACCTTGTGCACCTGTATCCCTTCCGCTACATCGACCGCAGCTCCGTCGTCCGGATTGCCGACGTGCACCCTGACCTGGCGCAGGTACAGGTGCGGGCCACGGTGATGAAGGTGCGCCTGCTGGCGAAAAACGGGGCGGAACTGCCGCCGGAAAAGCTCAAGTACAATGCGGTTTCCCGGCTCCAGGCCATCGTCAGCGACGGCAGCGGCGAGATGGAAGTCGTCTTTTTCAAGGGGATCAAGTGGATGCATGCGCGCCTGGTTCCCGGGTCCGTGTTCATCTTCTTCGGCAAGCCCACGGTGTTCAACAATCACCTGAACATGGTGCATCCGGAGGTGGATGCGCCGGATGCGTCCCTTTCCGGCGGAGGGCTTACCGGTGTCTACACCTCGACGGAAAAACTCAAGAACGCCGGCATCACCGGTAGGGTGATGACACGGCTTGTGGGCGCTGCCCTTGAAGGCATCCTGCCTGTGCTGGAGGAAACCCTTCCCGAGTATGTCCTGCGGGAAAAGGGACTGGTCCCGCTCAGCTTTGCCCTTCGGCAAATCCATTTCCCGGTGGACCAGCAAGCCCTGGCCAAAGCCACGTATCGGCTTAAATTTGAGGAGCTTTTCCTTTTGCAGCTGTCCCTCCTCAAGCAGAAATATGTTCGCAGCCGCAGTGTGGTGGGCTTTGCCATGCCTTCGGTCGGGGAGCCCTTCAACGCTTGCTACAAAGCGCTTCCGTATGAACTGACCAATGCCCAGAAACGGGTCATCCGGGAAATCCGCGAGGACATGCGCAGCGGCCATCAGATGAACCGCCTGCTGCAGGGGGACGTCGGTTCCGGCAAGACCATGGTCGCGGTCCTGAGCGCCCTCATCGCCGTGGGAAACGGTTACCAGGCCTGCATGATGGCCCCTACCGAAGTCCTTGCCCAGCAGCACTATGCGAATGTCTCCAAATACCTTGCGCCCACGGGCGTGAAGTGCGCTCTGCTCACCGGGAATACGGGCGCCGCCGCACGGCGCGAAATCCATGCGGGACTGCAGGACGGCAGTATCGGCATCCTGATCGGCACACATGCGCTGATTGAGGATACGGTGCAGTTCCGGGCCCTGGGACTCGCCGTCATCGACGAGCAGCACCGCTTCGGCGTGGAACAGCGGGCCCGCCTCTGGCACAAAGGCTGGCAGGGCGTTTTCCCGCATGTGCTGGTCATGACGGCTACCCCCATCCCGCGTACCCTTGCCATGACCCTGTACGGCGACCTGGACGTCTCCGTCATCGACGAGATGCCCCCTGGCCGAAAGCCTGTCCAGACGCTCTGCGTGGGCGAAGGCAAACGCCACGCCATGCACAATTTCATCCGGGACGAGATTGCCAAGGGGCGGCAGGCTTTCATCGTGTACCCGCTCATTTTCGAGAGCGAGAAACTGGATTACAAGAACCTGGAACTGGGCTATGAGGAAATCGTTAAGGCCTTCCCGCTGCCCAAGTATAAGGTTGCCATCGTCCACGGTCAGCAGACCCCTTCCGAAAAAGCGTTCAACATGGACGCCTTCGCCGCCGGCCGGGCCGATATCCTGGTGTCCACCACGGTCATCGAGGTGGGCGTGGATGTGCCCAATGCTTCGGTCATGGTCATCGAGAGTGCCGAACGCTTCGGCCTGAGCCAGCTCCATCAGCTGCGCGGCCGTGTCGGCCGGGGTGCGGAACGCTCTTACTGCATCCTCATGAAAGGCACCAAAGTGTCCAAAGAATCCCAAAAGCGTCTGGATCTCCTGTGCGCCACGGAAAACGGTTTCGAACTGGCCGAGGAGGACATGAAGATGCGTGGCCCCGGAGACCTGGAAGGCACCCAGCAGAGCGGTCTTCCCATTGCCCTGAACATCGCTTCCCTTGCTAAAGACGGCCTCCTCCTGTCCGACGCCCGCTCCTATGCCCAGCACATCCTGGACGGGGATCCCACGCTTTCGGAGCAAAAAAATGCCCCGCTTGCAGCACAGCTGAAGCGGGACAAATATGCGGTCAGGGATTATTCACAGATTTCCTAGTTCTCTGTCCTGACGGCGGGCGATGGCATGTGGTCAGGACCATAAACGTAGGAATCCGGTCCTGTCGAGGTGCTGTCCAGATTAATAGTTGGCATGGGTCTATGCAGCAAGAAGCAAGGTATCGGCCGCAAGCAAAAACTTATCCGTTTTAATTTTTTTAAACGGATAAGTTTTTGCATATTTGCTGCGCAGCAGCGCCATAAAACGAAAATATAATATATGCCGTTTTATGGATATAAGACAAAGACAATCTCTGGAGTTTCGCTCCCTCCCAAACGCCTACTATCATCTGTGTACCGACGGATGGCATGGCGGAAAACTGTTTTACACACGTGAACAATACGCCTCCGGTATGACATCGGTGGCCCTTCTATGTTTGAAATACGGTGTGCGTATCTATGCTTTTGAACTGATGCCCAATCATTTACATATTGTCATCAGTGGTACAGGTTCGCAATGCCTGGATTGCTTTTACTTCATGAGAAAACGTATCAACAAGGAACTGAGGAAGGCGGGTAACCCTGTTCTTCCGGAAGATTATTGGATGAAGATTGTGCCGGTGCCGGACCGGGAGTCCATGCGTAGAGTCCTGGCTTACCTTGCAAGGAACCGGTACGAAACCGGACAGTGTACTCCCTGCGGCCACATCTGGGGAACGGGCTATCTGCTTTATAACCAGACGGCCGATTATATAGTGGGTATCCCTGTCAAAAAAATGAAGGTGAGGGCGTTGGAAAGATTAACCGGAACCCGTATGACACTTCCTTCGGAATGGGAAATACATCCTGACCTGGGTGTCCTGCCCCGTAGTTTCGTGCAGATAGGGAAGAATCAGGAACTGTTTCCGTCTGTTAAAGATTATATGACCGCACTGGTAAAAGACTATGAATCGTATGTCCGCATTGCCGATTCCCTTGGAGAAACGATAATATGGTCTGAATCGGAGGCGGAGGATCTTGTCGGCCGGATTTGCCGACGGATGTTTCCGCAAAGAGAATATTACCAACTTTCGGCCGATGAAAAATGCCTTCTGCTTGTACAGGCAGACAGTCAATACCACCTCCAGGTCCCTTTGCTATCCAAGATTCTCCGGCTTCCGGAACATTTAATCCGGCAAGTCCTGTATTCCAAGGACTACGGCCGGCGTCGAAGAAGAGATGCCGGTCCGCCGCCAGAATCTGAACTGCGGTAAAATGCTCCTGAATAGATGCAACCGCATGTGATCAGGACCAAAAACGTAGGAATCCGGTCCTGGCGGTGGGCGATGGCATGTGGTCAGGACCGAAATCGTAAGAATCCGGTCCTGACGGCGGGCAAAATGGGAAGATGGATTATTTCATCCAGCGGTCCAGCCAGCCGAAGTAGCTGCGGTGCCAGTAAAGGGCATTCTGCGGCTTCAGGATCCAGTGGTTTTCTTCCGGGAACACGATGAGTTTGGACGGGACACCCATCATCTGGGCTGCGTTGAAGGCGGCCATGCCCTCGTCGTACGGGACGCGGAAATCAGATCCGCCGTGGATGCAGAGGATAGGCGTGTGCCAGTTCTGGACCAGCTTGTGCGGGGATCCGGCATAGTGGCGCCGGGCCTTGGGCAGGTCGCTCCAGGGAGAGCCGCCCTGCTTGATGCCGCCGAAGGTGACCCCGTCGCCCGCAGGGCCCGTCTGGCCTTCCTCGAAGGCATATTCGTGCAGGCCGCCGTTGTCCCAGTTGGGGAACCACATTTCTTCGGTGGTCATGTACATGTGCTCTTCGTTGAAGATGCCCGCGTGGGCGACGAAGCAGTCATAGACGTCGCCGTGGATGCCGGCCAGGTAGTAGACGCTGTAACCGCCGTACGAGGCGCCGCAGGCCGCTACGCCGCTGATGTAAGGCTCCGCTTTGATCATCTTGGCGGCACTCAGGTAATCCTGCATGTTCAGGCCCACGTAGTCGCCGGAAATCTGTTCGCACCAAGGCTGGCCAAAGGCGGTGGTCCCGCGCCGGTTGGGGAGTACCACCACATATCCCTGGTGGCACATGAGCATGTAATTCCAGCGGTAGCTCCAACCCTGGGAAAGCGTGCCCTGAGGGCCTCCCAGGCAGATTTCGATGGCGGGATAGGTCTTGGAGGCGTCGAACTGGGGCGGGAACAGGACCCAGGTGAGCATGTCCTCTCCGTCTACGGTCCGGACCATGCGGGCCTCGGTTTCGTGCTTGTCCAGCTGGGACAGGATGGGCTCGTTCTCGAAGGTGATCTGCCGGACGGCGTTGTCATTGACGGCGACCAGCTCCGTGGGGAAGTCCATGGAAGCATAGGTGGTGAGGATGGTGCCGTCCTGCAGGATGCCGAACGGGGAGCCGAAGTCGAACCAGAGGTTGTCGGACGTGAGGCGTACGATGACGGGCTCTTCTTCGGGAATCACGTTGAAGATTCCCTGGACGCCTTCCGCCAAGGCGGCGAAGTACAGGGACCGGCCGTCATCTGCCCAAACAGGGCCGTCCGCGTTGTATTTGAAGGACGCGGTGACGTCACGGATGTTTTCCACGGCGGGATTCCCGGTCTGGCCTTCGTCTTCCTGGGTGTAGACGACGTCGGCCACCATCAGGCGCACTTTGTCGGCTTCGTAGCCGTCGCGTTCCATCGAGAGCCAGGCCAGGCGGGTGCCGTCGGGGCTCCAGACGGGGTGGGTGTCATAGCCGCCTTCGGAGGTGACCTGCGTGGTCTCGCCGGTGAGGGGGCAATAGAGGTAGATGCAAGTGTTGGTGGAGAAGGCGTACTGCTTGCCCTCCAGCTTCTTGCAGGCGTAGGCGATGTATCGGCCGTCCGGGCTCCAGGCAAGGTCCGCGATGTCCGGGAACGGGCCGTTGGGCAGCTGGAACTTCACATCTTCGCCGCCGAGGATATCCAGGCCGTTTTGGATGACGCCGTTCCCGAGCGGTGCGATGCAGGTATGGGGGATCTCGGTCATCCAGTGGTCCCAGTGGCGGTACATCAGGTCTTCCGTGGCGTATGCCTGGGCTTTGTCCAGCAGGGGATCGGTGTCGGAAGGGACTTCCACTGCGCTGTGGACGTTGACGACATACATGACCTGTCCGCCGTCGGGGGAGAGGGCGTAGTCGTCGATGCCGCCGGGAATATCGGTCAGGCAAGTCCGTTCACCCAGCTTTCCGTCTTTGTAGGGAGCCTGAAAAAGCTGTCCGCCCTGCAGAAAGAAAATGGACTCCCCGTCCGGGCTCCAGCGGGCCGATGCAATGCTTTTTCCGTCCAGCGTGAGCGGGACAGGGTCTCCGCCTTCCACCGCAATGGTGTAAAGATTCCGGACGCTGCGGTTTTCGGCGATGTCGGTGTACGAGACGCCGTAGAGGATGGTTTTTCCGTCCGGAGAGAGTTGAGGGTCCGAGAGGCGGCCCAGTGACAGGAGCACCTCCGGCGTCATTTTCCCGTCCGCAATCTGTATCCGGGACGGGCCGATGTAACCTTGCTGCGGTTTCATGTTCGCATTGTTGCAGGCGACCAGGGCGCCGAGGGCGGCCACAGTCGCAAAGAATTTAACGTTCATATAATTGTAGTGCTTTGTTCAAGGCTTCTTTTACGCTTTGCCGGAGGCTTTCCGGCTCCAGGATTTCCAGCCGGTCCCCGTGTTTGCACAGTTCCATGATGAGGTTGGGGTTGGGGATGACGCGGAGGGCGAAAATGCAGTGCTGTCCGTCGGTTTCCACGAGCGTCTGGCTGGGGTGGAGGGGAAGGTCCCGCAGGTAGGCGGCTTCCCGGAGGGAGGTGCGCAGTTTCACCAGTACGGGCTGCTGCCCCTCTTCCGGGAGGTAGATGCCGTAGCTGGCTTCGAAAAGGGAATCGATGTCGAATCCCTGGGGCATTTTGAAGTTGTCGCCGGTGCGTTCCAGCGCGACGATACGGTCCAGTGCATAAGTGCGGAGGGAAGCGTTCTCCTCACAGTAGCCGACCAGATACCAGCGTTTGGCGAATTCTTTTACGGCATACGGCCGGACCGTGCGTCGGTCGGTGTCCGGGCTCAGGTATTTGCGGTAAATGATCCGGAGGACAGCCCCGTCCAGCATGGCCTGCATCAGCGGTGTCAGATGGATTTGTCCGGAGGGGACGTCCTCTACGGAAACGCGCCCGCTCAGGCGCTCTTTCCCGAGGGTGAGGAGGCTGTTGACGGTGAAGGTGTTGATCAGGTAATCTACGGCTGCACGCTTGTCCACGGCACTTTCTCCGCGGTCGATACAGTAGCAGTTGGTGCTCCGGTTGCAGACGATGCTGAGGCCGAATACCTCCTCGATGGCGGCGCGGTGGTTATGGAAGCTGCGGCGGGAATACGGGCTCCCGTAGCGGGACTCCCACCTGTCCTGCAGCTGCCTCCAGGTAAGCCCTGCGTCCCCGGCCTCCACGAAGGTCTGGACCAGGAAAATGTATTTTTCCACCAGTTCCTGTACCATATACCTTACAAAGATAAACAAAAAAACCGGTTCGGAGGTTCCGGACCGGTTTTTTGTGGGGAGCGGGGATTATTTCTCCTTGGGAGCGAGGGCTTTCCAGACGCAGGCGCTGAGGGCACCGCCCACCAGGGGAGCGCAGATGAATACCCAGACATCCTTCAGGGCGTCACCGCCGGCGAACAGGGCCGGGCCGATCGAACGGGCCGGGTTCACGGAAGTGCCGGTGAGGTTGATGCACACCAGGTGGATGAGGATGAGGCTGAGGCCGATAGCGAGGCCTGCGAAGTTGCCGGCACCCACTTTGCTGTCGGTGGTGCCCAGCACGACCAGGACGAACAGGAAGGTGGCGATCACTTCCACGAGGAAGGCACCGCCCACGCCGCCGGCGTTGGCTACGCCGTTGGAACCCAGGGCTCCGGTCAGATCCTGAGCGGAGACCACGTTGGCGACCAGAAGCAGCACGGCACCGGCGAGGATACCGCCGATGACCTGGCCCACCCAGTAACCGCAGGCGTCTTTCCAGCTCATGCGGCCGCTCAGGGCAACGCCCAGGGTGATGGCAGGGTTGATGTGGCAGCCGCTGATGCCGCCGATGGTGTAAGCCATGGCTACAACTGCGAGACCGAAGGCGATGGCCGTACCCACGACACCGGCCGGGGTGTTACAGCCCAGGAACATGGCCGTGCCGCAGCCCAGGAAGGTGAGCACGAACGTTCCGATGCATTCTGCAAAATACTTTTTCATATCAAAACAGTTTTGGTTTAGTGAGTCAAAAGTAGCATTTTTCTTTCAAAAAACAAACACAGCCTTTTCGTAAATTATTGTTATCTTTGCAAAATATGGAAAGCAAACCGCCCATCTACCTGTTCACTGACGGAGCAGCCAGCGGAAATCCCGGCCCGGGAGGGTACGGAATCGTGCTGCGCTGCGGTACCTACGAAAAGGAACTCTCGGGCGGTTTTGCCCTCACCACCAACAACCGGATGGAACTGCTGGCCGTCATCCTGGGCCTCGAACAGATCAAATGGGACAATGCGGAAGTCCACGTCTGGAGCGACTCCTCCTACGTCGTGAAAGCCCTCAACGAGGGCTGGCTTGAAAACTGGAAGCGCAAGGGCTTCAAAGGCAAGAAAAACGTGGATCTGTGGCTTCGTTTCGACGCGGTTTTCCATCGGCACCGGGTGGCTTTCCATTGGATCAAGGGACATGCCGGCCATCCTGAAAACGAGCGCTGCGACCGTCTGGCCGTAGCCGCCTACCATCAGCCGGACCTGCCGGAGGATACCGGCTACACAAGCGAAAATCAGCTGTTATGAGTTTACCTAAATTAGTCGTCGGCATCACCCAGGGTGACAGCAACGGAATCGGATACGAAGTCATTATCAAAGCCCTTGCGGACGAGCGTTCCCTGGAAGGGTTCACCCCGGTCATCTACGGGTCCTCCAAACTGATGGGATTCTACCGCAAGACGGTCCACAATATCGGCCCCATGGACATCAATGTGATATCTTCTGCGGCCGACGCCCGCCAGCGGAAGGTGAACCTGGTGAACTGCCTGCCGGACAATATCTACGCGGAGCCCGGCCAGAGCACGCCCGATTCGGCCAAGGCGGCCATCACCTGCCTGAAGGCGGCCGTACAGGACCTCAAGGACGGTCAGATCGATGTCCTTGTCACCGGCCCCATCAACAAGCGCGCGATGAACGACGAAGGCTTCTGCAACACCGGCCACACCGAGTATCTGCAGAAGGAATTCGGGGCCGACGATGTCACGATGATCATGGTCAGCGACCGCATCAAGATAGGCGTCGTCACCGGCCATATTCCGCTAAGGGATGTGCCTCGCAGCATCACGCAGGAGAGCATCCTCGGAAAGCTCCGCATCATGAAGGCTTCCCTGGAACGCGACTTCGGCATCCTGGATCCCAAGATCGCCGTCCTGGGCCTGAATCCCCACTGCGGCGACGGCGGCCTCCTTGGAGACGAGGAGCAGAACATCATCCTTCCGGCCGTACAGCAGGCCGTGAAAGAAGGAATCCAGGCTTTCGGCCCGTATTCTCCGGACGGTTTCTTCGGCCTGGGTAATTACAGCCGCTTTGACGCTACGCTCGCCATGTACCACGACCAGGGACTGGCTCCGTTCAAGGCCCTTGCCTTTGCGGACGGCGTAAACTTTACCGCCGGACTGCCGGTTGTGCGCACCTCCCCGGATCACGGCACCGCCTACGAAATGGCCGGCCGCGACGAAGCCGACCCCCGCTCCATGATGCAGGCCATCTATACGGCCATCGACATTTTCCGCCGCCGCCTGCAGTACGACACGCTCATGGAGAGCAAGGCCAACCAGCAAAAAGGACAGTAGCGTATGGCAGCATATCTGGAACAGATCAAACGTCAGGTACGGGAATCGGCCCGTGTGAAGGAAGCTTTCCTGGAGGACGAAAGGTCCATGGAAACCCTCGACGCCATCGCCTCCCTGCTTGTTCAGACGTATCGGAAAGGCGGCAAGAGCCTCTGGGCCGGAAACGGCGGTTCTGCGGCCGACGCCCAGCACATGGCGGCGGAACTGGTGAACAAGTTCCGTCTCAACCGCAGCGGCCTGCCCGCCATGGCGCTGACGGTGGACACGTCCATCCTCACCGCCATCGGCAATGATTATGGGTACGACCAGGTTTTCTCCCGCCAGATTGTCGCCCTCGGCCGCCCCGGAGACGTTTTCGTGGGCATTTCCACTTCCGGGAATTCGGAGAATCTGGTGAAGGCGCTGGACGCATGCCGGGAAAAAGGCCTTGTGAGCGTGGCCGTCGTAGGGGAGAAGCCCTGCAGAATGGATGCGTACGATTATGTCCTCCATGTCCCTTCTTCGGACACGCCCCGCATCCAGGAGTGCCAGACCCTGGTCGGCCACATCCTCTGTGAAATCGTGGAGCAGGAGCTGTTTCCGCAGGCCGATTAAAAATTTTTAATAATTTCCGGCACTCTTACTTACAATATCGGATTTTTTTCGTAAATTTGCGGCGCCTTAAAAAGCAATGATTTTATTAAACAATAAATTACAGTATTATGATCAAACTTGGTATTAACGGTTTTGGCCGTATCGGCCGTATGGTCTTCCGCGCCGCCGTTGAAAACTTTGGTAAAGACATCTGCGTCGTCGGTATCAACGACCTTCTGGATCCCGACTATCTGGCTTACATGCTCAAGTACGACTCCGTGCACGGCATCTTCAACCACGACATCAAAGTCGAAGGCAACTACATGATCGTAGACGGCAACAAGATCCAGGTCTTCTGCGAGAAAGATCCCGCCAACATCACCTGGGGTGCCCTTGGCGTAGACGTCGTCGTCGAATCCACCGGTTTCTTCCTCACCGCTGAACTTGCAGAGGCCCACATCAAGGCCGGTGCCAAGAAAGTCATCATGAGCGCTCCCTCCAAGGACGCTACCCCTATGTTCGTCTACGGTGTGAACCACAAGACCTATGCCGGTCAGACCATCATCTCCAACGCCTCCTGCACCACCAACTGCCTGGCCCCTGTGACCAAGGTCCTGAACGACAAGTTCGGTGTTGTCCGCGGCCTGATGACCACCGTTCATGCTGCTACCGCCACCCAGAAGACCGTTGACGGTCCTTCCAAGAAGGATTGGCGCGGCGGCCGCGGTATCCTGGAGAACATCATCCCTTCCTCCACGGGTGCTGCCAAGGCTGTCGGTAAAGTTCTCCCTGAACTCAACGGCAAGCTCACCGGTATGTCCCTGCGTGTTCCCACCAGCGACGTCTCCTTCGTAGACCTCACCGTGGAACTGGCCAAGGAAGCCTCCTATGAGGAAATCTGCGCCGCCATGAAGGAAGCCTCTGAAGGCGAACTCAAGGGTGTGCTCGGTTACACCAACGAGGCCGTCGTTTCCACCGACTTCCGCGGTTGCCCCCTGACCTCCATCTTCGATGAGAAGGCCGGTATCCAGCTGGACAAGACCTTCGTCAAGGTTTGCGCCTGGTACGACAACGAATGGGGTTACAGCAACAAGGTTCTGGAAATGGCCAAGGTCATCACCAAGTAACTTTTCTTACAGCAGTGGCCTTCCTGAGGCCACTGCCTACATGGGGTATTAGCTCAGTTGGTAGAGCGATAGGTTCGCAATCTATAGGTCAGGGGTTCGAATCCCCTATGCTCCACAAAAAACGCTGTAAATCAGCATGCTACAGTAATTACGCATAAACTTGCCATGTTTATGCGTAATTTTTTAGGTGAACAGATCCTCAGCCCTAAGATACCCGTGCCGGACCAAATCTTCCCGGCTCCGGACAGGACTGGTGTAACCGTCGGCAATCACGAAAAGGTTATCCGCCACGGAGGAGATGGCGTCATAGTTATGATCAGTGACGATTATACCGTGATCCACACTACGTTCCCGAATCAGAGCCTTGACTTCGTCAATGTTTACCGGATCTACCTGCGTAAACGGCTCGTCCAGGATGTAGAAAGGAGCGTCGCTCAGCAATACCAAGTACAATTCTACCAGCCGTGCCTCGCCGCCGGAGAGCTCATAGATGTGCGAATCGTAATGGCGGGAAAACCTTGGCACCCTGTTGACGAAGGTCCAGTAGTTCACGCCGTACAGTTCAAAAGCCCGGTGCAGTTGCATCCCTTCCGGAATCAAGCGCCCTTGCGGCAGATACTTGATATGCTGGCCAATAGTTTGACGGTCTATTGGCTTTTCATCGATGCTCACCATCACATTCTCTACCCGGAGGCCGCCCATGAGGGCGCGGAACATACAGGATTTTCCGGCGCCGTTGCGTCCAAGAAGGCCG
>OCVV011354368.1_pt1 | contig 11344 bp, 10 predicted proteins | sample 1539721 | NCBI WGS metagenome assembly OCVV01 (sample SAMN02144230, study PRJEB22623) | gut metagenome | biome: sheep rumen | host: Ovis aries | place: New Zealand | reverse complement strand
CCTGGTGGACGCGGCCGAGGCGCGGCTGCTCACGCGCGTGGCAGATCGCATGGCGGCCGGAGGCTTCGACTCGCCGGAGCCGGCGCTCGTGCGTGCGGGCGGCCATGCGTGCGCACGCATCCACGGAGACCTCTGGGCCGGAAACCTGCTGTGGGCGGCGGACGGAACCCGGGCCGCCGCGACGGGGGCGGCGCTTATCGACCCCATGGCGTCCGGTGGCCACGCGGAGACCGACCTTGCCATGTTGCAGTTGTTTGGCTGTGCGTACCTCGACGATCTTCTTGCCGCGTACGACGAGGCGTCCCCGCTGGCAGATGGCTGGCGCGACCGGGTCGCCATCCACCAGCTCGTGCCGGTGCTGCTGCACTGCGTGCTGTTTGGCGGGGACTACGTGGGCCTGGCGCTCTCCATAGCGCGCCGGTACGCATAGGCCAGGCGTCGCGTCAGCTGCCAGACGCCACGCCAGCTGCCAGGCCTACGCCAGCTGCGCGTACTCCTCGTCCGAGACGGGCTCCAGCCACTCCGCGCCTGCGCCCTCGGCCGGCACGGCCAGCGCAATGTGCTGGAACCACGAGTCGCGCGCGGCGCCGTGCCAGTGCTTCACCTCGGGCTGGATGCTCACCACGTCTCCGGGACGCAGCTCCCGCGCGGGCTTGCCCCACTCCTGGTACCAGCCACGGCCCGCGATGCAAATGAGCACCTGACCGCCCTTGTGGTGCACGTGCCAGTTGTTGCGGCAGCCCGGCTCAAACGTCACGTTCGCGGCTCCCAACTGCGGGTCGCCCAGCGGCGCCAGCCAGCTCTTGCCCACGAAGTACTGCGCGTACGCGGCGTTGGGCTCGCCCATGGGGAAGATGGTCGAAAGCGCGTTGGGCTCGTTCTTCTCGCCCTCGCCCCAGACCTCCTTCACCATGCGGAGCACGGCCCAGCCCTTCGGCCAGCCGCAGTACATGGTGGCGTGCGTCACCACGGCCACGATCTCATCTTGGCTCACGCCGTTCGCCTTGGCGTTCTGCAGGTGGTACTCAAGCGAGGAGTCGATTACGCCGGACGCCATGAGCGTGACCACGGTCACGATGCACTTTGTCTTGGCGTCGATGGCACTCTGGTCCCACACCTCCCCAAACAGCACGTCGTCGTTTAGATGCGCAAAGAGCGGGGCGATCTCGCCCAGCTGATTCCTGCCAGCTGTCTGCTTCATCTTTCATAAACCTTTCTTCACGAGGCGCATGCCGGCGCGCCTGATGCTTCCGTCCCACCCTCAATCATGCGGTCGCGCGGGCGAGAAGTACAATGCACCTGTGATGGAAAGCCATGCCTAAAGTGCATGGCGACAACGGGGGGAAGCATGAACACCGACCAAGTGCGTCACTTTGTTGCCGTCGCGCGCACGGGATCGGTGACGGCCGCCGCGCGCGACCTGCACGTCTCGCAACCCGCCCTCAGCCGCTCCATCCGGCGCCTCGAGGACGAGCTCGGCGTGACGCTCTTCGATCGCGGCAAGAACTCGCTTGCGCTCAGCCGCGCCGGCCGCGAGCTGCTGCCGCACGCGGAGGTGCTCCTCGCCGCAGAACGGCGGATGCGCCAGGCGTCGTTCGACGCGTCGCGACGCGAGCGCGCGCTGCGCGTCGGCACCATCGCCCCCGCGCCGCTGTGGTACCTCACCTCGCTCATCGTGGAGCGCATGCCGGGCGCGCTCGTGAGCTCGCAGATGGTGGGTGACGAGGCAGATGCGGAGCGCGCCCTGTTCGACTCCCTCATCGACCTCGCCGTGTGCACGCGCGAGGCGCCGGGTATGCGCAGCGTCCTCCTCATGAGGGAGAACCTGTACCTCTCGGCGCCCGAGGGCCACCCGCTTGCGCAGCGCAAGAGCGTCTCGTTCGCGGACCTCGACGGCGAGACCTTCCTGCTCTTTGGCGGAATCGGGTTCTGGGGAGACATGCACCGGCGCATGACGCCGCACGCGCACATGGTGGTGCAGGAGGACCGCGAGGTTTGGCGCCAGCTCATGCGCACGACCCGCATGCTGGGCTTCTCGTCAGATGCGCCGGTGCTCATGCGGCCGGACGTCGCCGGCGAGGCGGCGGAGGGCGAGGGTCAGGTCCAAAGGGTGTTCGTCCCCATACGCGACCCCGAGGCGCATGCCACGTTCTACCTGTGCGCGAGGGAGGACCAGTCGGACGGGGGAGGCCTTGTCGGCTCCGTGATGGAGCTCGTCGGCCGGCTGTGACCAATCGAGAAGTACGTGCCATGCGCGCTTGGCGCTACGCCGTGCGCTCGGCCTCCAGCGTGTCGATGCACCACAGAAACGCCCGTGCCGTGCGGGAGCCCGGATCCTGGAAGTGCCCGCCTGCGTTCCACTCCAGCGTGCACGGTACGCCCTGCGCCCGGAGCAGCTCGTGCTGGCGGCGAATGCACGATCCCACGGTCGAGACGACGGCGTTTCTCGTCCGCTCCTCGCGGTCGCCCAGGCTCAGGTAGACGGCGCGCGAAAGCGGCCGGTGGCCTTCTGAGTAGTCGATCCATCCGGGGAACCACACGGACGGCGATGCGGCGGCGACGGCCGCGAACGCGTCTGTGTGGTACGAGCACCACAGCGAGAAGAGCGCGGCGAGCGAGTAGCCGCCCAGGATTGCGTCTTGGCCGGGCTGGGGTTGCAGCGCCGTGGGCAGCTCGGGAAGGATGCCGTTCAGGATGAGGTCGAGCGTGTGCTGGGCACCGCTGCCAAAGCCGCGCTTGCCGAACGCCGGCGGTGCCTCCCAGGGCGAGAGGTCGTCGTTCCACTCTGGCACCTCGAACGCGACGAGTGCGAGGGGCGCCTTGCAGGAATCTTGCAGCAGCTGCGCCTCGCGGTCCACGTCGTCGAGGTCACGGTGGTCGACGGGTTGCAGAAGTATGTGCCGTGGGTTCTCGTCGGCGTACGTTACGCAGGCCGTGCCGGCAATGGCGGTTGCTCTTCTCTGCATGCGGGGCCTTTCGTCGTGGCTACTCGTCTGGGTTGCTGGCAGTTGTTTACCCGTCACGTGGCGCCTTCAGCAGGCGGCGCAGGTTCGTGCGGAAGCGGGCGCGGTCCTCGGACGTGAACGCCGCGGGGCCCTTCGTCCTGCCGCCAGCGCGGCGCACCTTCTTCTCCTCGTGGCGTATGAGCATCAGGGAGTCTATGGTCAACGGGTTGTACACGCGCCCGCGCACGCCAATGGCGCGAGCGCCGCGGCCCAGCACCATGTCTGCAAGGCCGATGTCTTGCGTCACCACCACGTCGTCCGGTGTCAGATTGGACACGATGGCGAAGTCCGCGGAGTCCGCGCCCACGCCCACCTGGAGCACCCGCACCCAAAACCCACGGTCGGGGTGGCGCGGGTCACGGGGCTCGCGCGGGTCTGTCGCGCGCACGGAGCGCTCGAGGTTCTGCGTGGAGTTTCCCGCTATCACGCAGGGAATCCGCAGCTCGCGCGCAACGGAGAGCGCCTCCCGCGTAACGGGGCACGCGTCGGCGTCTATGTAGAGCCTGGTCATGGGCCTCCCTATAACGATGGGCACTGCCGCCGAGACTCTGACGACAGTGCCCATTCTAGACCTGCATGCGTGGCTGCCTCACGTTCGCATCGCGAAGGTGCCGTTTGCGTTGCGGCGTGCGGCGCTACTCGCCCACGGCGGCGCGGTAGCGGTCCAGGTCCTCCTCCCACGTGGCGTACGTGGGGTCGCCCCGGTGGTCGGGCAGCCCGTAGCGCCTGCTCAAGAGAGCGCTCAGCTCGCGCGAGACCTTCGTGGCGCCGCTCAGGTTAAGGTGATCGCCTCGGTCGCGCGTGTCCGTGCGCCAGTCGATGCCCACCTTGTGCCGTCCGCGGTTCAGGTCTATGTAGTCGACCCTCATCCTGCGGGACAGCCGCGCGATGCCGTTGTGGCGCGGCGTGCTCCAGTTGACGGTCGAGGGCGTGCTCACCAGCACGGGCGTCGCGCCGTGCGCACGGCAGTAGTCGACCATAAGGCGTAGGTACTCCTGGTTCTCCCGCGGCACCACGCTCACCTCGCGCGTGCGTGCCATGTAGTCGACGTTGCGCGCAGGCTTCACCTCGGTGTTGACCACGAAGCCCCTCAGGTACGCGCGCGAGTTGTCCGACTTCGCAAGGTCGTGCGTAAGGATGCGCTTCCAGCGGTCGTGGTACTCGAATATGGGCACGTGGTCCTGCAGGAACCTCAGCGATGGGTCAAGCGTCGAGAAGGACGAGTACACAGAGTTGGTCTCTATCACCACCACGCGCGGGCTGCTTGTGGCGAGGGCCTCGCGCAGCAGCGTGTAGCTGTATGGGAGCCTCTGGCCGTGCGAGGCGATCACGCGGCTGGCAAAGCCGTTCTCGCCCCACATCTCGAGGGGCGAGAACGCGCTGTATGCCTCGCTGTCGCCGATGAACAGCACGTCGAGGCCGCCGTTCTTCTCGCCCGTGGCGTCATGCGCCGTCGCGTCCACCGTGCCCTCCTCGTGCGCGTCGGCCTTGGGCAGCGACGCCCAGGACGTCACGGCCAGAAGGCCGGCAACAACGAGGAGGACGGCCAGCGCCGTGAGGGCAACGCCCAGGCGGGCGCGGAGCCTATGGTTTCTCATGCGTGCCTCCTAGAACTTCGCGTACATGGGCGCGATGGGGATGTAGCTTGCGCCGTACGCGCCAAAGATCACGATCGCCATGAACAGCGCTATTGCCACGGCCCAGCGGGCGACGGTGCCGCGCTCGCACAGGGCGCCCAGCACGTCGCGGCCGCGCTCCCGCGCTATGCCTACGGCGAGCACGCCTGCAAGTGCCAGGCAGACCACCAGATAGTCCGGGCCGTCCAGGCCCACGGCAAATATGGCGCCGCTCGTGAACGCGCCGAACGAGAAGTCCGTCACGATCCTGCGGAACATGGCGAGGCCGGCGGCAAGGCCGTTGGCGCGGAAGAACATCTCGCCCACGAAGACGATGACGAGGGTGCGCACGGTCTGGAACGCGCGGTACGGCGCGGACGTGCGGTCGACGTGCAGGCGCAGCGCCGCCTTTGCGGCGACGGGCTCGATGAGGCCGCCCGCCATGATGAGGACGAAGTAGTACATGCCGAAGAACAGGTACTGGCTGCCGGCGCCGTGCCACAGGCCGTTGATGACCCACACGCACAAAAGCGCGACGGAGCTGGCCAAAAGCGGCCCGTAGCGGTTGCCAAACACCTTGCGCGCCCGCTTGGTCAGGCGCTTGCACGGCGCGCTGAGCGATACGGGGTAGTACACGTAGTCCTTCAGCCACGTGCCCAGCGTGATGTGCCAGCGCTTCCAGAACTCCGACGCGGTGCGCGAGAAGAACGGCTGCCTGAAGTTCTCGGGCAGGCGGACGTTGAACATCTGGGCGATTCCCAGGGCCACGTCCATCGTGCCCGAGAAGTCGCAGTACAGCTGCAGCGTGTACAGGATGGCCGCAAACGCCGTGACGCCGCCGTCAAACAGGTAGTGGCCGCCAAACACGGGCCGGACAAACGCGTTGAGCCTATCGGCCACGATGATCTTCTTCGCGAAGCCGTAGAGGATGCGGACGGCGCCCGCGTACAGTGACCTGCGGTCCAGCGGCTCGCCCGCGGTGAGGGACTCCGCCGTCTGGCTGTAGCGGCAGATGGGGCCCTCCATGACCTGCGGGAAGAAGCTCAGGTACAGCGCGACGCGGCCGAGGTTTCTATCCGCGCGCACGGACTCGCGATAGACGTCCACGAGGTAGGACACCGCCATGAGCGTGTAGAACGAGATGCCTATGGGGAGGTCGTGTGGCGGCACGTTGACCACGAAGCCGTGACCGAAGAGCCCAAGCAGGCCAGAGAGCGCCTCGCCGAAGAACTTCACGTACTTGAGCGCGACGAGCATGCCCACGTTGAGAAGGACACCCGCCGTGAGGATGGCGCGCATGCGGCGCTTCGCGCTGGCGCGGATGGCGCGCTTGCCCGACGTGGCGCCGGCGAGCCGCTTGTCCCTCTGCCTGATCTGGGCGTCGAGGGCGAGGGCGAGTCCGTAGACGGAGGCCGTCGAGGCCAGTATGAACACGATGAGCCTGCCGCTGAGGATCCAGAAGAACGCGTAGCTCGCCACGAGGAGCACGACCCAGCGCGCCTTTCTGGGGGCGATGCCATACGCGGCCACCACAAGGGGCAGAAACACCGCGAAGAACAGGATGGAAAAATAGGAAGTCATGCTATCCCCTGGGTTGGGACCTACAGAGAGCGCCCCCGGCGACACGAGTGCGAGGGTCGGCGGGGGCGTCTTGGTGCGTATGGGAGCTAGTCGAGCTCCTCCTCGCGCAGGCGCCTGACCAGCATCTCCATCGCCTCGACGGAGTTGAAGTTGTCGGCGACGATCTCGACGGGCGGGACCTCGATGTCATACTCGTCCTCGAGCTCGGCCACGAGCGCGACCATGGTGAGCGAGTCGATGACGCGGTCGTCGATCAGCGTGGTGGAACCCTCGAAGTCGACGCCGGGCTTGAGCTCCTGAAGGATTTCGGTAATGGTCCTCATGTTCTTCTCCTTTGCGTTGTCTGCACGTTGCGTGCGTGGTCTTGCGGTATGTCGTGACGCTCTATCGGAGCGGGCGAACGCTGTTGAGGGGTGCGGTCTCGATGCGGTCGCGCAGGAGCGTAAGCTTGCCCGCGCGGTCGCGCCAGACGATGGCGGGGAGGTCGCGGCTCAGGAAGAGCGACATGCCCTCCGTCATGCAGTACGCGCCCGCCTTGTCGAACGCGACGAGGTCGCTCACCGCGAGGTCTCCCAGGGGCATCTGCTTCACGAGGATGTCGTTCGTGGTGCAGAGCGAGCCGCAGACCGTCCAGCGGAGGCTAGCGTCGCCGTGGGGGAGAAGAGCGTGGCACGGTGGCTGCTTCATGGCCATGGCATGGCCGTAGTACGTGATCTGGTGCATGCCGCCGTCGACGATGGCGACGTTCTGGCCGCCGACCTGCTTTGCGTCCACCACGCGCGTGACGTAGGTGCCGCACGTCGCGGCGATGCGGCGGCCGAGCTCGATGGTGACCTGGCCGTCGAAGGACGCGTCGGCAAGCGCGCGGGAGAGCGCGAGCGCAGGCTCGAGCTCCGTCTGGCGGACGGCCTTGGGGTCGCGCTCGAAGTACTCGACGGGAAGGCCCGCACCGTACTCCATCTCGGCGAGGGGGCTGCCGTAGGCGCGGCCGACCTCCGCCACGAACCTGTCGAGCTTCGCGACCTCGCGCGCGATGCGCTTGGGCGAGGTCTTCTGGGTGCCGGTGAAGTACTGGATGCCGCGGATGGTGACGTACGGGTCGTTGGCGCATGCGGCCGCGAGCTCGACGATCGTGTCCGCGTCCATGCCGAACTGGCTGCCGTTGCTGAGACGGAGCAGCAGGTCGACGTGGGTGCACGCCTCGCGCGCCAGCCCGGTGAGCATGTCGAACTGGAGGCGGGACTCGCAGGTGAAGTGGCCGATGCCCGCGTCGCCCGCGATGAGCTCGCGCATGAGGGCGGGGTCCTTCGCGACGCCCGAGACGACGATCTGACTGGGGTCGACGCCCGCGGCCTGGCAGATGCGCACTTCTCCCGTGGAGCAGGCCTCGAGCCTGTCGACGAGCCTCGAGATGGGACCCACCACGAACGGGTTCGCCTTCATGGCGAAGCAGATGTTGGTATGAGGGGGCAGGACCTCGCGGATGCGGCTGACCTGGTCTGCCAGCTCGCGCTCGTCGAAGACGTAGAACGGCGTCTGGCAGAACTCGCCCACGCGCCTGAGTTCCTCTGCGTTCATGCCGGCTTACCTTCCTTCCTTGGACTTGGTGGGGAAGTGCGTCCTGAGCAGCTCTGCCCGGTCGACCTTCCCGTTCTTGTTGAGGGGCATGGAATCCACCCTGGTGATGCTGGAGGGTCTCATGCTTGCGGGGAGCGTGTCCGCCACGAGGCGCGGCAGCGCGGCCTCCTCTGCGGTGCCCTCGAAGAACACGCGCAGGCGCTGGCGCCGTGTGTCGAAGGCGCAGCGGCACCTCTGCACGCCGGGGAGGTCCTCGAAGGCCTTGTCGACCTCCTCGAGCTCGATGCGGTGGCCCATGTACTTGATCTGGTTGTCACGACGTCCGCGGAAGACGAGGTCTCCGGAATCGAGCCGCTCCGCGAGGTCGCCGGTGCGGTAGACGCGGTCGTGGTACATGCTGTTGAGCGGGTTCTGCACGAAGGAGCGCGCGGTGGCCTCGGGGTTGCCCACGTAGCCGAGGGCGACGGAAGGGCCACGCACGACGAGCTCTCCCAGCTTGCCCGGCTCAGTCACGAGGTGGTCCGCCTCGTCGAGGAGAAGGACCTCGCAGTGGCCGAAGCTCTTTCCCAAAGGAAGGCCCTGCGGGTATGCGGCCGTGCGGTCGACCACGTGGTACAGGCAGTTGCAGGTGATCTCCGTGGGACCGTACAGGTTGACGAAGCGGGTGTTGGGCAGGCACTTGAGCCAGGCGTCCAGGTGCTTTCTGGGGATGACCTCACCGCTGAAGAGCACCTGCCTCACGCTCTGGAGCCTGCCGGGCGAAAGCACGTGGTACGCGCTGGCGATGCAGAGGGCGGCTACGGCCCAGACCATGACGGTGACCTGGTTCTTCTCGAGGTAGTCGACGAGGGCCTGCGGCTGCATGAACAGCTCGCGCGGGACGAGCACGAGGGTGGCTCCCACGGCGAGCGACCCGTACACGTCCTTCACGGAGATGTCGAAGTCGAACGGGGCCTGGTTCGCGAAGCGGTCCTCGCTGGTGAAGCCGAAGGTGCGCACGAACTCGTCCACGAAGCTCGCGATGGCGCCGTGGCTGACGGCGACGCCCTTTGGCGTGCCGGTGGAGCCAGAGGTGAACATGACGTACGCCGGGTCGCACGAGAGCACGTGCGAGCGGGCTGCCTCGAGCGCCTCCGCGTCCACCGGGTGGCGGAGCAGCTCCTCTGCCACGAGGACCTCGCGCTCCGGAAGGGCCTGGCGCACGGCGTCCGCGTTCTTCTCGCCCGCGACGACGAGGGCGTCGCCGAGGGTCGCGGCCATGTGCTGGAGCCTGCGGGCGGGCGCGCTGGTGTCGACGGGCACGTAGCACGCGCCGGCCTGCAGCGTGCCGAGCATGCAGGCAAGTGCGAGCTCGCTCTTGCGCAGCATGATGATGACGGACGACCCGGACGCGCCGCGGCTTGCGAGCGCGGTGCCGATGCGCTGGGTATCTTCCAGCAGCCTTGCGTACGTGTACGTGCCGGACTCGTCGATGACGGCCGTCGCGTTGGGGTCGCGCCTGGTGGAGTCCTCGAGGTAGGTGAGGACGTTCGTTCTTGAGAGCATAGGTGCCTTTCGTCTTGCTGACGTTGGAACCCATGCTACGGGGGCAACCTTTTGCCTACCTAAACGCTGCCTAAAGGAAGCTTTAGTCTTTCTGCGCGGCCGGAAGGGTCATGAGGACCTCCGTGGAGTACGGGGCCTCCGGACGCTCCGCAAACGATATCGTGCCGCCTTGCGCCTGCATGCACGTGCTTGCGATGGCAAGGCCCAGCCCCGTGCCCTTGCCGGCGGAGCGCGCCTTGTTGCTGGTGACGAACGGCTCGAACGCGTGCTCGCGGATGTCTGTAGGCACGCCCTGCCCGTCGTCCGCGATGGAGACGAGGGCGCCGTTGCGCGTGGGCGCGCACGCGACGCGGATGGTGACGCCGCGCGGGTTGTGCTTGTAGGCGTTGTCTATCACGTTGCTGACGGCGCGTCTGAGGAGCTCGACGTCTGCGCAGGCGCGGATGGGCCGCTCCGGCAGCTCGACCACGAGCGTGCCGCCCGCCTGCTCGATGTCGGGTTGCTTGTCGATGAGCATGAGGCGCAGGTCCTCGCACAGGTCGCGGTTCTCGAGCGTCGCCTGGTACGAGGGGTGGTCGGTCTTCGCAAAAAACTGCAGCGAGTCTATGAGCTCGCACGCAAGGTCGGCCTTCGCGGCAATGGCGTGCAGGTACTTCTCGGTGCTTTCCTGCGGAACGCAGCCGTCCTCGAACGCCTGGGCGTAGCCGCGGATGACCGAAAGCGGCGTCTTCAGGTCGTGCGAGACATCTGCGATCATGCGGCGCTTGTCGTCCTGCGCCTGGTCGAGCACGGCCATGAGGCCGAGGAAGTCCTCGTAGGTGTGCCTGAGCTCCACGGGCATGGCGGACGGGTCCGGCGCGTTGCCGACGCCGCTGCGGCGCGCGTCTATGGCGTGGTCCAGCGGTCGGGTGGACCTGCGCACGACCCGCGCGAGGACGGCGATCGCCAGGACCGTGAGCGCGACGGCGATGGGCACCGCCGCGATGCGGTAGGTGTTCGAGCGGTCGACGGCGGCCCTGAAGTCCTTGCCGGACTCCGTGGGCGAAAGCAGCACGAGGATGCGCCGCTGGCCCTTCTCGTTCTTGTAGCTGTGCTTCGCGATCATCATGCGGCGGCTGTACACGCCTTGGAGCAGGGACATCTCGCGCTTGGTCAGGCGGGTCTTGTCGCCAAAGAGGTCGCCGCCCACGATGGTGCCGTCCGAGAGGTACGTGCAGGTGGACTTGACGCTGATGGCGTAGCCGTCCGACGTGGGCTCGGGCTTGCAGAGGTTGATCTCGTGCACGGTCCTGCCCCGCGCGTCCGTGCGGTCGAGCATCACGTACACGGAGCCGTCGTCCTCGTCGCCCGCGATGAGCGGGAGCTCCTTTGCGGTGATCTTCTGGGCGACCTTCTGGCTGGTCGAGAAGAGCAGCTTTCCCTCCCCGTCGAACACCAGAAGCGCGCTGGGGTGTGAGACCTGCGACCCCATCTGCTGGAAGTCGTCCGTCTGCATCATGGTGGATCCGTCGTCGAACATCTCTATGTACGGAGAGGTGCGCTTGAGCTCCTCGTTCGCGAGCTGGTTTGTGACGTGCAGGAGTCCCGCCATCGCGAGTATGTAGGCCAGCACGATGAGCAGGCACCTTACGGTGAGGCTCGTCGTCGCGTTGCGAAGCACGCCCTGAAGGCGGGTACCTGCGCTGCGCTTGGCGCCCTTCTCGCTACTCGTCAAAGCGGTACCCCAATCCGCGCACGGTCTTGATGTGGGCCGGCTTGCCCGGGTCGTCCTCGATCTTCGCACGGATGTTTGAGACGTGCATCATGATGCTTTCCGCTCCGCCGTAGGAGCTGCCGCTTATGGCCTCGTACAGCTGCGCCTTCGTGAACACGTGTCCGGGCGCTGACATCATCTTGTGAAGTATCTTCAGCTCCGACGCCGTGAGCGGTATCACGTTGCCGCGCTTGCGGAGCACGAGGGTGTCGAGGTCAAGCTCGAGGTCGCCGGCGGAAAGGACGTTCTTCTCGCCCGTGGCGGGG
>OCVV011359043.1_pt1 | contig 11347 bp, 6 predicted proteins | sample 1539721 | NCBI WGS metagenome assembly OCVV01 (sample SAMN02144230, study PRJEB22623) | gut metagenome | biome: sheep rumen | host: Ovis aries | place: New Zealand | reverse complement strand
TCCCTGATTGAATGCACCCTATGGCGGTGCCCTAATGCACGTACATAGTTATGTTATTTGAGCGTAGTTTTATACTCAAGGGTTACTTCGCCGCCTTTGGAGGCAGTACCGACGCCGATGTCATCCATCGTCAGCGTCTGGGTCAGTTCACCAACTTCTGACAACCAATCTATCATTACATTGTAATGATTGACATACCTGGCTGTAAAATCAAACGCACCCTCACCGGTATAAGTGATGTCATATTCATACGCGTCTTCTTCCACTTGTCTGCGCTTGATGGTATATTGGCAGACTATTTGATGCTTGACAGAACCATTAAGCAGTTCCTGGAAGCGATCCCACATCGGCGCCTTGGGGTTATTCCATGTATCGAGGAATTGCTGTGCCGTTTTGAGGAAGAATTTATAGTCCGTATTAATCGTGAACTTACCCGAAGCGGAGTCACCGACAAACTTACCCGGGATGTCATCACCTATCGTGAAATTACCCGTGGAATCGACAGTGATAAAGTCATGGGCATTGAAGTATTTCTCTAATTCGGTACGCCAGCGCGCCGGTTTGAAATAATTCAACGAATCATTCATATATACGAGTAACTCTTGCACATCCTCCGAATAGTGCTCTTCCAGATCATATCCGCTAATTAAGAGTTTCAGTGTATCCGGGCTGTGCTTTAACTTGAGATTATCCAGATGCTGGGTATTTGCCCTGGTTCCCTGCGTAGCGGGGTCGATGTCGATGATGGTCTTGTCGGCAACGCCGTCCAGTTGGAAATCAAACACTTTCTCGGGCTCGCCGTGCTCGTCGAAGAGCGTGATTTGGAACGGCATCATGTTGCGTACCAGGGCATAGGTCGTGAACCATCCCAGAGGCACTTTACCGTCCTCGCCGATGGGTTTGCGCCATGCATCCTGATCTGCCACATTGTCCGGTACCGCCGCAAAACCGATCATACGACCTGCGAACTTGGAGACTTTTCCTTCCTCCCAGGACGAATCGACGATACGGAAAGCCACTTTCTTATTCATCCATTTCGCCATGCTGTTGATTTTCGCGGCGGCGCGGTTGTTGGCTTGCACGATCTGCTTGTTACGCAAAGCCGCAAAGACAGCGGTCAGTGTCCCATTCATCAAGTCAGCATAGTACTCGTCGGATATCTGCTGCTTGAGTGCATCGGTAGCGTCCCAGAAGGATTGGAAGCCTTGTGTGCGCGCCTCGGCAAACGCCCATGTTTGCACATCGGTGTTCTCCGTCCAGAACTGGTCGCAATAGACGCGCACCGACTGCTGGATATACGCATTGAGTTGCTGCTCGTTCATGTTCGCTTCCACAAAGGCCGGATAGAAATAGTCATACCAGTCTTTGGGAGTACGGAAATAACCGTGCGGTTTGGCGTTGCCGTTGACATCGTTGTTATACCTGGAGTCAGGACTAAGTGCACGGTAACCCTCCAGACTGTAATAATACCGGTATGCCGTACGGAAATAGTCTGCTTTAAACTCTTGTACGGTCGTGCCGAATTTCTCCAGTGCGACGCCAATGAAGGCGACGAGACTCATAGACGCCGCCATGACAGGCGTGCCAATCCACGAAGCCGCAGCACCGGCAGTCTTCGCCATAATGACTTTGAGCGTTCCGGATGCCACGCCGATATTATCGCCCTTCAGATCGGCACGCACCACATCGAGGATGGTCATCGCCGTGCCTATCTCACCCATGATGCTGACCGCATTGTCGATGGCTTCGGGTTTGAAACCGAAGAGCGGTTCGGAGATGCTTACGGCGCCGGTGTAGAATCCGTCGAGACCCAAAGACTGCCAGAGTCCCATCTCGTTCTTGAACTCTATCGTTGCTTTCACTCTCGGGTCATCGGAATCCAGAATCTTGAGCAACATTTTTGTACCTTCGTCCCAAGCGTAGAGCGCAGGAATCTCCCGCAATGCCTCAAAGAGCTCACTTTTGGTGCGTTCGTTGATAAAGGTCACCAGCGAAAAGAACGACAAGTGGTCGGTTAGGATAGTCGCCACGCCTAATTCGGGATTGTAGTCCATATAGACGGGCTCCCATTCTCCGGTCTGCGGGTTGTAGTACGCAGCTCCGACAGCTTGGTCTGCCGGTGCTTGGAACGGGATAGTGATTTTCGCCACACCGCTCAGCTCGTGTACCAGACCCGAATCGGTCAGCATGCTGATGTCAATACCGATACCGCCTGTAACCCCCTCCGAAGGACGAGGCAGCAGCACGGAATTGCGGATGCAGATCTGCGCGGACTCATCAAAGGTCGTCGGGTCAAAGGTAATGGAGCATTTCTGTGCTTGGACGGTCAGGTTCGAGTCGTTGAGTTCGAAGATCTCGGCACCCTCATAGAGGAAGCCCGGTTTGAAAGTGAGACTGTCAATGAGCGAAGCATCGGCGGTGATATTGTCCCGTCCGTCAAGGGTCATTGATACAACCGGTTCTCCACTTGCATTTTCGCTCATCCGGATGGTTTGCACCTCGCTGACCGGTACGGAGGTATGCAGCGAATCGCTATGCACCACCATTTGGTAGTTCAGATCCTGCGGTGGTAGGGGAGTGAATTGGTTCTCAAAATCATAGATAGAGGAGATATTCTCTCCGAACTTCCGCCATCCGGGAGCTTCGGCATAGAGTTCTTCCGTTCCCGGCGGTACTTGCAAATACACACTCTTGCTCTCATCTGCAAATATCGCATCGCTGAAGGTGGCATCGGTAATCACCGGCGGCACCAACAGCGGACACGTCAGCCCTGCATAGTTGTATTTGGGACCGGTGCAGTCTTTGAATGCACCCTCCATGTCCACAATCGTTTGCGGGATCGTGTAATCTATACTACCGCGAATACATCCCGACTCCATCTTAATGATGGTCTCAGGCCAGCCGGCAGAAGGATTGGAAAGCGCAATAATAACAGCCGTCTTGTTCTTGTTGTAGATAATAGGATAGAAATCATTCGAGAAATACGGGTTGAGTGTATCCACAATCAGCACAGGCTCTGCGCTACCGGAATACAAACCGTCCAGCGCCGTAACAGCTATCTCCCGCACTTTGGGACCAAAACGGAAGAACGGCGAACCACCGCCCCAACGGCCGCCAAACGTAGCAGAGTCGCCTAATACCTCCAGATTCTTGAAATAGGTGTCTGCACTCAGCGTCGCGCCATAGAACGCTTTCTTGTTAATCTTCACAATACCTTCCTCCCAGTCGCCATGAACGGGTTTCGTATGTGCAAAAGACTCCGTCTCCAGTTCCACCTGACGGCTCGCACATACGATTCCGCGCGTAAGCGGACAGAGATAAAATGCCTGTTTGCCTATTCGTTTGATATTGGCACCGATATAGAGGTATTTCGCATTCGTCAGTTGGAATGCCTGAGTAGGCACTTCTTCCATTTTGTCGTTCAGAATAACGGAGTCAATCGTAGATTGTATGAACGTGAACGGATCGATGGCCTCGATATTGTTACCGATGGTTATTTTGTCGAAATGGCCTTTGTTATAGAATGCCAATTTGCGGATATGCGTTACGGCATAAGTCTTGCCGGAGATGGTATCGGTAACCGAATCCGGAATCGTCACCGCGCCGTTTTCCACATTCATGCCTCCGCCCAAATAATCTAATATATCGGCGGTACCGCTCGCTAATAAGCCGTACTTAATGCCGTCAATCGCTTTCTCCACCGCATCGTACGGACGCACATTGGTCCAGATATCGACATTGTATTCATATATAGGCACAGCGGACAATCGGTACCATCCGTTCGTCTGACCTCCCCAACCGTAGTTAAAATGGAAATAGTTATTCTTGGTATAGCCGTCGCAGACCAGCGCGTGACCATCTCCCTCTCCTTCCGGATAACCGGCATACAGTACCGGACGCTTGGCATCCAACTCGCTCTTGAGCGTCGTCATCACATCCGCTGCAGTAGTGCCGGTTACGCTTTCGATGCCGGGTTCGTAACCGAAGTTCTCTATTAAAGCATTGAAACTCCACGTTGTAGGACTGCCATTCTCTTGGCAATACCCAGTTCCCATTGCTTTGCCTACATCCGCCATCAATTGGGCTACGGCTTCCGCTTGAGCATACAAGTAGCCATGGTCATAGTCATCTAACATATTAGCCCAATCGTAGGTGTGTACCGGGAAATCTTCGTAGATAACACCATTCTCTTGCGACCATCCTATAGAAATCTGTCCTCCAGACTGTTTCGGCCATTTCCAATAGTTCATCACCTGCGCGACCGCCGTCGGTACGCATCCTGTATAGCATTGGTTCGGCGTGAACATGTTATACGGTGCCGTTTGATTCCATTTGGCGGTTATGAGCGGACCTACTACCGGATCGCCAAGGAATGAAGGGTGCATATTCCATTCATCAGCGACTCCTACCTTCCTCGGTTTAGGTTTTCGCAAGGCAGGGTTCTGACGCAGGCTGTCGATACCGGCGGAGTACTCGTTCAATAGATCGAGGAACTGAACCGGCGCATCCTCGTAACTGAACGAACCATGGTCGCAATAACCGAGAATATCCGATACAGTACCGTCTTCACCCGATACGACTACAAAGCCTTGATCGTTACCGAGATTGACGATATAGACATTATCTTTGTTGGTTGCTACGCGTGAGGGCATACGATGCGCAATACGCAAGTCCGAGGTTGCGCTACGGCGAGAGGGGGCGTTGAATCCGTTCCCTTTAGGGAGAGGTTGGGAGTAGGCTTCTCTCGCTATATCCAATGCCTCCTCCGGCGTAATATCCGCAGCAAAAAGGCTGAGAACTGACAGCTGAATGCTGAGGGCTAATAAAAGTCTTTGAGCGAAGCGGTCTTTGCTCTTTGAGCGTAGCGGTCTTTGTTCTATGGTCTTCATTGTTGCGCAAATTTAAAGGTGAAACGTTCGTTGGTGACGATATACACGCCCTTCATGCCTTGGGTCGAAATAGCGGCATTGCCTTCGCCGTCTAAGCTATATTGGGAAACTAACATGCCTTGCACGTTGTAGATATTCACTTTCGATCCCGGCGTACCATGCTCAATGACGATCTGTCCGTTGCGGAAGAGAAAATGTTCCGGCACCTCGATCTCATCTATTCCTTCGGCTGTCTCGGCTTTCTCGAACTTCACCGACCTGAGTTGGTTGATAGGGTACTGCACAGAGGTAGAACCGGTGGTGATCACCAGTTCGGTAGCCGTGTAACTCAGTTCGGGGTTGCTTGCAAAGGAGAACAACACCCGCTCTCCCTGCACCGGGTAGATAGCTACCACATTCTGCAATGAGCTTGCGTCCTGCTCCTGCGGCTCCTGTGCCATCGTCGCTATCGGCATAACCATCAGCCATCCCAATAGCCAAATGAGTAGAATTTTTCGTCTCATAAATGTCGAAATTTTAGTTATTGTGATATATGTTTTTTTATACAATTTGGATTGCACACACAAATCTGAATATGGTTCTTTTCCGAAATCGCCTACAAAAGTACTGCTTTTTTTTGAAAAAGCATTCGCAAATCGTACAAATCTACTCTCAAATCGTACAAATCTTCCTTTTTTCGTCACAAATAGTCCCAATTAGTCCCAATTGGTCAAAAAAAGTCAAAAAGAAACAAAAAACGGTCGCCACAAACGTGACGACCGAAATAGGGGGTTAGTATAAAAATCCAAACATCCAAAGGGGAATGCGATTTTCAAATCCCATATCAATGTCGTCTGCTACCACATAACTATTCGGGATATTGGCTATCTGTCCAAAGCCTTTGCTCTTGCCTCCGACCTCAAAAAGGTAATGCTTATCGGCAACAATATCCCCTTTCTGTGGCATAGCGATCTTATGTCCTTGTGCCAACATGGAGGCGCAGAACGTCTCACGCATTGTGCCCGTATCGGCATTGGGCGATAGTGCGTACATCAAGTTCGTGTTGTTGAATAAAATCTTCTCCGGCTTATTGACTTGTTGCCAATCATCGGAAGCAGCATACAAGCGGCGAATCAACGCTGCTTGATCCAATAGTTCGATGAGTTTGAGCAGTACATTACGTGAAGCGTTGAGCGATTTGCCCAAAGCGGAGATGTTCAGCGTGTAGGGATTTTGTTGTGCCAAGACAGCCAATAAAGGCTTTATCTTATAAACCGATTCGTATTCCAAGTTCGATACAGCCGGTATCTCATTGAAGATAATGGTGTCTATCACTTGACTTAATCGTTCACTGAAGTTTATGGTCTGATCGCGATAGAACGGATAGTATCCTTCCTTGATATAGCGTTCAAAATGAAGCAGCACTTTGACATTTTGTTTAATGGTGATGTCGTGACTTATTTGCTGATGGTGCGTTACCAATTCTTCTAACGATACAACCGGCAGATCCGCCACATTTTCCAGTTTGAGATATTCCCGGAAACTCATGCCCTGCATGGTATATACCATACAACGCCGGGATAGGTCATATGTCTGCTTGATAATATCCAATGCATTACTTCCGGTTACAACTACATGCAGACGGGGATAACCATCATAGATATTTTTGAGTTCTTGTGACCAATTTCCATACTTATGAATCTCATCAAGGAATAAATGCGATATATCGTGCGTGTAAGCATATTCGGCTAATTCCAACAAGTTATGAGATGCAAACCAGAAATGATCTACAGAACAATACAGCACCTTGCTTTTGTCAGGGAACGTTCGCAGGATATGCTGCATCAACATCGTTGTTTTGCCGGAACCTTTGGGGCCACGAATAAGAATAAGCTTGTCATCCCAACAAATCTCATCGTACAGATAACGTGTCTGTGTAAACCCTGAATATCGCTCCAATAATCGATAAAAGAAATTGACCAACTGCTCCATGTTTTTACCTTATAAGTATTAATAATTATGCTGTTTTTTACTCTCAAAAGTAACTAATATAAATCATATTGTACTTTCAAAAGTTAAAATCCGCCGCAAAGGTACAACTTTTTTATGATATATGCAAGTGTTTTGCGCAAAAAAGTGTTTGCAAACACTAATTTTTACCAAATTTTAGTGTTTGGAGATGCTAAAATAGGAACGAATCATGGTTTTCGTGTTCCAAAAAGTGTTTACAAACACTATTTTTTACCAAATTTTAGTGTTTGGAGATACTAATATCTCTATAAAAATAATTTTTGGATTGTTTTTGGGCATTTTTTGGAAGAAATTGCCGAACATACAGATTCGCTTGCCTACTACCGCATCTTTAATACTTGGTTGGCACAGCGGAGGATGAGAGAGAGGGGAATTAATACATCAACCCAAACGCCCACAACGGTATGATCTGATTCGCCGCATACTCAATCTCGTCACGCACTACATACCCATTTGGCACTTCCGATATCTGCTTCTTTCCTTTCTTCTTCCCTCCTACCTCAAACGTGTATTCTCCCACGCTGAAATCACTCACACGCGACGATATCACATCCTGCGTCACATGCAGCTGGTTATAGAAAAATGTCTCTCGCACATTGCCAATCTCCGCTTTCTCTCCAACCAGCGTGTATTGGATATTCGTATTATTGAGGTACACCTTCTCCACTTTGCCCAATCCACGCATACCTCCTGTGTCATCGCGTAACTGACCAATCATCTCCGCTTTCTCCATGAATAGCAAATAACTCGGCACGTCGTTCCTACTGATATGCAGTTCATTGGCCAACGCTTGCGATTCCGGTTTGTACGGTGCATTCTGCGCCACAATCGATAACATCTGACGCAATTTACGTCCAGTAGCCGGACTCATCTTTGCGTAATGCGGGATGTCTGATTCCATCGTCTGACGGATCACGTTCTGCATGCGTTCCTGAAAATCGCCTTCTAACGAGAACGGATAATACCCGTCTCGCAGGTACTGACGGAACAGCGGCAGAGGATGCGGCAATGCCTTTGGCTGTGCGTTTCCTGCTAATATCTCCTCCAAACTGTACACCGGCACATCTATCTTGTGCACCAACTTCAGGTACTCCCGGAACGACATCCCATGCAGATGCCGCATGATGATACGTCGACTCAAATCAGCCTCACCATCCAGCAGATCCAGTATCGACGACCCCGTGATAAACACTTTCAATGCCGGATGCGTGTCGTATATCTGTTTTATCTCGCGACTCCATCCGTCGTATTTGTGGATCTCATCGATGTACAGATGATCACCACCTTCTTTTACGAACTCATCGGCCAACTCAATCAGCGTGTGAATTGTGAAATAGCTATGATCGGCAGAGACATACAGACTGTGCTCTTCCGGAGTCTCAATGATATGTTGCTTCACCATCGTACTCTTACCAACACCTCTTCCGCCTAATAGGCATTGTAGGCGTTTGTTCCAATCCATTTGGTCGTAAAGATACCGCTTGAAATCTACAGATGTCAAGTTCAATTGCTCCTTCATGTACTGCAATAATGATGCGTCTATCATAGCTTTATTCGTTTGATTTGCACTCTCTATGGTGCACAATTTTATATTCTGTGCACTTTTCACGGTGCAAAGGTACAACAATTTCTTGAATTGACCAAATATTTTTTGTGTTTTTTGTCCAAATAAATGTATTTTCACCCACATTTGGAAGAAAATCCCCATCACGCGGGTGACAGGGATGATAGAGAGGATAGAGATAAAGGGAGAGGGATTATTCTGGAAGGTTATCCACGTAGTTCCACATTAATTCATATCTTGCTTCCACTCCTACATAATCACGATCCCCCCCCGTATTGGACGTAGCACTCACGTCTATTGTATTCCCATAACCACTTCCTGAAAGATATATAGTAACATTTTTTGTCATCTGATCACCAGTGTATTCTCTTATAGTAGTAGAACCCGACACAGCATATCGATCGTTGGGATCTACATATATATTATAGCCTACAAATCCGGGATCGCTTGGATCGTAATAATATTCTACTGAAATCGGATTAACTGTTTTGGTTAGTGTAAGCGTAAGCGTTTCCGTTCGATGCCACCAATCCCCCCTTACATCAGAATAGGTTCCTCTGAGTGAAATTGTATTCGAATCAAGCCTGGAAACAGCCACATCCTTTATTTCATAAGTACCGGAAGCCCAAATATAAGCACTCGCGTTTATTCGCATATTCTGCAACGGACTTTCATCTTGCGATATGCTAAATTGTCGAGATACAGTATCTACCCATACATAAGGAGCAAGTAATGTGTCGCTTTTATCAATAGGAGGTAACGCCCACAAACGGTCATTAGGCACACCATTTAAATATAACTTAAATATTCCGGCTCCATAATCAAGCGTGTCGACTTTAGCAATCGGATTTTGTGTGTCAATAGGCTTCCCTCCATTCACTGTTAAGGAAATCGGGTTTACCACATTGGACTTAACAATAATGGTGGGCTTGTTGGTACCTGCTGCATTAAAATGTACAGCATCACTCTCTAAAGCCAACGTAGCAAGAGGTACTATTTTGAGTGCTCCTTGCTCCGATGATACTTTATCTCCGAAAAAGCGAGAAGAGATCATCGGATAAATAAAATAATCTTTAAGTTTCAAACTATCTACAGCGAACCTCGCCTCATATTCCTCATCAAGGCTTGACAGTAGCGTCCAATCTCCTGCTATTTGAAGAGGTGATTGCTCCATTGTTGAATCGACTATTTCTTTTTCATACAAACCGACCCTTAACCTATTAGCAAGGAGTTGATATTCATCCGATTTGGGATGAAGACGTACCACGATATTTTTAGGAGTTATCATTGCTTCTGATTCTGCGAATAGAGGAGCAAGACGGAACGTGCTGGTCATAAAATCCCAACTCTTGTTAAAGAATGTCACTTCTTCCGGATCACTCCATGATACGCCTGCAGTCGCTCCGGCTTCCAAATCGAGCGCCAATAATGAGGCATCAATTTTGCCGTTTGACAACATCCAATAATCGTTCGTAGCACCACTCACTTTGGAGTTATAACTGATTTCGCCGCTTAATTTCGGACCCGTATAGAGGTGTAAACCGATATCAGCACTTAATATTTTCTTAATCCAACTGGCCGTGCCGACAAGAGCCTGAAATTCAATACCCATCTGTATAGCGCCGCTCATTTTTATTCCTCCTGACAAATCAAATATGTTCGCATCGGGTTCCTTGTCCTCATCCGGCAACGTGTGTAAGGTATAGGAAACAGGGAACCAAGTGTTACTATTGATAAGCACTTCATCGCCTAAGCCTAATTGCACCTTTGGAAGATTGAAGCGGCCTTCGACACTTCCGGAAACTTTTAAGAAGACGTCAGGCAGCGGGTTTACGCGGAAGAAAGGAGCAGCTGCAGGGATAACTATTTCAGGCATCCAAAGGAACTTACCCGGTGAGCCTACCCAATCAGCTTTAACGGCGACTCCGACCGAAGGCTTAATAGAGAAATTCATATCCTTGGTCATCTTGACAATAAACTTTGTCCATGAGATATCGTATGCCACACGCAATTTAACTTTGATGCCTACATCGGCGGACAAATCGACAGCCGAATTAGCGGATAAATCCCAACTATGCGTAAGCGTTCCATCAAAATTAATCAAATAAATATCTCCGGAGTCACCAGAGCCGTTTTTCATTTTTCTTGGAAGACCGTCCGGCGTACAGCCGGCTATACGACGGCGGATTTTACCAACCGAGTCAACTGCAATCTCTTCTACCGTAACATATTGCTCGAACACTTGCCCCATGTTAGTTATAGGGTGACCGCTTATCCAATAACTGCCTCCGTAATTATCTGCCACATCATCTACCACAAGGCTAAAACTACCATTCACAGATCCATAATTATATCTCTGCTTTGCAATAGAATCCGTAGGAAGACCAATCAGTATATCGCCGACTTGGGGTACCAGATGAGCAGGTAAATTTTGAAACCCAATAAATGTTTCTGATAAATTGGAAACATACGGACTATAACCGTCCCGCTCGATAAACTTCACCTTCGGATTGATCTTAATCTCCGGTTGCTGGAAACCGATGGAGTCGATGGCTGCGAGAGGGATGCGGTAGATGGTATCCGCCAGCACGACCTCTTGCGTTACCCAGCGGTCATATTCAATCGAGTCCACGCCGATCTTGGACTGGCGCATCTCGACCACTTCGTCATAGAAGAAACCGTTGAAATCTCCGTCATTACGGTAGATATAGAATGCCTCTTGAGAGAAGGCACCAAGGCACAATGTACCAAGTACAAAGGTTAAGATGAGCTTTCTCATTGTTTCACGAATTTGAAGGAGGCACCGCCTGCGTTAATAATATAGTTACCTGCGGGGAACGCGGTCATGGGCAGCACGGTCGTTTGTCCGCCGACAGCCTGACGG
>OCVV011301751.1_pt1 | contig 11347 bp, 8 predicted proteins | sample 1539721 | NCBI WGS metagenome assembly OCVV01 (sample SAMN02144230, study PRJEB22623) | gut metagenome | biome: sheep rumen | host: Ovis aries | place: New Zealand | reverse complement strand
TCAGAGTAATATAACTTGGATAAAACAGGCTGAAACGTAGTATCACTCCTCTATCAATAAAGCTTAATCAATGCGCATTACTGCACAATACATTGTGATTTGTAATATTATATGCTCAAAACAATAGAAAATTGAGCTCTTGTCTTGATTATAGCACGAGTAAAAGAAAAAGTCAAGTGGATTTGCGAAGAAAAATGGCGAAAAAAGGGCGAATTTGGGAGATCTTTTCGATTCACTTGTCTTTTTACAGCTGATATGATACAATAATAGCAGAAATGATGCAGAGGTGATTCCATGAAAACACTGATCCTGAACGGCTCTCCGCGAAAAGACGGAGATACTGTTTTCCTGATAAAAAAGCTGCTGTCCCGTCTGCAAGGCGAATACAAGATCGTTGATTGCTATACTGCGGATATTGCACCATGTATCGACTGCCGCTGCTGCCGAGAGAAGCTATCCTGTCCGATGAGCGATGAGATGCAGGAAATCTATGCATATCTTTTGGAATGTGATAACCTGATTCTTGCTTCGCCGGTGCATTATACGGAATTGTCATCCGGTTTGCTGAAAGTCGCAAGCAGGTTTCAGATATACGGCTCTGCCTTGATATTTCGGCATGAAACGCTGCCGGTGAAAGCAAAACGCGCTGCTGTCATTCTTGCGCAGGGCGGTAGCGGCGGTGCGGAGCGTGCCTATGAAACAGCCCGTCTGATTTTTCAGAGTATCGGCATCAAAGAGATCTATCCGTTTGTTTGCAGCGGAAATACTGACAGGCTGCCTGCGGCTGATGATGAAAAGACAATCAGCGATGTACTGAAACTCGCAGAGTGGCTGAATACATTTGAAGACGAACAGAAGAATCATAGAGATACGCCGCAGGTCACATGGAAAAGCACTCCGCAGGAGAAGATCGCATTATACCGATCGCTGTTTCGCGGCCGTGAAGATGTGTATGCATTGCGGTATGAGAATCCGAAAAACGGAAAGCACGGATATACGCCGGTCTGCGAGAACAAATGGAAACCCGGCATCTGCGATATGCAGAAAACCAAATGTCCGAAATGCAAATATCGTCGGTTTGCGCCGCTGACCGATGATGCAGTTTTCAACCATCTGAGCGGCAAGGACGCGCTTTGTCGTGATGTAATCGGGATTTATCCGATGCTGCCGGACGAAACGACCTGTTTCCTTGCGATTGATTTTGATGACGGCGAATGGCAGAAGGATATTTCTGCGGTCAGGACGGTTTGCAAAGATTACGGCATTTCATGTGCAGTTGAACGCTCACGTTCCGGAGAAGGCGGACATTTGTGGGTATTCTTTGATATGCCGATTCCTGCTGCAAAAGCGCGAAAACTGGGCAGCGGATTGTTGACAGAGGCAATGAAGCAGCGCCATGAAATCAGATTCGATTCCTATGACAGAATGTTCCCGAATCAGGATACCATGCCCGTCGGCGGATTCGGCAATCTGATTGCGCTGCCGCTGCAAAAGCAGGCTGTGAAGCGCGGCAATTCTGTTTTCGTGAATGAATGCTTTATGCCGTATCATGACCAATGGGCTTTTTTGTCAGGTATTCAGAAGATGTGCGAATCAGATGTAGAAGCGGTAATCGAGAAGCTCTGTGATCAGTCCGAATTGGGCGAATTATATCATGAGGAACTGGAACAGGCGGATGAAACGTGGAAACTGATTCCGCAGGACGAGAATTATGTACTGCCGGATACACTGCGTATTGTGCTTGCAAATATGCTGTATATCCCGAAAAGTGGGCTGCCGCAAAATGCGCTGAATAAAATGAAGCGGCTTGCCTGTTTCAAGAATCCGGATTTCTATAAGGCACAGGCAATGCGAATGCCGACCTACGGAAAACCGCGTATCATCAATCTTTCAAGCGAAGATGAGAAATATCTGATGCTGCCGCGCGGTTGTCAGGATAGTTTAACCGCATTTTTGTTTGAACACGGCTGCAAGCCTGAGATTGACGATCAGCGCGTGACCGGCAAACCGATTGATGTGCAGTTTCAGGGTGAACTGCGCCCTGATCAGCTTGAGGCGGCGCAGACACTTTTGCAATATGATACCGGTGTATTGGCAGCAACAACCGCATTCGGCAAAACCGTCGCAGCAATCGGACTGATTGCTGAGCGAAAAGTCAACACACTGATTCTGGTACATACGCAGGCACTTTTGCAGCAATGGAAAAAGGCACTGGAGCAGTTTCTCTTTATCAATGCACAATTACCGGAGCAGCCGGTCAAACGCGGAAGAAAGAAGCAATGTTCTCTGGTCGGGCAGCTCGGCGGTTCAAAGAATACGCTGTCCGGCATTGTTGATATTGCGATCATGCAGTCGCTGATCACAGATCATGAAGTGAAGCCGCTTGTTAATGACTACGGGATGATTATTGTTGACGAATGTCATCATGTTTCTGCGGAAAGCTTTGAATGTGTACTGAAAGCTGTCCACGCAAAATATGTTTACGGACTGACCGCGACCCCGAAGCGCTCCGACGGGCATCAGCCGATTATCTTCATGCAGTGCGGTGCGATCCGGTATTCTGCCGATGCGAAGAACTATGCTGCAAAGCACGGATTTTCGCATATTCTGGTGACGCGTTTTACAAAGTTCCGCACGGATATTTCTGACAATAAGCCAACAATTACGGAAGTATACAAGCAAATTACAGAAAGCGAATACCGTAATACTCTAATTGTCAATGATGTAATAACAGCCGTCCAGAGCGGTAGAACGCCGATCATTATATCAGAACGCATGACGCATATCCAGCGGCTTGCAGAAATGCTGACCGGTACAGCAGATCATGTGATTGTGCTGAGCGGTCAGGGTACAGCAAAGACAAAACGGGAACAGCTTGAACTGGTACGCGCCATTCCCAAAACAGAATCTATGATCATTCTTGCAACAGGCAAATACGCCGGAGAGGGCTTTGACGAGCCGCGGCTGGATACGCTGTTCCTTGCAATGCCGATTTCATGGAGCGGAACACTGTCACAGTATGTCGGTCGGCTGCATCGTGATTATCCGGGCAAAAGCAGCGTGATGATCTACGATTACGCGGATATCCATGTGCATATGCTTGAAAATATGTATAAGAAGCGGCTGCGCGGATATGCAAAGCTTGGGTATGCACCTGAGCTGATTCATCAGGACGGATTCCAGACCATTTACACGGAACATTACGAAAATGATCTGTTCAGAGAAATTGCCTCTGCGAAGAAAACAGTCATTGCAGCAGGGGCATATTTCATCTCCGGAAAGCTCAGTATGCTGATGCGTGCGGCAGATCAGTGCATGATGAACGGCGCAAAAGTGGTCATCATAACGAAGAAAGCCGATAATACTTATGCAGAGAGAATGCATCAGATGATGGTGGCACATGATATTGAACATTACATCAAAAACAAAATCCCAAGCAGTTTTGTTGCAATCGACGGAAAAACAGTCTGGTATGCCAGCGGCGAACTGTTCGGAAATATCGGGGATGATTGTGTGCTGCGAATCGAGGATGAGGTGCTTGCAGGGGAATTGATGATCTTGGCCGCATTGTGATACCAAAAGAAATTCGTCGAACGCTCCGGATCAGGATGGGCGACCCCTCATTGATAACATTGACACAGGATATGGTGTTCTGCATGAGTATGGAATCCGCTGCGGAACGGTACATCGGGAAGTGAATGATATGCCAGCGGGGGCTCCCCGCCCGCCGTCTGATTGGCAGTCAGGCGGCGGGTTGCGTTATTATACTTTCAGATTGCATGAGCGTTTTCCGTTTTGCACTGTTCAGACAGATCATGCTCTGCCATTTTGCGAACAATACGGGCGGCATACTGACGGAATACCGCATTGTTCTGCACCATGCAAATGCTGCGGCTGAACGAACCTGACGCCTGTTTTGGTTATCAACTCGGCATCCTTATCATTGCCGCTCAGATAGATTCCGTTTATTGTGCCGCTTTCGGTATGATTGAAATATCCGGTGTCTGCGGCATTTCCATGCCGGTGCCGAGATAGTAGTCCAGCATATGTGACTGAAAATAGCCTTTTGCAGTCATGCAGTTGCGGTAGCAGGGATTCTGCGCGAGACAGTAAAGGCGTATATCCGTCGGGTCTGTCGATTCCAGAATCACCAGTCGGGAAGCATCGCTGCTGGTCATGATGACCTCCTCACGCCAATCACCGTTCAGATCCGCATAGAACATCGGTGCACCGCGCTCGGATCCTGTGCAGTCCGTGAGCTTCCACGGTGACAGCAGGCGTGTCGTGCTGCTGTTCTGCCAGTTCCACTTTTCAAATTTCTTGTCATTATACGCTTCTGAGAGCAGGTCGCCGTCCCACCAGAGCCGCAGACACGGATAGAGTGCCCCGTCGCCGAGCCGCTTGCCGCTGCAGCTGTATAATCCCTGGAATGACCACATCTCAAAGCCGTCGCTGCGCGGATCAATATCGCCGACATTGCCTCTGCCGACATCCATTGTACCTTCCTTGGCATAATTTGTCCAGAGCAGCTCGCCGGTCGAGGCATTATAGGAATATTCCAGCAGACCGAACTGATTATTCTGCTGAATGCCGTAGCCGTACATTTCTTTGCCGTTGTTCCCGTTGCAGAATGAGCCGACAAACCAGCGGTCGCCGTGAACGATCTCATCAACATGGTATCGCAGAGAACCATCGCCGTTCAGGGCATAGCCCATGTGCAGCACTTCATCCTTTCCGTCATAATCCACATCGGCAACACGGATCTGATGTGCTTCTGCATAGCCGTTTTTATATTCCTTCCGGTTCTCAAACATCTTCTCGTTTTTATAGCGCCAATGCATCTTGAATGTACCGCTTTCGTCATAGCCGAATGCGGCTGTCATGCTGTTGAAGGTCTTGTCCTTGTTGCGGTTTTTCATCCAGCAGACAACACTCGGGCGCACGCCGTCCAGATAGCCGATCTCCATCATGCACGCCATCGGACCGACTTTGATATAGTCATCCGGAACAGGCGCAGAGGCTTTCAGCGTACCGGTCCTGCCGTCGATGACCGCAATTTCCTGTGCGGCAGGATTGCTGTTCTGATACCTTGTGCCGTCCGCAAAGGTCACGCCGTCCGCGATGCGCAGCAGAATATCCGCATAACCGTCGCAGTCCATATCGTAGACTGTCGCACCGTCCCACATTCCGACATCAATCGTTGATGCGCCGGGGGAGATATTGTTCTTATTTTCGCTCTGATAGCCCATGTCGATCGTATAGAGATATGTTCCGTCACTTTTGTAGGCTTCGAGCTTCTGGTGATCGTCAGAGCAGCGGTCAACCAGATAATCATATACACCGTCGCCGTCAAAATCGCCGACCCAGACAAAATGTATTGTGCTGCCCTTTCTGATATTCACAATGCGGACATTCGCCGCAGAATTCGCCGGAAGCGTATCGCTGCCGTCCGTGTCAAACTCCTTTCCGCCGATGACCGCCTTGACGGTATAGGTCTGATCCTTTTTCAGATCAGCCTTGCTGTCCGTGAAATTGGTGCCGCCGGTCAGCGGCTTGTCATTGACCTTGACGGTTTTGCCGTCCGTTGTGCGGTAGACATTGAATGCAATATCTGCGGGGTCATCCGCGAGCAGACGCCAGCTCACAAATACGCCTTTCCCGTTGCTGACCGCGCTGACGCCTCGGCTGAGGTATTCCATCTGCCGGCTGCCGGAAAGGGGCCGGATCTGCGGCGTTTCCGGCTCAATAACATACTGCTCCGGAAAGCAGTCGATTTTCGTCAGCAGGTAATCCCGCAGCATTTCGGCATCGTTCCGGTCTGTGATGCCGTCTGCATTGACATCCGCGATCTGTGCGGACGGCGATTCAAATTCCGACATCAATCCGTGCTTCATCAGCGTGAGATCACAGGCATCGAGCTTCCCGTCAGAATTCAGATCACCGCGCAGACACTTCACAGATTCTGCCGAAGCCGGCAGGTAAACGCTGCTTTGCAGCATCGAAAGCATCACTGCAATACAGATGATCGGATGCTTTTTCAAGTGAATCCCTCCTTCGTCTGATTGGAAATCAGGCAGCGGACTTTGTATTATTTCATGAGCAGTTGCTTCAGCAGCGTGAGATCAACGGCATTCAGTTTGCCGTCAGCGTTCATGTCAGCGATCGCGCCCTGCTCCGGCGTCAAGGTTCCGGTTGTCAGCAGATAATCGCGCATCATAACAAGATCAGTCTTGTTGCAGATACCGTCTGCATTGATGTCGCCGATTACCGGCGTTTTTTGCTGTGCAGTGACTGCAACAGCATAATTGACACAGCTTGCCTGATTGACTTCGCCAAGCGTGACGGTCTGACCTGCTGCAAAATCCTTTTTATAAAGCTGATAGGTCACCTGCGGCTCGCCGTCGTCGGTGAGAGTATCCGCAGTTTTTGTCCAGTCTCCGAGCCATGCCGGAACAGTGACACGGGTATCCAGCGCGACAAAAGCGGAAATATCCGCGCCTGCTTTGAATGCCGCTTCATCGCCTGCAAATTTTTTGGAATCACACGCAGTCTGGATCCATTCTGCGCCGTCCAGTGTGTGCGGAATGCTTGTGAATTTGAATACTCTGTCACCGAACACTTCGCTGCCCTGCTGCTTCGGCTGCGTCACAACAGACCAGTTTGCGGCATTGGTTGTATCGCTGACTGTCAGTCCGGTGATATACTTACCGTCTTCATACCTGACCGGCTCCGGCGGCGCTGCGGGCTGACCGTCACCGATCAGCGTGAAATCATCGACCATGAGCCAGTTTCCGGCGTTGCCGTCGGATGCAAAACCGACCTGAATGGTACCGCTGGTGACCGGGATGTTGTCAATGGACATCTGCGTCCAGTTCCCGATATTTTTGTTTGCGGAAACGCTCATCTCCGCGCCGCCGTAGTTTTTGACATAGACCTTTGCAGATTTCTGTCCGCCGGAGCTGCGCACCCAGAATTTCAGCGTATAGTTGCCGTTCGGGAGCGCGATATCCTGCGACATATTCGCAGAAAACGCATTTGCGCCGTACTGCTGTGCGCACCAGTTTCCGGTGTGACCGCCCTTACGGTTGCCGTTTCCGGTGCCGGATGCCTTCCAGCCTGCAAGCGCGGGCTGCGACACGCGGTCTGCTTCAAAGGTCGGATTCAGCACATAGTTATTGCCTGCACCGACTGTCCATTCACCGGTTTCCGCATCGAGATTCCACTCGCTCAGCGAATGGAATTTCACATCATTGCCGTTGACGGTCAGCGGAACCCACTGATTGTATCCCAGACCGTTACCGGCGAAATCGCTCCAGCGGTCGCCGCAGAAAATGACAGTCTCCTGCTTGCTGCCCTTGACCGTATAGAAAAAGCCGGTCTGCGTGACATGCGAGAAATCCATATCCGTGCCGTCCATGACCTTCCAGTCAGAATAGGGACCGTTGATATTGTCGGCTACCATGTAATAGCTGTGCGAGGCGTTCCAGCCGTGCAGATCAGAGGCGCAGAAATAATACTTGTTCTTGTATTTGAACATACAGTTGCCCTCTTTGCCGCTGCCTTTTTTTACCTCGACCGCACGTTCCGCGGCAAGGAAATCCGACTCGCGCAGCTTGCAGACATACTGGTGTGAGCGCCCCTTTGCGCTGGAACAGATCAGATATGCCTGCCCGTCATCATCGACAAAGAGCGTCTGATCACCGGTTCCGGTATTTACAACACCGGGGATCTGCTCCTGCACATTTCCGATCTCAAAATTACCGGTCGGGGTATCGCACTGCGCGAACAGCACGCTGCCGTTATACTGCGCACAGATGATATACTTTCTGGATTTCGGACAATATGCCGCACCGAGTCTTCCGAACCATGTTACCATGCCGATGTTCTTTGTTTTGCCTGTCAGAACGTCATTTTCAAATTTCCAGTTGACGAGATCCTTCGAGGAATAACAGGTCACAGACTGAAAATAGCATTCTCCGTTTTTGCCGGTCGGGCTTGCGGCATATTTGTCCGCACCGGTATAGTGTACGCCGTACCAGTAATAGGTATCACCGAATTTGAATACGCCGCCGCCCTGCGAATAGATGTTTTTTCCGGAGGTGTCCTTCCAGAAGCAGTCATTTGTGATTGTCTGCGATGCTGCCTCTGCGTGCATCTGCGGAATGAGCGGCTGTGCGGACAGCATCATGGCCGCGCCGCAGATTGCCGCGAATAATTGCTTTGGTTTCATTTTATATCCCCGCTTTCCCTATGCTTTTTCTCATCAGCAGCGCGTCCGCGGTTTTACAGAACAGGAAGGGGACTGCACCGGAAAACCGCGCAGCGCATGCTGTTTCTAAGTTTATTCTAGCGTATATCCTGCAAAATCACAATTACGTTTTTGTGCAATTTTATGATATATCAAACCAAAATATCCCGCACAGTTCCTGACACTGTGCGGGATATCGCTCATGCTTATACAAGGTGCTGTTTTTTCATCTCATCGGCAATCAGTGCTGCGATTGCCTTTGCACCGGTTTCCGTGAAATGCGTGACATCATTTTTACCGGTCGAGCACATATGATATTTGAATGCCGCATTGTAACCGATCTGATTGTAATGATCGACCATCAGCGTGCTGAGGTCAACGCACGGAATCTTATAATATGCGGCGAGACGTTTTGCGGCATCGCAGTAATTGACATATACCGGTACGAATTTGCCGCCCTTGCGCGAATCCAGATGAATCGGCGTTGTAATCAGGATCGGGCGTGCGCCCTTTTCCTTTGCACCTTCGATGTACTGTGACATGTACCATTCAAAGCTGCCGCTTGTCCCCGGGACCTTGCCGCAGGTCGGGCAGTAGCGGTCTTTCATCGAGAAAGCACCGTCATTGATGCCGAACTGCACCAGCAGATAATCCCCGGGCTGAATCTCGTTGAGGATCTTTTTCAGGTCACCTTTGTCGTAAAAGCTCTTTGCGCTTCTGCCGGAGATCGCACGGTTGATAACGGTATTTTCCTTCGGTAAAAAGCTGCCGAGATGTGCGCCCCATCCCTGCTGCGGCGCACGGTTTTTGCCGTAGGTCTGTACGGTGGAATCACCTGCCAGCCAGACTGTTCGCTTTCCGTCATGCGAAACAGGCGGCGAATCCGGTTCGGCTTCGGCATAGGTCTGTGCATACGGTTCATCCGTCCACTGTGTTTTCAGATAGTCGAAATTCGGTCCTCCCTCTGCGGTTTCTGAGGTCATGCGGATCAGGTTGATGCCGGCGGTCAGCGGCAATACAATCCGGCTCTCCTCCCAGCTTGTCCATGCACCGGTCGAAGGGAAATCCTGTATCCAGTAATCCGCATTCTGATTCACTTCGATTTTCATTTTCCGGTTGACGGAGCTGCCGTTTGCAGTGCCGAACGAACACATATAGCTGCCGTCTTCCGGAACGGTTATTTTCCATGTGATGCTGCTGCCGTTTTGATTATCGAGATTGACATAGCCGGTATCTGTGAAGCCTGCATTCAGCGATTCCGTTACGCCGTCCTGCCATGTCATGTCGATCGCGTAATAGAACGCACGCTTTTCTGTATTTGCAGCAAAATCGCCTTTGCTCAGCAGATAGTCGCGCATTGCATCTGCATCTGTGCGGTCTGTTTTCCCGTCTGCATTGGTATCTGCACGGCAGCGCTGTGTATGCGTAAGCGTCTCCGTCAGAATGCCGCGCTTGAGCAGGGTAAGATCCGCCGCACTGATGCAGCCGTCTTCATTCAGATCGCCGAGTACGGATGTCTGTTCTGCATGAGCGGATGACTGCGGTGCTGCGGCGAAGCCGTACAGCAGAAGAATTGCCGGCAATACAGAACATAATCTTCGGATCGTTTTCATTGTCATTCCCTCCGTTTGTGATTCCATCAATGCGGTTCTATATTGATTGTAGCATCTGCCGGCGAACAATTCAATCACAGGATCGCTCATTTTGATGATGTTTTGACGCAAGCTGCTGTGGAACGGTACATCGGGAAGTGAATGATATGCCGGCGGGGGTTCGTGCAGTTTCAGAATACTTGACTGCTTGACAAATACATATAGGCAATACCGCACAAAGCCTTAATCCGGAAAAGAAAATATTGTTCCGGCCTTGCATTTCGTGCAGGAATATGATATGATAGAGAAAAGGAGCTGATACACATGCGAATGGACGAAATCGGATGGCACTCGGTACACGGTGCCGATTTTATAAATGAACGCGAACACGGTGCGGGAGACTGGGTGTTCCTGCTGATCAAATCGCCGTGCCGGATCTTCGCAGACGGTGAGATGCGGCAGTTCCCGGCCTATACATGGATTCTCTATACACCGGACGCCTATCAGAACTACGGCGCGGACGGTGAGGAGTATTATGACGACTGGATGCATTTTGCGCCGGATGTTGAAGAAGAAGCGCTGCTCCGCACGATGAATATTCCGCTCAACACGCCGGTCACGCTGCCGAAGGGCACGGAGATCTCAAAGCTTCTGCGTGAAATCTGCTTTGAGTTTTATTCCGTGCATCTTCACCGGCTTGAAACAACGGATCTGTATTTCCGGCTGCTGCTTTACCGGCTGCATGAACAGCTTGTCCGTGTGAAAGCTGTGCCGGATTCCGGCACAGTGGCTGAGCGGTTGCAGCAGATCCGCGCTTTCATTTTCCGCAAGCCGTTTGACCGGTTTACAGCGGCACGGTTTGCAGACGAACTGAACCTCACTGAAGCTGATTTTCTGCGGCAATATGAAGCCGAGAACGGCAGCCGGTTTCAGGATGATCTGATCCATACCCGTCTGCACTTTATCGCCGGACAGATGAAAGCGCATCTGGCAGAGAATCAGACCGTCGAAGAAATTGCACAGCTCTGCGGCTATGCAAGCGATGCAGATTTTTCTGCGGAATTTGAACAGTTTATCGGCAAATCACCTCAGGCTTATCTGGATGAGCTGAGAGCAGAAAACGAAATATGAACAATGCCCGTCTGTGAACAAAGCAGACGGGCATTTCTATATGCAGAATGAAAACAGGACAGCCGCAAAGGACTGTCCTGTCTCCGGAGAGGATCTATTTTTTGCACATTGCGGAACCGTTCAGATCTCCGGGATCATCTTTGCAATCCTGCCGAAGGGGCGGCATTTTCACGAAAGTGACGGCAATGCGGGCAGCACAGGGAGCATACATGCCCGCACTGATACCATCTTTTCCTATGTTTATTTGGGCTAATAACATTTTAGGTGGTTTCTGTAACAAAAAGGCTGGTTTGGATTTGTTAGATTGTCTGCAAATCGCCCTGCGATTTGCCAAGGGACGCCCTCTATCGCAGGGCGTCCCTCTTCCAAAAACGAT
>OCVV011348952.1_pt1 | contig 11352 bp, 11 predicted proteins | sample 1539721 | NCBI WGS metagenome assembly OCVV01 (sample SAMN02144230, study PRJEB22623) | gut metagenome | biome: sheep rumen | host: Ovis aries | place: New Zealand | reverse complement strand
TTCAGCTGGCTCTGGAATTCGATTCAGAGCCGGCCAAAGGAACCGATTTCTGCACTTGCCTGAAAAATGGCATTTGTGCAGGTGACACTAAGTACTTGAATTGGAATAATATACTGATCTCATTCGTTTGATCAATAGAATGAGTATTGAACAAAGGAGCTGGAACGATGAAAAAAGGTAATTGGGCAGTGCTTTCAGTTCTGTTGGTTTTTGGGGTTCTGTTGATGTCCGTTGCAAGCGCGGGAACTTTCATAGGAACAGAGAGCCAGGGCGCATTGGATGCTTCCGCCTGGTCCCAGCACCTTCTGAATGTTCCGGAGCTGGTGTTCCGGCATTGTGAGCAGGGAATCGGGTACGGACTCTGCCCGGTGTACACAGGCCCTTCGGAAGATGCATTCCGCATGGCGAACGGCAGGGCCTGCGTCGCGACGGACTATGAAATGTGGGAAGGCGGGTATGACCAGTACGGATGGCTGCTGGTATACTTTGAAGCCAATGACGGAACCATGAACGTTGGGTATATTCCTCCGAGATATGTGCGGGGATTCCAGTCCCAGATGCCGGTGAACGATTTTGACGCTGTTCCGGTGATAGCGGAGAAGCGGATTCAGATTACGAACAATCCGATGCAGGGCAGGTCATATTTTGCAGTTCTGGATCCGGGTGATGAATTCTTTGTGATTGGCCAGTACAATGTTTATGGAAACTGGTGGTATATTGAAGGCTGGGTGGATAACACATATACCCGGGGATTTATTGAAAAGGACAGTTCTGCTTTTTCCTTTTCCTATCAGGATTCGGATCATTTACCTGTTCTTGTTTCGGAGTGCTACGATATAAACGGACAGAAGATTACGGAGCAAGTAATTGGCCTGCGCGAGAGTCAGTACGTTGATGCACCTCAGCTGAATGGATATCATTGTGCATATGAACCGGTTTATGTTTCTGTACAGAATGGCAGTTGTTCTCCTTCACGTATTATATGGATATATGAAAGTGATAATGATTCGGAAGCCAATCCGAATGAATATCCTCCACATAACGGCAGTTCTGGAAACAGCGTGGTATACCCGACAGAATGGGATACGCAGTTCAGGCCGGGGCTGACGGAAAAGGAATATAATCTGGAGCGGTATAAGGATCTGCGGTATGTGGGGGATGACAATTATGGGACACCCTATGTGTGGCTCATATACAGCTCAGAGCGGTCGGACAGCATCCCGGAACTGACTGCCTTTTTCCCGGGAAGTACCATCAGCGAAATCGGGATCCGGAACGGATGCCTGAAGAATGCAACGGATTATTTCCGCTATGCACGTATTCAGGAGCTGGAGATCAAACTTTTTGATTCAGCCGGAAACGTCTACGCGGAGCGAATGGTTCTGCCGGATATCTATTCAACGGAGTATTCTGTAAAGCCGTTGAGCAGAACCTATTCGGACATCCGGAAGGTTGAATTCTTCCTGAAGTCATTCTATTATGACGAAAACGAAGACAACGGCCACAAATACCTGCTGTATGTTTCGGATATTCAGTTCCGGCAGTAAATCGTGAAGAGAATCACTTTCAGAACGAAGGAGGGCTGACGCATGGAAGTGAGACGCCAAAGCAAGGCCGACTCTGTTAGTGTAATTACAAAGATTCACTATGATCCGGATGGGTGGCAATTACGCAATCCTGACGCGAGGACGATTATCCCTGCGTTTCAACAGGTGTTTGAAACGGATTTCAGCGTGCATTGTGACGAAGAAGGAAAGGAGTATTCAACAAGTTATGATACCATCCGGCTTTTTCTTGAGCGAGCGAAGCTGGATGGAAATCACATCGAAAGAATCCACTTTATAATTCCTGTTCAAGGTGAAAAATATTTTGTAACTATTGATTTCAGAGAAAACACTATCTACTTATATTTCGACAGGTATGTAGAAGAAGATGAACTATCATTGTTTGATCCTGCCATGCAGCGGGTTTCACAATTATTGTCACAGAATACGCCGGATGGTTCGGTTTCCTTTCATAAGCAGATTAAAAAGACCGAATATAATGAGCATACCCCCAATACGGTTGAATACATCTTCCATCCCGCAAGCGGAGGAGCCCACGACATGATTGTCCTGGAAGCATTTGATCAAAGATTCCATCTGCAAACGATCTATACAGAAGTCTGGGACTGGGAAGAGCATTTCTGGCGTACATTTGAGGGCTTTGATCAATATATGAAAGAAGCGCCAACGGATATATTGAGTTTCTATGACTACCTGAGTGAGTTGAGTTTCTTCATTTTTATTGATGGAAACCGCTATCGTGTGTCGGTCGATTTTAATAGAAATATTAAGCTATACCTTTCACGTATCGAAATAACATTTGAAACGGATCATCCGTATGATTTCACACCAATGATGGAAGAACTGGAGAGGCAGATTACTCGATGATATTCACGGGTATCCCCGAAGCTGTGTTTGTGTTTATAACTGCATAAAGAACTGCCGGAGAGAAATCTCTCCGGCAGGAGTTCCGGGCTTGTCCGCTTTCCCGGATGCGCGGCTTTGATTACACTTCCGGCACGTACATATAGAAACCGGCGGTGATGTCGTTGGCGTTCTTGATGGTGGGGTTGATGGACATCAGATACTTCACGGTGGTGTGGAACCGTCCGGCGATCTTGGTCAGGGTATCTCCGTGAACGATTTTGTAAACCATCAGGCCTTCCACATGCGGCAGCTTGGTGGGGGAACCACCCTTACCACCGGTAACGTCTTCGAGTTCGTTGAGGTTCAGTTCCTGTTTATCCATTGTTGTTTCCTCCTTCTTTTTTCTGGAAATTTTTTTATTCAGGGCCGGGCGTTATCCGCCTGACACCTGTATATACGAAGCACATGGGAAAGGTGGCAGTAACGGAATGAAAAAAACCGGTTATTTTTTTTCGTCCGTTCCTGTCAGTCCTTGCTGTTGCCCTGCAGCTGCATCAGCAGGTCCAGGATCTTCAGGTAGATCCAGATGACGGTGAATACGAGGCCGAAGGCGCAGGACCACTCATACTCCCTGGGATATCCTTCCTTCACGCAGGTGGAAATCATGGAGAAATCGCTGATGAGGAAGAGCGCGGCGATGATGATGCCGAACACGTCCAGGGCGATGGCAACCCCGGGGTTGCCGAAGATGGACTGGACATACGGCCGGGTAACGGGAATCAGCGTTCCGATGAAGCTGATCAGGGCCAGGCCGATGGAGCCGAGGACCAGGGTCAGCAGCACCGTGCGGAATTTGTCGTTATCCTTGATGGTTCCGCTGGAGTAAAGCCAGCTCATTACGGCGATGACGGCGGCCGTCAGCAGCAGCGCTTCCAGGCCGATGTACTCATATCCCCTGAGCACCTTGAACACGAGGAAGGAAATGAGATAGCCCTGGCCGGCGGAATAGACGGTTCCGGTGACCGGAACGGTTTTCCGGGCAAAGATGGCGAACAGCTGGCAGATGAAGCCCACCAGCACCACGGCGATCAGGATGATTCCCTCGGTTTTGGAAATCGAGACGGTGAACTTCTTCAGGAAGCTGAAGGACTGCCACACGGGCTCGGACAAGGTATTCATGACAACCAGCTGGGCCACGAGGCCGGCCAGCGTCACCAGCAGGAAATAGGATACCTTCGCCGCAACGCCGGTGTAGGTTACGGCGTCGGAAGCGGAACGGTCCTCCACCTTGGAGAGGCGGCTCAGCACGGGGTTGGGCCGGAACAGGGAAGAGGATTTCTGCTTTTTGCCGGATGAAACCGTACTCATGTTTGAAGCAACCTCCGATGAATGATGTCTTCTTTATTATTCGGACATTTACAGAAATATTTGTTCAGAGGGAAATATACATCTTCGGGTTCCGACTTGTCAAGACGCGCTGTCCGCTTCTGCTTTCGGCCGGATTTCGGCCCAGGCAGCCGAGCCGATAATGAGGAAAGCGCCGATGATCCCCTGGAGGCTCATGGGTTCCCGGAGGAACAGGGCGGCGAACAGCAGGGCGGAAACCGGGTCAATATAGCTGAGGAGGGCGACGGACTGGACCTTCAGGCCGTCCATGCTTCCGAAGTACAGGAGATAGGCAATGCCCGTATGGACGAAGCACACGATGAACAGGATGCAGGCCGTGGAAAGGCTGAACCCGCCGGCGGGGAAGCCGGAGGTCAGGAACAGGTAGGGAACCATGACCAGCCCGGCGGAAAACAGCTGCAGGGTGGTTTTCCGGTACGGGTCGACGCCGGGGATTTTTTTGTTCAGGATGATGACGGCGGAATAGCACAGCGCGGCGCAAAGGCCCAGCAGGATTCCCTTAAAATTCCCGGCCCCGGGGGATCCGCCGCCGGTTACCCCGGATACCAGCACCATGCCGGCCACCGCCGCGGCGGCGCAGACGGCTTTCCGCAGGGTGAATTTTTCCCGGAACAGCAGGGGGGACAGGAGCATCACAATGGTCGGCTGCATATAGTAGCACAGGGTCGCCACGGCCACGGTCGTATGGGTGTAGGCCTCAAACAAAAGGATCCAGTTGATTCCCATGACCGCCCCGGAAACGGCAAGCAGGACCCGAGCGCGGGCGGGCATCCTCTCCCCGGGATCCCGCTTTCCCAGCTTCATGAACAGAAGGAGGAAGAGCCCGCCGGCGATTCCGCGGGAGAAGGCCAGGAAGCCGGAGGAAAGCGGAAGCAGGCGGCGGAAAAGGCCGATGGTGCCGAAGATGAGCATGGAGGAGATGAACATAAGCAGGGACCTGCGGTCATCAGGATGATTCTTCATGCGGTGCTTCCTCCCTGCGGCCGGATTTGCTGCGGACGCATTCCGGATTATACCACAGGGCGGCAGGCAGGAACAGAAAATATACCCGCGAAGGCCCGGGAATGTGCTATGATGTCATTATGGAGAGCCTGCGGAGCATGCGGAAGAAGGAGGAAAAAGGATGATCCGCCATATTGTGATGTTTAAGATCAGGGATGAATTCAGGGATGAGATTCCCCAGCTGGTAAAAAACTTCTACGGAATGAAAGGGAAGATTGAGGGCATGGTGAACCTGGAGGCCGGGGCCGACTTCCTGCACAGCGAACGGTCCTATGACCTGGCCCTGATTACGGAGTTTGACAGCCGGGAGGCCTTTGACGCCTACCAGAACCATCCGGTGCATCTTCCGGTGAAAAAACGGATGCATGAGGTGCGGAGCGCCTCCGTGGCGTGCGACTACGTGATTCCGGAATAAGCGGCGCCCGGGAGCCCTTCCGCCGGCGGCGGAAGAAAAGGCGGGCGCTCTTGACGTACGAAGGGATTTCGGTCAAAATACAGGCAGAAACTGCAGTGAAGGAAGGATAAAGGCATGAAGATCGGCTGCGTGAAGGAAATCAAGAACAACGAGTTCCGGGTGGGGCTCACGCCGGACAATGTGAAGGCCTATGTAGCGGCGGGACATCATGTGTATATGGAGAAGGGCGCCGGTATCGGATCCGGCTTCACGGACAACGAATATGTGGACGCGGGCGCTTCGCTGATTGACAATCCGGCGGATGTGTGGCACCTGGTGGATATGATGGTGAAGGTGAAGGAACCCCTGGAATGCGAATATCCGCTGTTTCATGACGGGCTGATCCTGTACACCTACCTGCACCTGGCGGCGGACAAGCCCCAGATGGACGCCCTGCTGAAGGGAAAGGTCAAGGCGGTGGCTTACGAGACCATCCAGGAGAAGGACGGATCCCTGCCCTGCCTGGCTCCCATGTCCCAGATTGCCGGACGGCTTTCCATCCAGGAGGGCGCCAAATACCTGGAGAAGCGCTTCGGCGGCGAAGGCATCCTGCTGGCCGGCGTTCCCGGAACCCCGAAGGCCAATGTGGTTATCCTGGGCGGCGGCACCGTGGGTATGAACGCCTGCAAGATCGCCGTGGGCATGGGCGCCAACGTGACGATCCTGGATGTGAACCTGAAGCGGCTGGAGCAGCTGGACAACATGTTCGGCGCGCATATCCAGACGCTGTATTCCTCCGACAGCAACATTGAAAAGGCAGTGATCGGCGCGGACCTGGTCATCGGCTCGGTACTGATTCCCGGAGGATCCACGCCGAAGCTGTTCAAGAAAAAGTACCTGCCGGAAATGAAGAACGGCGCCGTATTTGTGGACGTGGCCATTGACCAGGGAGGCTGCGGCGAGAGCAGCCGCGTGACCACCCATGACGACCCGGTGTATTCCGTGGACGGCGTGGTGCATTACTGCGTGGGCAATATGCCGGGCGCGGTTCCCCGGACCAGCACCATCGCCCTGACGAACGCCACGATGAAATACGGCCTGCAGATCGCGGAAAAAGGGGTCGAAAAGGCCTGCGAAAACCCGGCGGTCAAGGCGGGACTGAACTGCTACCTGGGCAAGCTGACAAACGAAAACGTGGCCAAGGCGCACGGGTACGAATATACGGATCCGGCGGACCTGTTCTGAAAACAGGCTCTTCGGCGCTTGCTTGTCATGAAAAGAGGAAAAGTGTATAATATCCCTTAAGCGCGATGTCCGGCAGGAGGTGTGAGTTTGGGTAAGGAGCGGATGCTGGTAACCGGCGGTAATTCGCTGGAGGGCCAGGTGCGGGTCAGCGGCGGAAAGAATACGGCTGTGGCTGTGATTCCCGCTACGCTTCTTTGCGATGAACCCTGTACGATTGAGAACCTTCCGGATATTGAGGATGTTCACGCCCTGGCGGATATCCTGCGGGAGCTGGGGGCAAAGGTGGATTATATTCCCGGGCAGATGATGCGCGTGGATCCGCGGACGGCGGAGGGAACCTCTGTTTCCTATCACAACGCCCAGCGCCTCCGGGCGAGCTACTACCTGCTTGGCGCGCTGCTGGGCCGCTGCGGACGGGCGAAGGTGCCTACCCCCGGCGGATGCGAAATCGGGACCCGGCCGGTGGACCAGCACCTGAAAGGCTTCCAGGCCATCGGCGCGGAGGCGGAAGAGATCGGCGGCATCCTGCGGGCAGAGTGCGACAACCTGACCGGCGGGGATGTTTTCTTTGACATGGTAACGGTGGGAGCAACGGTAAACGTGATGCTGGCGGCCTCCAAGGCCAAGGGAACCACCGTGATCTACAACGCGGCGAAGGAGCCGCATATCGTTGACCTGGCCAACTTCCTCAACAGCATGGGCGCAAAGATCCGCGGCGCCGGAACGGATGTGATCCGGATCCGGGGCACCCAGTATATGCACGGAAGCACCTACGCCGTGATTCCGGACCAGATTGAAACGGGGACCCTGATGATCGCGGCGGCCGCCACCGGCGGAGACGTGATCATCAGCGGATGCATCCCGACCCATATGGACGCCCTGAGCGCCAAGCTGCTGGAGATGGGCGTGAAGGTGACAGACCAGGACGACGCCATCCGGGTGCACGTAGTCGGCCCCCGGCGGGCAATCAACGTAAAAACCCAGGTTTATCCCGGATTCCCCACGGACCTGCAGCAGCCCATGAGCGCCCTGCTGACCACGGCCAAGGGCACCAGCATTGTGACGGAAACCATTTTTGAGCAGCGGTTCCGCCACCTGGACGAGATCCGGCGGATGGGCGCCCACGTGCGGGTGATGGGGCGTTCCGCGATTATCGAGGGCGTTCCCGAGCTCTACAGCGCCCCCATGACCGCCACGGACCTGCGGGCCGGGGCCGCGCTGATTATCGCCAGCCTGATGGCCCGGGGAACATCGGAAATCTATGAACCCGGATACATCGACCGCGGATATGAGCATATAGAGGAAAAACTCCGCTCCCTTGGGGCAGAAATCAGGCGGGAGCCGGTTCTTTAACCGGAGGGGAGAAGACAGATGATGAACCCATACGAGGTCCTGGGCCTGAAAGGGTGGGCGGATCCGGAGGAAATCCGGACGGCCTACCGGACCCTGGTGAAACAGTGCCATCCGGATATGATTCAGGATCCTCAGCGGAAAGAGGAAGCGCAGAAGCGCATGGTGCAGCTGAACCTTGCCTATGAGGAGGCACTGCGGCTTGCCGTTCCCCGGCCGCAGACGGCCATCGGCCCGGAGATCAGCGTGCCGGAGGCGGTGCTGATGGCGGAGCGGGCCCTGGCCAGCGATAATCCGGAGGGCGCCCTGCGGCAGCTGATGCACTGCGACAAGCGGGACGGAGACTGGTACTACATGCAGGGGAAGGTGCTCATGGCTATGGACCAGTATGAGAGCGCCCACCAGGCCTTCCGGGAAGCGGTCCGGCTGAGCCCGGAGAACAATGTGTACCGGAGCGGGGCCCTGGCCGCGGTGGTGGCCCAGCGGGAAGCGGGAACCTTCCACGGAAGGGTTAAAAAAGCATTCAAAAACATCCTGAAGAAATAAAAAGGGATCCCGGGCGGGATCCCTTTGGTATATCCGGAAACCCGGCCTTTCGGCCGGGTTTCCCTGCGCTCAGACGAAGGGGTTGCCGTTGGCGGGTTTCTGCCTGTCGGAAATCTTCAGCAGGACGAAGCCCAGGGCGAAGAAAACAGCCAGGGAAGCCACGGCGATGTTGATGGTTCCGCCGGCGAGCTTGACCCAGGCGATCACCGCGGAGCCGAGGAAGGAAGCGCCTTTGGCAAAAATATCATAAATGCCGAAGTATTCCCCGGAGTTTTCCGGCGGAATGATCTTGGAGTAGTAGGACCGGGAAAGGGACTGGATGGAGCCCTGGAAGCAGCCGACCCCGAAGGCCAGGATGCCGAAATGCCAGATGGTTTTCAGCGTCAGGGCGTAGAGGCAGACGCAGAAATAACCGACGATGCACACCAGGATCAGCGGCACCGTTTTATGTTTTTTGGACAGGCTGGCGAACACCAGGGATCCGACCCAGGCGACCACCTGGGTCGCCAGGAGGAAGATAACCTGGCCCACCGTGTCCAGCCCCAGGTCGGTGCCGATATTGATGCAGTTGTCGATAATGGTTCCCACGCCGTCGATGTAGAGGAAGAAGGCGAGCAGGAAGAAGAGCACCTTTTTATCGTGGATGGCAATGTCCTTCAGGGTGCGGCCGATCCTCCGGAAGGCGGCGCCCACGGCGCCTTTTTCCTTCTCCACATAGTTGACCTGTTTATAGTTTTTGATCAGCGGAATCGTAACCAGGAACCACCAGATGCCGGTTACGGCAAAGCCGATGATCTTGGACAGGTTTCCGGGCAGGATGCCCATTTTGACGCCTGCCTCGTTGACCGGGCCCAGCATATGCGCGTCGGGACCCAGCACATAGGCCACAAGGGCAACGGTGAAGGGAATGCAGGACCCGATATAGCCCCAGGCGTAGCCGTAGGAGGAAACCTGGTCCATCCGTTCATCGTTGGTTACGTCGTTCAGCATGGAATCATAGAAGGTGAGGGATGAGGCGTAACAGATCCTGGTCAGCACATAGATGACGATGAACGCCACCCATCCGGCCGCGAACCCGTTCAGGATACAGCCGGTGACGCCCAGGGCCACGGAGGTGGTGAAGAAAATCTTCTTGGTATCCTTATGGTCCGCAATGGCGCCGAGGATCGGCCCCAGCAGCGCCACCACAATCGTGACCACGGCGATGGCGATGGAGTAATAGGCGGTAGCCTGGTCGCCGTTGATCTGCCCCGGGCCGTCCCCGATGGCCAGGGATTTGAACCAGATGGGGATCAGCGAGCAGGCCAGCATGGTGAAGGCGGAGTTTCCAACGTCATAGAGAACCCAGGCCTTCTCGGATTTTGTGAGGTTTTTGAACATAACCATTCCTCCCGGTTATTATTCCCTTACATCCATTCTACTATAAATCAGGCAAAACGGGAAGGGGGAACTGTGGACGCCGGGCAAAGCCCCTACGGAACCGCGCAGGGGAAAAAGGGGCGGGAAATATCCAAACAGTGGAAACGAACTGTGGATTTACAAGGAATTACCTGTTACAGGTGGAATAAAAGTGGAAAATAACACGCAATCAGGGCAGTATCCGTGGCGGAAGTGGGAAATGCGGACCGTCCGGAGACAAAAAAAGAAGCACCGCGGCGCGGTGCTTCCGGTGAACGGATTTATATGCCCAGGATACGGGCGGCCTTCAGGACGCAGACCTGGGTTTTCGCGTCGGAGATCCGGCCGGCCATCACATCCTCCACCAGCTCCTTCAGGGGAACGGTGTACACATCCAGGAACTCGTCCTCGTCCAGGTGTCGGTCTCCCTTTTTCAGGTCCCGGGCCATGTACATGGTGATGAATTCATCGCTGTAGGCCGGGGCGGGATGGAAATCGCCGAGGACTGTCCAGCTTCCGGCAGTGTAGCCGGTTTCCTCCCGGAGTTCACGCTGGATGGCCGAGAGCCGGTCTTCGTCCGGGGCGTCCAGCTTTCCCGCGGGGATTTCAAGAATGATCCGGTCCAGGGGATAGCGGTACTGCCGCTCGACGATGACGTCCCCGTTTTCCAGCACGGGAATCACGCATACGGCGCCGATGTGCCGGATGACTTCCCGGACGGCGCTGTTCCCGTTGGGGAGCGCAACGGTGTCCCGCTGCACATGGAGGATGAGTCCGTCAAATATTTCTTCCGATCCGGTGCGGATTTCCCGCAGCCGGCCGTTTTCATCCCGGGTGTTGAACTGCATGGCTTTTTCCTGCTTTCTGGTTTTTCCCTGGGGAGGGGACGGTCAGGAAACCTTGGGCAGGAGCACTGCCTTGATGCGGCGGACGCCGGCGGAGGAGGATTCTTCCTTCTTGATTTTGAAGGTTCCCAGGTCTCCGGTGTTGGAGGCGTGGGGGCCCGCGCAGATTTCGAAGGAGTAATCGCCCATTTTATAGGTGCTGACCCGCTCGCCGTACTTGCTTTCGAACAGGCCGATGGCGCCTTTTTCCTTGGCTTCCGGAACGGTCATTTCCTCCCGGACCACGGGCACGGCGGCCTGGATGGCTTCGTTGACGAGACGCTCCACTTCCTGCAGCTCTTCGGGGGTCATCTTCCGGCCGAAGCTGAAGTCGAACCGCAGCCGCTCGGTGGTGATGTTGGAGCCCTTCTGGGCCACTTCATTGCCCAGCACCTTCCGCAGGGCGGCGTGGAGCAGGTGGGTGGCGGTGTGCAGCTTCGCGGTTTCCTCGTTCTGCTCCGCAAGGCCGCTCTTGGCGTTCGCTTCCTGCTTGCTGATCTTCTGGTGCTCCTTGAAGGCTTCGGCAAAGCCGTTGGCGTCCACGGTGAGCCCTTCTTCCGCGGCCAGCTCCTCTGTCAGCTCCAGCGGGAAACCGTAGGTATCGTACAGGCGGAAGGCCTGCTTGCCGCTGATTTCCGTTTCCGGCTTGTAGGACGGATCCTTCTGGGCCATGAACTCGTTTTTGCGGCGGATGCCGGAGATGCACTTGCCGAAT
>OCVV012861617.1_pt1 | contig 11353 bp, 12 predicted proteins | sample 1539721 | NCBI WGS metagenome assembly OCVV01 (sample SAMN02144230, study PRJEB22623) | gut metagenome | biome: sheep rumen | host: Ovis aries | place: New Zealand | reverse complement strand
CGTTTGACCACTACCAATTTCTCTTCTAATGAATGTTCTTTTCTAGGCATAACCCCATAAAGTTTTGTCTAACTTTTGGGGTGCACATCATGGAACGGGGGGAACATGGTGTAAACCGTGGTTATTATTATGATTTTGCAGTTTTTATTATAAGGGAGCGTGAGTATGAAATAAAATTTGTATATTTGGTGTGTTGTTTTCGGACAACAGACATATAGAAAGCGTTTAGCTTTTTATTCCTTGAGCGAATCTGGACAATTCGCGAGTCATTTGGCTCAACAGTATAACGGGAATAAAGGTTATCGCTTGCACTGGCTATTCCTGTGGGGTTCTCCCACGCTATAGCAGAAAGTGTGAGCCGAAAATCTTATCCGTTATACGGCAGTCCAGAGCCCGCTCAGATAAGATACCAAGTAGGTCCACGCTTTCTTTTTGTAATACTCTTGCCTGGGCCAGCAAGGAATGAGGCTAATAACCCATAATAATAGGAATACCATGGAAACATCGAAACAGGACAAAGAAAACTACCAAAGTCCGAAATTTGAAGTATTTAACATTTCTTTTGAAGGTTGCTTGTGTCAAAGTCCAGGTGGTGGTGGTTCAGAAGGAACTGGTGATGAACCTTTGTTTGCCCCTATCAGTCCAGATTCTTTATTTTAGTTTTTATTATGAGAAGAGGTTTGTTATTTCTTGGCTTAGGTCTGTCGATCCTCGCCTGTTCCCGTATGGAGATAGAACAAGAACCCAAGCAGACTATTAGCGAGGAGATTTGTTTTACTGCATATGCTGATGTTCAAACAAAAACAGAACGTCAAGGAGATGGCAGCGTTTTTTGGAATCCGGGGGATGCTGTTAGTCTTTTCTTCAACCAAGGTGATAATGGTGGGAACCGCTTCGTTGCACAAAACACGGAAGTTTCTGCCATAGCTGAATTTAAAGGGACTATTACCGGTTTTGCTGGTGGTGGAGAATCAACAGGCGGAGAGTTCTGGTTTTGGGGAGTATACCCATATTCTGAAAACAATAGCTGTGATGGGACATCTGTCACTTTGACTCTTCCAGCACAACAAACCGCAAAAGCAGGTTCTTTTGCAAATGGTCTTTTTCCGACAATGGCAAGGTCGAAAGGTCTAAGTCTAGGTTTTTACAATATCTGCGGCGGTTTTAAATTCACTGTTTCTCGTGATGATATCAAGGCAGTAAAGTTTCGCGGAAATGCCAATGAGGACATTGCCGGAAAAGCCAAGGTAGTTTGGGACTCAAATGGACATCCTGCTGTTTCCGAACACTTGGTAGGATATAAAGAAGTTACAGTTACGGCTCCCAATAATGGGACATTTGTTCCTGGCATAGAGTATTACATCGTTTTCTATCCCGAGTTACTATCAGAAGGTTTTACTCTAACCTTCATTACATCTGCTTCCAAACAAGGTAGTTTCACTTATTCGTCGTCTCGTCAATTGAGAAGGGGGATCTTTGTGAATGGGCTCAATCTAGACACATATGTCACATCATGGACAGATGCAGAAGTTCCTTCCGGGCAAGAGCCGAGCGGATCTGAAGGTGGCATTGAAAGTGGGCTCTATTTGGGTATGTCTACTTTCGAGCGATACCTCACCTATTACCCGACTCATCTTATTTCAGAGGAAACGCTTGAGTCTTACAATGATATCGTAGATAACCTCGAATTGACAACCCTCAATGGTACGGCACTATATTATTCCATTGATGAGGATATTACTTCAATGCAATCTCTCACTCTGCCGAATGATTTATTCAATGTGTCAATCGTTACTTTCACCGATGGTCTTGACGAAGGCTCTCTCAGCTATAGACGAGGTGTTTATAAAACCAAGGCTGAGTATCTGGATGCATTGCATACTCGTTTGACGAATGAGCAGGTTTCAGGTCTTCCCATTAAATCCTATGCCATCGGCTTAAAAGGCACCGATGCTCAGTCGAATCTAACGGAATTCCGGAACAACCTTGAGAAGATTGCCTCTACTCCAGAGAATGCTAATGAACAATATGTATATGAGATTTCGAGCATTAATGAACTGAATAGTTCTTTCGAGAGTATTGCAGACCAGTTAAGCCAGAATATACGCGTACAGAAGGTAATCGTTTCTATCCCGTATCCTGAAGATGGAGAGCGGAAGCGCTTCACCTTGGATAATAAAGCGCCAGCTCAATCTACTAAATATATTGAAGGTGTTGTTGATATTGATAACCTTCAACTGACAAATGTTGTTTATTATGGACTTACTTCGACTTCAGGAAGTGTTGTACCGATTTCGGCGGACAATTGGTTTGATCTAGAGTTTACCTTTGAGGGTATTCAAACTCTTGATGGAACTGAAATTGTGCAGGATAATATCCAACTATGGTACATCCCGGCTTCTGGATCTTCATGGCAGCGTAACACGGAGTTTTCTCCGAGCGAAAACTCCAGTGTTTATACTGAGAAGAAGTCCGCGTTAGTGCTACTAAATTTGGACTTGTCAAAATCCCTGGAAGGTCAATTACCTACATTAAAAACTGGTGTAAAATCATTCCTTTCAAAGTTATATGCTGCTTCTGTTGACCCCAATGTCGTAAAGACTGTCCGTTTGAACAAGACGGAGCTCAACTTGAAGGTTGGCCAAAGCGAAACGTTACAGGCTAATGTCTCGCCATCGACTGCACCCTTATCAAGCCTTCGTTGGACATCTTCCATTCCATCTATAGCAACCATTGATCAAAATGGAAGAGTCACTGGTGTATCCGAAGGTACTACAATCATTTCTGTATATTCTGAGAATGGAACAGAGTTGGCCACTTGTACTGCAATTGTAAGTTTTCAACATGTTCAATCAATCAGTTTAAATTCCTCTGAACTCAATATGTACAAAGGGAAGACTGTTACATTAGTGGCTACTATTAGCCCAGAAGATGCCTCAAATCCCGCAATAACTTGGAGTAGTTCTAATACTGCTGTGGCAACAGTCAGTAGTACAGGCTTAGTCACTGCCTGTAATTTAGGCACTACGGTTATAACTGCAACAAGCAATGATGGACAAAAGACAGCTTCTTGTTCTATTTCAGTGACTAATTATACTCCCACCTCAGAACCATTAGATCTATCTTTAGCGGTTTGGTATCAGCCGAATAGTGGTAGTGCGTATATAGGCTACATCCCATATGAAGATTTAAACTATGTGAACCTAAGTGATTATAACAGTATCGGCCTTACCATCTTAAACAGCAGCGGGAGTTTTATAATGGCACTTGAGGATGCATCATCTGAACAAATGTACCATGAAGCAAGTGATTTTTATAATATGCCAACAAAAGCACAAGGCATAATCATAAGTGCAAGGTGGAACGATATTAATAATGCGCTTCAACGGTTTGGCGGTGATGCCATGAATAGAGGAGTGTGGACCACTGGTTCTTATAAATCAGGGACTTATACATACTATTACTATATCGATGGCAGTGGGGGTGATGTGCGTTTGTCTGGTTCAATAAGTGGTGATAGTGAACAGTATGTACGTGAAGTCCTTCCGATTGAGAGTGCCACAATTAATTGCTTTATTACAAAAACAAAAGGTATTTATTATTCGTATCTTCGCAACTCTGAACGATACATTGTTGGTAGTCCGAGCCAGGTTCCTTCAGATTGTAGTGTTGATGGCGTCGCTATCTGTTGTTCTAAAGGAGTAGGCAGCGTCATTATAGGTCTGCATGACGCGTCTTCTTCTGCGATGACTTGGACAGCCGCATCATCCAGTTTTGGGAAGGACAACCTTCCTACTAAATCTCAAGCAGCATTAATAAGTGCACGTCTAAAAGAAGTTAATGAAGCATTAACAAATTGCGGTGGTGATCAATTAGTTGTCTATGAGAATGGAACGGGATGGAAATATTATTGGACTGGTGATAGCTTTTATAAACAGAACTACGGAACTTTTTATTACTACATTGATGCGGGTGGATGCAACTTAAACTATGATTATGCTGATAGACAATATTTTGTTAGACTAGTAAAGGGAACCTTTTAAACGCATGTTTTACCATGTTCCTCGACACTGACATAACGATATTGATAATCATGGTGGGGCGGGGAATTATGAATATAGACTGATGATATTATTCTATACAGCATAAGCGAGATTATTTTTGTCCTTACCGTCTTTCCCGAAGGAAGTTCTATTTGATTGTTATTCTTTGGAAGGCAATATATGACCGAGTGAAAATGGCGAGCAACGATGTGGTATCAAGTGACGTTCTTGATGAGCCCTTCGTGAGCCTATAGAAGAAATCGAACAAGCGGCTGATATTCATTAGCTTGTTCGATTTCTTTCAGCTTTTGTCTTTTGGTGATGAGTTCTTTTTGAGCCACTGAAACTTCGATGACTACTGGTCCGTTTCCGGGAGCTCAAACAAATCGTCCCCGTCCATAAGCCGGTCGAAATCGGACTGGAAGAGACGGTCCTGGATGACTCGGTATTTCTCGAATTCAGTCTCTGCGAATTCTCTGGCGTAGTCGGCGGAGACGTGGCCGGCGGTATTCAGTACGGGATCTCCGCTGGCATTGAGGAAGATGTCCACACGGTTTGCCCAGTCCTCCATTGTCATCGGGATGTGCCGGTTGGCCATACGCTCGGCCAGGTCCAGGAGGGCGTTGACAAGATGCCCCATATCGTCCAGCTCCGATTCTTTGAGGTAGTTCTTGGCTATGCTTACATCGGTTTTGACAGTCTTGCCAGAGGTGGCGTTCTCCCAAGTGGTAAGGCCCATATGTTCCTTCTCTGCACAGGCCCTCTCTACAATCAACTCCGCGGCCGTGTGGCCGTGGACGGCAAAATGGATCTTCTTCGAATGCTTACTGCAGATGCTCGGCAATGGTGGAGCGGCTTTTGTCGAACAATAGTGAAATGGCTTCCTGAGTAAGCCAAAGGGTTTCATCGGAATAGAGCAGTTGGACGCCATCTTCCCGGCTTTCAAGTTTGAAAATGAGGAATTCGGCGGTGCTGTTGCGTATGGTGAGGTTCTTTTCCATAGTTGATTGCTATTTTGTGAGTTCATGGTTGTCACTCTCACAGTAGTTGGTGCTGAGGTTAACGCGGGAGCCTTTATGCTCTAAATATTAAACAGCCAAGTATAGTGATTTTACGCGAGTTTTCCTTTGGTTAGAAGCTTTTTCAGCTGACGACTGTCCGTGCAGGCACGCCAGTGCGGTCGTAATTGTCCGGATGTGGGTGGCGTTGGGATAGAAGATAACTTGACCTTGTACAAGCACAGCAGTTCTGGAAATTTTGATAAGCGGGAAATCTTCCGTACCTTCGTGGGAATGGAAGATTTTTTGATATTCAATACCCTTGGTGACGGGAAATATCCGGACGCATATAAGGAAAACTATCACTGTCACATCCTTTGCCGAAGCGGCGAGATGCGGTTTGAAGCAATGGGTAGGCCGTTTACGGCCGGCCCCGGAGACCTTGTCATCTGGCAGATGACGACGCTCATCTCAAGCGTGAGTTATTCGGCTGATTTTGATGCCGATATCCTCCTGATTTCCAATCCTTTCCTGAATCTGTACAACCCGGAGCAGGTTTGGGCGACCAAGGGCTATGTGTATATCAAAACCCACCCGGTTTTCCATTTGGAGGCTGATGAGTGGGACATCATCGAGGCCGATTTCGCCCAGTTCTGGCGCAGAATCCACTCCGGCCGCGTAATCTTCCACGACGAACTGGTGGGCCGCGTGTTCCAGCTTCTTCTCATGGACATGTGGGACATTTACTCCCGGGAAATGGAAAAGTCCGACACCGACGAGAATTCGGCCAGTCTCTTCATGCGTTTCCTGACGCTCGTACAGCAGAACTGCCGGGAGAGCAGGGAAGTGGCTTGGTATGCTTCCGAGCTTTGCGTGACGCCAAAGTACCTTTCGGCCATCTGCCAGAAAATCACCGGCAAGAGCGCCCTGTACTGGATTGAGTATTATGCGGTCCATGAGATACTGTTGTTATTGAATGATCCGGCCCTGACCCTTACCGAGGTCACTGACCGGATGCATTTCCCTGCGCCGCCGATGCTCACGCGCTATCTTAAGCGCACCATCGGCAAAACGCCGTCAGAGTATCGCATGGGGCAGTCTTAGTCCCAGAGTTCGTAGTTTTCCATCCAGTCTTTGATCTGCTGGTAGGTCATGTTAGTGTCCGAAGTTTCTGGGCAAATGATTCTGAACCCGTTTGAAGGCGGGAATTACGGGAAATAATGCTAACTTTGTATTCTGTGAGCCACAAGGCTCTCACCATGAACGCTGAATCTATAGATATGAATAAACTGACTTTTTGCATTGGACTGATCGTCCTGGCAATATCTTGCGGAAACCCCTCTCAGAATAGCCCTGAATTCGTTGACAGCGTGGCCGATGCCCTTGCATGCGGCGGTCAGATTAATCTTGACCAGCTCCAGTGGACAAGGGAGCCGGCTGCCTTCGAAATCAAGGACGGCACCGTTTCCATCACAACCGCTCCGCACACGGACCTCTGGCAGCGGACCTATTATCATTTCCGCAACGACAATGCCCCCGTGCTTCAGATGAAAACCCGTGAGCAGTACTTCAGCTTTGTGGTGAAGACGGACTTCACGCAGAGCCACCAGCGCTTCGACCAGTGCGGTATCGTGATGTATCTGGACAGCGAAAACTGGCTCAAGGGCTCCGTGGAATATGAGAACGCCGAGTTCCAGCACCTTGGCAGCGTCGCCACCAACAACGGCTGGTCCGACTGGGCTACTACAGCCATCCCCGCCGATGTCAAGACCATGTGGTACCGCTTCTCCCGCCGGGCCGACGACTACTGCATCGAATGCTCCACCGACGGAGAGAACTTCAGCCAGATGCGCATCTGCCACATGTACGCCGGTGCCGATGAAATATCCTTCGGCATATACGCCTGCTCTCCTGAAGAGTCCTCTTTCACCGCGGTCTTCTCCGACATGAAGATCACCGAGTGCATGTGGAAGGCCCACGACGGCCAACAGCCTAATGCATAAAGAATCATGCATAGCTTTGTATGACGTGAACCACAAGACATGCATCATAAACGGCCGTGAATGCTTTATTTCGGATTCTATTCGACCGAAATATATTCTGATTCAAACGCTTGGCAATCATGAGCGGGGCATCTTCGACCATACGGCAGAGTTGATTTCTGAGGACTGCGGCGTCCCTTTTGTCTTGGCGGCATTTCAGGTTTTCGACTGGGATCTGGACCTTATGCCCTGGCACGACGATGCCATCAACCGCAAACCGGAAGTGGGGACCATGACAGGCGATACGCTTCAATATGTTACGGAGTCCCTTCTGCCTGCGCTGGAGGCCGATTACGGCAAGCTTCCCGTCATTCTGGGCGGCTACTCGCTGGGCGGACTGTTCGCCCTTTGGTCGTCCATGCAGACAGACCGTTTTTCGGCTGTCGCAGCGGCTTCTCCTTCCCTCTGGATCAAAGACTGGATGGACTTTGCACAGGCTCATCACGTGAAGGCTTCAAAGGTTTACTTAAGCCTCGGAGATCAGGAAGAGCACGTTAAAAACCGGTTCATTAAGCGGGTAGGGGACTGCGTCCGCGGCGAATATGAACTTCTCAAGGCCCAGCTTGGGAGTGAAAACTGCACGCTGGTCTGGAACTCCGGAGGTCATTTCCAGGATGGCGACAAGCGCCTGGCATCGGCCTTTAGCTGGTGTTTAAAAGAGTTGGAAAAGATATGAAACGAATAGAAGTCGTTGCAGCCATCATCCGCAAAGGCGACAGGATATTTGCCACACAGCGCGGATATGGAGATTTCAAGGATTGGTGGGAATTTCCCGGCGGGAAAATGGAAGAGGGGGAAACTCCCGAAGAGGCCCTTGTCAGGGAAATCAGGGAAGAGCTCTCTGCCGATGTCAATGTGGGTAAGTTACTGCATACCGTAGAGTGGGACTACCCGCAGTTCCATTTGACGATGCACTGCTACATGTGCTCCCTCACGCATGATGCGCTGCATCTCAATGAACATGAGGCCGCCAAATGGCTGGATTCGACCACTTTGCACTCCGTCAAGTGGCTGCCTGCAGACGAAATCCTGATGCCGCTCCTTGAAAGAGAATTGCATTCGGGCATGTAAAAAAAATATAATCGAACTGTGACAGAATTAGAAGCAATCAAGGCGCGGCATTCCGTGCGGAAATATGCAGACAAACCCATCGAGGCCGATAAAGCATCGGCTATCAGCGCAGCAATCGGCAATATCAATGCCGAAAGCGGCCTGAACGTCCAGCTGGTGTTGGAAGAACCTAAGGCTTTCGCATCCGGGATGTGGAAGTACGGCCAGTTCTCCGGTGTGAGGAATTACTTCGTGATGGCAGGCCCCAAGGGCAAGGAGGCCGAAGAGAAGGTCGGATATTATGGCGAGAAACTGGTCCTGCTTGCTCAGACGCTGGGTCTGAATACCTGCTGGGTTGGACTTACCTACAAGAAGATCCCCGGCGCCTTCTCCCTCAGGGACGGAGACGTTGTCCACTGTGTCATTGCTCTTGGCTATGGCACAATTCCAGGCGTACAGCATCCTCAGAAGCCGATGGAAAACTTCTACGAGGCCGACGGCGTTGCCCCGCAGTGGTTCAAGGACGGTATGGAAGCGGCACTTCTGGCCCCTACGGCCATCAATCAGCAGAAGTTCAAGTTCATCCTGCACCGGGGAAACAAGGTTGAGACAAAGACGCTGTTCTCAATGGCAGGCTACACCAATATCGACCTTGGCATCGTGAAGTATCACTTTGAGGCCGCGGCAGGGAAGGAGAACTTTGAATGGCTATGAGTATCGGCAATACATTTCGGCCCATGCGCCGGTTCAAACAGCAGCTTCCGGAGGAGGAGTGCGTTGAAATACTGCAAAAGGCCCATCGCGGATTCCTGTCGGTCATTGGAGACGGCGGTTACCCCTATTCTGTCCCCATCAACTTCCTGTACAAGGATGGAAAGCTCTTTTTCCACTGTGCGGTGGAAGGCCACAAGCTGGACGCCATCCGTGCCGATGACAAAGCATGCTTCACCGTCATAGACGAACCGCAGAAGGAACCCGGAGACTGGTGGTACCATGTAAGGAGCGTAATTTGTTTCGGACGCGTCCATGTCCTTGAGGATGAGGCTGAAAAGGACAGCCGCCTCAGGCAGCTTGGCGCTAAGTATTTCCCCGACGGTTACGACATGGAGGCCGATATGCAGCGCAACGCCCCCAGGGCGCTGATACTCGTTTTCTCCATCGAGCACATGTCTGGCAAACGAGTCAGGGAGAAATAACAGCCAGGGGATATCGACATTGCCGAAGCGGCCAAGAAGGACGCCATCAAGAAGATGGAGGAGGCTTTGAAGAAGAAATAATCGGTGATTAAAGCCGATATTCGCCGAGCTTTTATCGGTGAATATCTTGCTTTTTCGCCGAATATACAGTAGATTTGCATCCAAACAACGCAAGACTATGTACCTGCATCAAAGAAATAACTGGTGGGAATTCAGCTATGACAAAGAGGCTGTGATGAACAAACTCGGCCCCGTAAGGGCAAAACAAGGCCTCATGCTGGGCCGAATGCTGTCCCTCGGCTTCGACTTCCAGGACGAAGCCATGCTCACCACCATGTCCCTGGAACTCGTACGTTCCTGCGAGATAGAAGGCGAAGTCCTCAACCTCACGGAAGTCCGCTCCTCCATCGCCCGCCGCCTTGGCATCAATACTGCCGGTCTGGTGCCTGCATCACGCTACGTTGAAGGTATCGTAGAGATGCTCCTGGACGCCACGCAGCATTACGACCAGCCCCTTTCCGACGACCGCCTCTTCGGCTGGCACAATGTCCTGTTTCCAACGGGTCGCAGCGGCTTCTACGCCATAGAAGTGGCCAAATACCGCACCGGAGAAATGCAGGTAGTCTCTGGGCCGATGGGGCACGAGAAAGTCCACTACGAGGCTCCGGGGCCGGAGCGCGTACCAGAAGAGATGCACCGCTTCATCGACTGGGTAAATGCTGATAACGGCATAGACCCCGTCCTCAAAGCCGGCATCGCCCACCTCTGGTTCGTTTCCATCCACCCCTTTGACGATGGCAACGGCCGCATCACCCGCGCCATCACGGATATGCTGCTTGCCCGTAGCGAGCGTTCCTCCAAGCGCTTCTACAGCATATCCAACGAAATGAAAATCCTGCAGGAGGAGTACTATGATGTACTGGAGAAAACTCAAAAGGGCGATGGTGACATCACCGCCTGGCTCCTCTGGTTCCTTGACTGCTTCGACCGTGCGCTATCCTCTACTGAAGAGACGCTTGCATCTGTTCTGGCCAAGGCCCGCTTCTGGGAGAACCACCGCGACCTGGCAGTGAACGAGCGCCAGCGCAAGATCATCAACATGCAGTTCGACGGCTTCTTCGGCAAACTCACTTCCGGCAAGTGGGCCAAGATTGGCAAGTGTTCGTCTGATACCGCTTTGAATGATATCAAAGACCTCGTTGAGAAAGGGGTCCTTCGCAAAAACGACGAAGGCGGCCGAAGCACAAATTACTCTCTTGTGACAGAATAACTGTCAAATCATCACTTCCTCCAGGCACCACATTAATTCGGCCTTCCAATACACTGGGAGGCCGATTAATTTATTTTGTTGGGAACCTTGTTGATAGATTAAAGTGGAATGAAGTGTCCTCCCTGAACGATGGTGCAAATCTAAAAGTTGACAGAAGAACGCCACTGTGCGGCGACTTTTTCCGCCGACGCGGCCATGTTGCACAAGGTGGTCCTTTATGCCGAGGACCTTGTGCATGAATCCTACTTCTGGGGCATCCGGTGCACATGATCCCCGACCTGTTTCGCCACCTTGTGCAACTCTTTATGGCCGTTTTCCGCAATCGCCTTATTGTCAGTCAGTTGCTAAAATCCCATGCGTCATATTGCGCATGGGATTTCTATAAAGTACTGAGTAGCAGATGCTTGCGAAATACGCCCAAGATCCTCAGGAGAAGCATTCAGCAGGTGTGCACAGATACACCAGCTTATTCATATAGCTTCAGGCCGGTCCTGGCGTTAAAGCACAGTTTCTGCAGTAGAGTGGCAAAAGTGTGCTTTAAGCGGGGTCATGGGACGTGGCTGAAGCACGCTTTAAGTAGCACAAGGCCGAAAACGTGCTTTAATGAAGCAATGCCGAAGCATAAACTAGCCTAATCATCGGAGTACACAGGGTTTTGGACTTGGTCCGTTTAATTTCCCAAAAAGTGTGAACAAAAGTGTGAACAAAAATAAAAACCCGCTGAAAATCAGCGGGTTCCTGTGGTGCTGGGAAG
>OCVV011310669.1_pt1 | contig 11354 bp, 13 predicted proteins | sample 1539721 | NCBI WGS metagenome assembly OCVV01 (sample SAMN02144230, study PRJEB22623) | gut metagenome | biome: sheep rumen | host: Ovis aries | place: New Zealand | reverse complement strand
CCAAATGGATTAATTACCATTACCTTGCCACCATAACCGCGGCTGCAACAAATTGAGCTAGGTTCAGTTCAATCAATTTGTGTAATATAACATTCGTCTCCATATTCGGCTTGTTCTTTTAAGTTTAAATATACAGTTGTCGCATAATCAATAATTTCTTGATAACTTCTATAATTATATTTTAATTTAAAAAGTGTAAAATTGTCAAGTTTGTTAAATACTTCTCCATCTGCACCTCTGAAGACAAAAATACTTTGCCAACTATCACCGATAAAGAATTTCTTTTTACTAATTACTCTTTGGAAAGTTTCAAATTGCACTGAGTCAACATCTTGAAACTCATCAACAAACAATGCGTCGATATCTTCAACATATTCATTATATGCTTTCATTACGTCAAATAGATATAGCGGATAATCGGTAAAGTCATATAGACCATTTTCACGCTTATAATTAATGTATCTATCTTCTAATGCATTTAATGTTTTACGATAGTTATCAGTAATATCCATTACTTTACTACCTGTAATATATGTATATAAAATATTTATGTTAACAGATTTAATTTTACTTCTTAATAAATAACTTCTTACAATTTCACTTAAAATTGCTTTAATTTGTGGTTCTTCAAGAATTTTAATTTTAAAGTTATGTTTATCGGCTAAATCATTCAATAAATTGCGGGCTCATACGTGTATTGTTGTTACTTCAATATCATATACACCCATACTACGCAAACGTTCTTCCATTTCAGCACGTGCGGCACGAGTATAAGTAATAGCACAAATGCGGTCATTAAGATTTTCGTATCTATAATTAGCAATCGCAGTAATTAGTGTATTTGTTTTGCCGCTACCTGCGCCCGCTCTAATAACAATATTTTCTTGTTCACTTAAAACGGCAGCCAATTGTGATTTATCTAATTTATCTAATGCAACCTCAAAATTATTATTCTTGCGGAACGCCTGGTCTTTCATCATCATTGTCGTTTTCTATCTCCTTAAATGGAATTCTGTCTTTAAATTTTTCTTTGATGGCGGCTAAATCTGGTTCACTGGCAATATAATCTGTTATAAAATCCGCAGTTGCCACACAGTTTTGTAACGCCATTTTACTTTCATCTGCTTGATGTAACGCCGCAATATATTGAAATAAGCTAGGTTCGTCTTTAACAATGTTTTGACACATATCCATAAACTTATCTTCATATGGCAAACTTTCATCAATGTCTTGAAAGTTAAATACAACATCAAACTTAAACTCATTACCAATATTACCTATTAGAATAAAGTTTTCGTTTTTTGGTGTAGCAGCATATAAGCCTTCTGCCGCTAATATTGTATAAAATAATGCTTTTACCCAATTACCTACTTGATTAGTATCTCTTAAATATTCCATAAACATAGGCATAGCAAAAGTATTATCTTTTAATTCTTGTGGAAGAGCATTGTAAATAGCAGTTGCCGCGTATACGTGTTGTTCATCACAAGGCATTAAAATTAACATTTTCATATTATTCTACCTCTAATTCTTGTCTTTTCTTTATCGCCAATAATTTGACATAATCACTATACTTCTTGTCCGCATTAACACCATCAATCTTAATTACTTCTAAATGGAAGCGGCTTTTCGCCTTGATATATAAAGCAATGATTCTTGCCCATAAATCTTGGTTCTTAACGCTTTGGCGGTCCGCAGTTTTCCAGCCATTGCTAATCCAATTCAAATACCATTTTTCTTGGAAACAACTAACTATATAACTACTACAAGTATAAACATATACTTTTGTTTGTGAAGTTTCAATTGTATTTATGTTTTCTAAGGCAGATAAAAGCGCCATTAATTTCATACGATTATTGGTGCTATATGGTTCATAACCACTTTGAGTGTCAATTACAACGTTGTCCTCTATACATATTGCAGCCCAACCACCCATTTCGGTTTTAGTTGAACAATTACCATCTGTATAAAAATGAAGTGTTCTAAGATAATTAGTCATTTACATCCACGCTTTCTATTTCAGTTGTAACAGTGTTGTCTTCCATTCCTTCATAAGTTTGGTCTAATAATTGATAAGTATATCTACCCCACTCAATGGTAATATGGAATTTATCTGAATATGTTTTTGTATTAATGGCTTTCTTTAATAATGAGAAATTAACTCTCGCATATTTCTTTAATGATTCTGGAACATCAAGTCTTCGTTCTCTTTTACGACCTTCATTTAATGTAAAATTATTAAAGAAAATAGCCAAAGTAATATTTACCATTGAAGTAAAAATATCATAGCCATCTTCAACATTTTCTTCATCAAAATCAAAGAAATCTTTTGGAGTAGTGAAAATAATTTTGTATTCAACTGCCAATTCAGTTTTAATATATTTATCGCTTAGTGCGGCGTAAACTAATTCTTGAATTGTTTTAATTGGCATTTCCTTTTGATTAGGTAAGTCAATTTCCACTTCTTGTGTCTTGCAAACGTAATCCTTTACAACTTTTAGTGATTTTAAATCTATAAAACGCATTTATCTTCTTCCTCCATTTCTTGTAATTGTTGTTCTTCTACTTTCTTTAAGTATGTAAAAATTGCGACTTCAGCCCATACATCATTAAATGCATTATGAGCATTATGTAAATAATAACCACTTTCGCGGCATAAATCTGCTACCGTTAAATGACCAAGTCTTTTTAGAATACGTTTAGCATTATTAAAAGTGCAGTAACCATCAATTGGTTTTACTTTCTTTGAAGGTTGTGCTACATAATTACTTAAATTAATACCGTTAGCATTTAGAATTAAGCGGTCATTCTTTAAACCGTGACTAATAATTTCAAGGTCATCAAAATCAATATCTGCCAAAAAATCATTGAAAATTAATTCAACTAAGTCCTTTAGCGGAATTCCATTTTCATCCAAGAAGTTATTAGTAATAGCAGTATAATCCATAAATGGATAGCATACTTTTGTAGTTACATATTGATTGCAACTGCGATATAATTGATAACATTCATCATCAATTTTCTTAAATAATAAACCAGCGAATTGCACCAATGTTTGATTATTAAATTCAATATCTATAAATAAGATATATGGGTGCTTTTCGTTATAACATTTTATAATCATCTTATTGTCCTTTCTTTAAACCGTCATCATTGTCGTTTTTTTCGTTAAATCCTTGAACATTGATACTGCAAATATCTCGATTATTCTTTATTAAATGGCTTAAAAATAAAGATATTTCATTAGCATCTGATATTTCTACTTTACAAGCTGTATCATTGTTTGAGTTAAAGCAAATAGTAATTTCAGCAACTTTCATTTTCTTTCTTCCTTTCTTTTCTTCTATTATATTATAACAGAAAAAGTGAAATTTGTCAATAATTTTCCCTGTTTTTCTATTTTATTCATCTGTTAAAAATTTGATTTTTATAATATTATTGCTTAAATTAAAAATATAAAATGAGGTGATTTGAAGATGAAAATCAAAGTTGTTTCACAAAAAGAATTAGATTTATTATACGGAAAAGAAGCGACTCTTAAAGCACTTATGAAGAAAGGCTATACAAAAGAAGAAGCCATCGCATATGCAAAATGGTCTGCTAGTAACCACCCTGTAAGTATTAAGAAGAGAGGTGCCAAATAATGCCAACACCAATTAGAGAAGTTCCTTTTTTAGATTATCCTATAAAGTATTCAAATAAAGTGACTTTAGCCGAAGACGGTTCAATTACCAAAATAGAACGTATCATTTGGGTATGAGATGCTCAAGCGGATGAATATGTTCCGGGCCAAAGTGTTATTGTCACAGATGCAGTTTTAGGTATGCAATATGACCACAGAGTATCTTGGTTAGAGTTTGATTTAACTAATTTACGTTGGGGTATAGATGAAACCGCAACAGGTGGCGGATTAAAGGACGAAGCATATAGTGATTATGTATTTAAACTATATTTCCAAACTTTAGATGGTGCCGCAAGTCATGACTATGTTTTTGATGGAAAGAGATTTTATATTCCTTCTTCATTAACAAGAGATGCAGGACAATATCGTATTATCTTTGCAGTTGTTAATCAACAAAAACAAGAAGCAGGTTTCGACCACTATAATGTTGCAGATGAAAACGAAACATTTATTTCAGATATGTTTACTGGAACAGTTGTTCGTTCAATCTACGACCCTAATGGTTTTACTCCTATTTATTTAAATACTCGTCAATTAAAAATATTAAGTAAAACTCCAATTAATGGCGTAGTAAGTGATGATGGTAGATTAGGTGCGATTTCAGGCGGCTTAATTACATATACAATTAAGGTTGCCAACCAAAAAGATAATTATATTACTTATGTTGGTTTTGCTGATGGAAATATCACTTCAAAATTAGATAACTTCACTATGTTCATCTGCTATCAATATATAGATGGTTCAGGACATACAAAAGTTAAAGCAAGTTATCTAGAACCAATCGACCCTAACAACGAATATATGGATAGCGATTTCCAATATATTTCTTGGGTGCCTTATGAAGTGACTAAGTATTCAAATTCTTATGATGCAATGTTAATCGGCTTCTATGGAGAATATGTTGCAGACGCAAGTGATATTGATTTAAGTCCTGAAGAATTAGCAAGTATGTTTGAGTTAATTCAAGAAGAACAAGAATATGATTACTTACTTCACTTTGCTACTGACTACCCTAATAATGAAACTACTTCTTATCTAACTAATGAAGGTAATGCATTCACACTTAACTTCACAAATCCTGCGGATACAGAAGCATATTTGGAATCAAGTGAAGACTATTACTTCTATTGTTCTGGTTTTATTACATTCGTTGTAGACGATAATTTCTTAACAACAGATGTAAAGAATGTTGGTAATGCTGTAACACGTAGCGGCTATACAGGTGAAATGACATCTGCATTCAGCAATATTGCAAGTAGTGATGGATTATTACTTGGAACTGCAGATGGTGGTGTATTATTTGCTAACTATATAGAAAATGAAGAACCTAATGAAGGTGAAGGTGAATAATTATGGCAAATACCTATAAGTTTAATTTAACCGCACAACAAATTAGTGATTTATTAAGTCGTTTAGCTGCAGGAGATGGTACAGTTTCTATTGTTACATCTGTTCCAACTGGCGAAGGAATTGATAATCATCTATATGTATATTATAATTCTACTACTGGTTCAAGCACATTATATTATTACTATAATAATGCTTGACATCAAATCTCTGGTGGAGGCGGTGGCGAACCTGATAATTACTTAGTATCTGCTAGTTATGAAAATAATGTTTTGACTATTGTACCAAATGAAGGTCAATCAATAGTTGTTAATATTCCAACTAGTGGCGGTGGAGGACCTACTTACACTTATACAGGTACAAATGATTTAGATATTAATAACTTCTTATTGCAAACAGATGGTTTACATTCTAGAATTATTGAACAAACAGATACTGAAGAATTTGTTGCGGAATTAGCAGCAGACATATCAATATTAAACAATACTATGTATGAAGTAAAAGGCTTTCCATATTGAAATAGTAGTGTAGATTTAATTTCTCCTAAGGCTTACGTAATGAAAAATGCGGGTGAAATTGCGTATATAGAATACTATACTGTTACTGGTGACCATTATATTATTAGAGCAAATGGAGAAGATGAAGACCACAATCCTTTATATATTGTAAACAGAGCTGGATACGCAATATAAAAAAAGAGACACATTAATTTGTGCCTCTTTTTTAAGTACGAATATAATAACCAACTTGTGGCGATAATGTCTCTCCGTTGAAGATAAAATTGTAATCAGTGCTCAACATCACAATTTGAACCGCGATGTTTTGACTAGTTCTTATTTCATAAGTATTCGTAGCTATATCGAATTCAACTTCAATACTAATTTCTAAGTTGACATCTGTATCAAATCTTAATAATAGAATACTATGTTCTGTAGTCGCAGATGCGCTTCTATACTCAATACTTCCGAAGTCATCAACTAAACCTGTTGCGGCATTACCATTGGCACATAAGTCCAAATAAATCATATATGCACCTTGTGTTGAACCAGCAACACCCATAGCGTATTCTCCGCCATTAACAGGCACTTCAAAGTAATATAACATATTCTTAACTGGTGCATTTCCTTTTAAGATGGTTGCTACATTAAATAGAGAATTGCCTCGTGTACCCGCAGAATAAGTGTTATCTGAATATTTATATACTACTTTATTATCGTCATTTGCATCTGCATATATTTCAACAATTTCCTTAATATCGGTAATTGTTCCGCCACTTCTAAATACTTCATATAATGAAAAGAAGTTTAAGTTAACATTTGAAGAATTATATGTTCCCGCAAAGAAATTAATAATACCGTGTTCTTTTAAACTAAAATTAATTGAACCTTTTGGCACTTGATAACTTGTTGCATATTGAGTGCCATTTACTCTAGCTACATTAGCAGGGATAGTTAACAAATTAGATTTACTTACTTGATTATTGTCAAAGTGAATACCATGAACGAAACTTTGTCCTTCCAGGTGTTCTTGTAATGCATTACGTGATTCTGTATATTTAACCAAGTTTAAAGTTGCCAAATCAGTTCTTGTATAGTTTCTAATTTGTGTATTAGTAGTATTATTATTTGTATTATGTTCGTCTTTAATTCTTACCCAATTACCATTATAATAAGTTAAAACCTCTAATTTACTATCGTTATAAGAAATATTCGCAGTTTTAGAAGTGCTATATGTATCCGCCAAATTAGTATAAGCAGTATTACTTAAAGCATTACCAATATTAACTAATCTATAAGAAGCAATCTTAGGTGATGCGTTTACACCTGTTCCTACATTACTACCTACTAGATAACCTGTGTTAGATAATGCTGCCTTGCCATCTTGACCAAACTTTAATGGAATATAAGAACCATCTCTTAATCTATAAATTATACCCGCACTATCTGGATTTGCGTTACTAGAAGCAGAGAATGACATTGTATAGCCGCCAGCTCCTGTTTCTTGTTTTGTATGAATACCAGAAGAAGTTGGTCTAATTGAATAACCTAAAGCAGTATAATCTCTTGAATTGAATGAACCACCCCAATTATTATCAGTTCCACCGCCAGCCGCAGCAATAAAATCATCGACTTCAGCCGCATCTTCACAATGTCCAAAGTATCCCCAATCACTTGTGAAACCAGACAATTGACCGCTAATATTGCAGTTGTTAACATAAACATTACTAAATGAACCCGCAGTAACGATATGTCCTGCAATATAGCCAAGATAACATTTAGAATTAGTATGTGAAACGTGACTAGTATAACTTCCACCTGTAATATCAATAGTGATATTATTTAAGTAAAGGTTTTGAATATTCGCTTCTGCGGCAACATATCCGAATGTGCCAATATCAGTTTCACCGCTACCTGTAATAGTTAGATTATTGATTGTGCAACCATTGCCGTTAAAAATTCCCTTAAAAGGATGGGTAACAGTTCCAATAGGCACAAATTCTGTATAATAATTCATATTTAAAGTTGTTGAATAAGTATTTGTTGGGTGACCATCATTAGAGTAATTATATACTTTTAATATGCCTGAGTTATCTAAATCATAGCCTATTTGAAAATAAATTCCTTCATCATCAAATCCCTCAAGGTTTTGATATAACATAGTTAAATTATATAAATGTTTAGGTCTAGTAATTACATATGGGTCATTTTCTGTTCCAGTTCCGCAATGAAAGTAACTTGTAACTACACTACCCTTAAAATCCAAATTAACACTTGTACGAGAAATAAACCAACCAAATGTAATGGAAGTACTACTAAATAATAGTAATACGGAAATTATGATAATTAATAGTTTCTTTTTCATTTAGTCCTCCTCGTAGTCTGATGTTAACTGCAACAAATAAATATCAGATGTATATTCAATAGTTTCAGTTAAGTCATCGTAAGAAATAGCACCAACATCTTGAACTAAATCAGCGTCATAATCAATTTGAATATAAACAACTAGAAACATATCTTGAACATAATCTTCATAATCAGACAATATATATGATATTTCTGTCTGTTTAATACCATTGTTTACAAAAGATATTTCTGTTGTGCTATCTGTAAAGTTTTGTTCCGCAACTTGATAAATAAGCGCGGGTTCAGTTTCGTTAATGTTAAATAATCCAATCTTAAAGTTTAATACATTAGATAAACTCTTTGTATCACTCGCAGTTTCGCGGCAAAAGAAGGATAAAGTAATTGGTTCATCTTTATTCACTGCTTCACCACTAACCAATAACTTAATTATAATAGAAGAGTGGTCATTGCGTGACAAAATAATTGAGTCATATGGTGGTAACTCAAATGCATCTATATCATTAGTCGCATCATATCCTGCCAATAGTTCATCATCGTATTTATAAACGAAATGAGATAGGCTAATAACGTCTTGGCGTGCCGCAATTTGTAGTCCATTTCCTTGAACAATTTTATTGTTTGCCAACCAAGAATAAGTTATACTGATAAAACAGATTAAGACTAAGATTATATTTATAATTGAAATTATAATCTTCTTACGCATACCTTTCTCCTTAAAAATAAAAGCCTAAGGTTAATGCCCTAGGCTTGTAGTGATTAATTAGTTGCCTTGAGCAACAGTTTCTACGCTAAATGATAATGCAATAGTAGCACCTGCTAGGTTAGCAATGTTGTTTGTATATACATTAGCATTATTTCCATCATAGTAAATGTAGATGTCTAAAGCGATTAATGCTTGGTCTGTAACGCTTGCAGCTAAAACTGTATTAGAAGTTGTATTAGTAGAATCTAATTCAACAACTGCAGTTGGAGAAGCAATTAAAACCTTAACAGCAGAAGAATTTAATGCGTTGCCTGTTAAACCTTCATCTGTTCTTTGAGTTAAACCAAAGTTGCTAACTTTTAAATTAGCGGCTGCATTTGAACCAACAGCTAAAGTTACATATACAGTTTTCTTAATTACATAATTACTAAAGTTTGTAGATGTTAAAGCAACTGGAGCACTAGTACTAGCAGAAGCACTTGGTACATCAGCTGTCTTGTAATACCAATTTCCAACAGTAGCAGCATCAGTTGCATTAGTTACTGCATCGTGAGCTGATGGATAAACTTTTACATTGTTTGCAACACTCATAGCTACAGAAGTAGCATTAGCACTTTGAACATCAGCTAAAGTTACAGCAGTACCCTCAGTATTACCACCAATAATTAAATAAGTTGAATCTGATTTAGCAGAGATTTGCATACCAGTTACGCTAACTTCTTGGTTCATTGAGAACCACGCATAAGTAGATGTTCCTAATGCCATTATTGAAAACATAACAGCAATAATAGAAGCAAGTAATTTTCTTTTAAAATGTTTCATTTTCTTTCTCTCCTCACATAAAAATATTTTTTATTATTCATCGCCTTCTTGTACGGCTTTAATAATATCGAATTTCATATCCATTCTGAGTTGTCCACCCATAACGGCATCATTGCAATCTTCATCCCAACCTTCTAACCAAATAAAGATTGTATACTTTTTTACTTCATTTGGTCTGAAAGAATAGAACGTATTTTTGAATATCTGACTATTATCTTCAAAATCTTTGGTTAAGTGATAAGGTGTGTGGTCATAATAGTTAATAGGATTTTCATCTGCCTTGCGATAAATTATTAAATGCTCAACATCATCATCTTGAATAAGCATAAACCGTGCGGCCGCATCAATTCCTTTTGTAACCGTAGTAATTGCCACATCAAACTCAATATCAACAATAGTATTACCAACATTTTTAAGGTAGAATGTATAGGCAATATATGTTAACCCGCTTGAATCTTCATAGTCCCCATCAGTATTCAGGGCTTCATCAATTTTAATATCATCAAATGAAACCGGCATTGAATTATTTACTGGATTTACTAATAATCTTGGACTTGCGGTATAGAACTCCTTATCATCTGACAGTATAATTCCCGCCCGATAAGTATCATTGTCTAATGAGATAACAAATGTTCCCATATTTTGACCAAAGAAAGCCAAAACGCCAATAATTGAAGACAATAGTCCTGTTATCAGTATGCCAAGTAAGAGAAAGTTCTTGGTAATTAAATATTTAGTTGTTAATAATTTCATATTTATTACCCACCTCTCATAAAAAAAACAGTTGCATTTGCAACTGGCTGTCTTGTTTAGACCCTATAGCTTTGCGTGAGTAGTGTTTCCACTATCGTGCCAACGTATAAATACGTGCAGCTGGCTACCTAAACGGTCCTTTAGCTTTGCGTGAGCGGCGTTTCCACCGTCGTGCTAACTATTAAATTATCTATACCTCTCTTCTTTTATGTATTATATGATAAAATTTTAGGAATATCAAAAATATGATAACCACCACTTTATCTATATATAATATATAACAAAATAATGAGATTGTCAAAAGATTTTCCGCATCTTATTTAATTACCATTTTATAAGATTCATACATTGTACTGATTTCAGCAATAATTTCATCAATACTTACAGGTGTACAATTATGACTATCTAGTCCTACGTGATACATGAATGGATTATGATTGTCAAACCAATTTGTTTGTTGGTGAGTATGACCATATAAACAAATTAAACGTTGTTTTAGGGTTTTATGAGTATCGTCAATGTTTGCTGTATAAGTTGGATAGTGACATAGGAAGAAATGATAACCATCATATTTAAGTGGTAAAGCGTGTGCCACTTCAATGATTTTATTTGGTAATTTCTTATATAGTTTAATTCTTTCTTCCGTATCGTGATTACCTAAAATGACGTGTAATTTACCATTTAGGCATTGAAGTAGTCTCATACCTTCAACATTATCGTTTAACATTAAATCGCCTAAAATATACACTTCATCTTCAGGTTTAACTTTTTTGTTCCATCTTTCTACAATTGCGGCGTTCATATCTGCTACATTTGTAAAACCACGTGGTCCGAATAAAAATTCCCTATTGTGACAAAAATGAAGGTCAGATGTAAAATAAATCATTTTAGATAATATCCTTTCTTAAGAATAAAGATTATTCAAAATCTCATATGTATCTCGAATAATCTGTTAGAAATATTTTAATTAAATTACCTCGCAAGCCAATTTATTATATATTTCCCTAGCTGCAATTTCTTGCATCCACTTCAGCAACGCATCGCCTGATGTCTTAAAACATGAAGATTTTTTCAAAACTCATCATCTAACGACAATGTTGATGGATAATCTTCAACCTGCTTCACTTCCCTCTTCGAGACGCACTGTTAAAGCAATCGAAGTCTTTGATTGCACATCTACGGA
>OCVV011345241.1_pt1 | contig 11359 bp, 8 predicted proteins | sample 1539721 | NCBI WGS metagenome assembly OCVV01 (sample SAMN02144230, study PRJEB22623) | gut metagenome | biome: sheep rumen | host: Ovis aries | place: New Zealand | reverse complement strand
GCTACGAAAGCGCGCCTGCGGCGCTGTTGAGAGGCGCTTCGCGCAGTTGAGAGGCGCCTGCGGCGCTGTTGAGAGGCGCTTCGCGCAGTTCTTTCTCCGCTTCGCTACGAAAGCGCCCCTGCGGGTCGAGCGGAGAGTCAGTTTCAAAGTTCAAAGTTCAAAGTTTGAGAGTTCTTTCTCCGCTTTGCTACGAAAGCGCGCCTGCGGCGCGGTTGAGAAGCTGCTGCGCAGCGGTTGAAAGGCGCGCCGAGCGGAGAGCTCTGAACGGCTGTGCAGTCGCATTGAACCACTCTTGAACCGCTGCGAAGCGCATTGAACCATTTGAACCGCTGCGCAGCAGCATTGAACCGCGACGCAGTCGCTCATTTCGCCTGCAAAATTACAAATTATCCAGGAAATAAGAGTGTTCGTTATTTCCCCATTATTGCTTGCTTTGTAACAACAAAAAGCCTCTTACCCTTTTCCCATTGCCGCGAAACGGCAGGGCAAGGGGACTAAAGGGCTATGCCTTCAGGGTTTTGAAGTAATGGGCAATGGTCTGCCGGAATCATCCGGCTACTGCCGCTTGTAGTATGAGAAACGGGAACTGACCAGGGGGAGCATCATCATGCGGTCTTTCGAGACTAAGAAAATGTCTGGCCCTTTGCTCCTGTCAGTCCACACGGTGTAGACCGTGTCATAGCCTTCGTAGAGGGGAAACTCTTTCTCCTCCTTCCACGTGTAGGTGAAGTCGATGTGCTGGGGCTTTCCATCCGAGATATATTCACGGTAGCCAGTGCCATTGCTGCGGAATACCAGGACGTCTCTGAGTTCACCCTCGCCTTGCACCCATTTGCCAACGAGCAAACAGGTGTCTTGACTGTTCTGCACTTCGTCGTCGTCGCTGCATGCAGCAAGGCAGAGGCTCAGCAGCAACAGGCTCATAGCGATCATCCATTTTGTTTTCATATGCTCAGTTGATTGTTTGTTTGAAAAAATAAGCAGATTTCTATTAATGGAACTGCGAAAACGGGAAAAACTTGCACGGGAAATGAAAAAAAACGACGAAAGGGCGTTTTTTTGCCTATATTTTTTGTAATTTTGCAACCACTGATAAACATTTTTTCAACAATCAATATATGGAACAGAAGAAGCAAGTATTGCTGGTTTACAACACGCTGACGCGACAGAAGGAACGTTTCGAACCGCTGCACGCCCCGAACGTGGGTATGTATGTGTGCGGTCCTACGGTATATGGCGACCCGCATCTGGGTCATGCCCGCCCGGCCATCACTTTCGACATCGTATTCCGCTACCTGAAGCACTTGGGCTACAAGGTGCGCTACGTGAGGAACATCACCGACGTGGGCCACTTGGAGCACGATGCCGACGAGGGCGACGACAAGATACAGAAGAAGGCACGGCTGGAGCAGCTGGAGCCGATGGAGATTGCCCAGTACTACACGAACCGCTACCACCAGGCCATGGACGCGCTGGGCGTGCTGCGCCCATCGATAGAGCCGCATGCCACGGGCCACATCATCGAACAGCAGCAGCTGGTGCAGCAGATTCTGGACAACGGTTTTGCTTATGAGTCGAACGGAAGTATCTACTTCGACATCGAGGCTTACAACAAGAAATATCACTACGGCATCCTCTCGGGCCGCTCGCTGGAGAACACGCTCGACGAGAGCCGCTCGCTGGCAGGCATCGGCGAGAAGCACAATCAGGCCGACTTCGCCCTGTGGAAGAAGGCGCAGCCCGAGCACATCATGCGCTGGCCCTCGCCTTGGAGCGACGGCTTCCCCGGCTGGCACTGCGAGTGCACGGCAATGGGACGCAAGTACCTGGGCGAGCAGTTCGATATTCACGGCGGCGGCATGGACTTGGTGTTCCCGCACCACGAATGCGAGATTGCTCAGGCCGTGGCATCGATGGGTCATCAGGCCGTGAAATACTGGATGCACAACAACATGATCACCATCAACGGACAGAAGATGGGCAAGTCGCTGGGCAACTTCATCACGCTGGAGCAGTTCTTCACGGGCAAGCACGAGTTGCTGTCGCAGGCCTATTCGCCCATGACCATCCGCTTCTTCATTCTCTCGGCCCACTACCGCTCGACAGTGGACTTCTCCGACGAAGCCCTGCAGGCTTCGCAGAAGGGCTTGGAGCGCCTGATGGACGGACTGAAGAACCTGGACCGCGTGCAGCCTGCCGCACAGTGCGACAAGGAGACGGAGCAGTTTGTGAAGTCGCTGCGCCAGCGCTGCTACGACGCCATGAACGACGACCTGATGACGCAGCTCGTGGTGAGCTATCTGTTCGAGGCCTGCACGGTGGTGAACAAACTCGTTGACCACAAGGCAACCATCTGCGCCGACTGCCTGGAAGAGCTGAAGCAGACCATGCACCTCTTCGCCGAAGACCTGCTGGGTCTCTCAACTCACAACTCTCAACTCTCAACTGGCGGTAACGCCGCCCGCGAGGAAGCTTTCGGCAAGGTGGTTGACATGGTGCTCGACCTGCGTGCCAAAGCCAAGGCTGCCAAGGACTGGGCCACCAGCGACCATATCCGCGATGAGCTCGCCGCCCTGGGATTCGAGGTGAAGGACACCAAGGACGGGGCAACGTGGAAACTGAACAAGTAAGTGAAAAGCATCGTATTCTGTGTGCTGTTCAGTCTGTTGCCGATGGTGCTGGCAGCACAGACGAACCATGAGGAGCATGCCGACTGGCAACAGCTGATGGAGCAGCTGATGGACCTCGACGGCGACGAGAGCGGCGAGGCCTGGGAGCAGCAGTACGAGCAACTGGCCGACCTCTACGAGCAGAAGATAGACCTTGCTACGGCCACCCGCGAGGAGTTGGAGCAACTGCCTTTCCTCAGTGCCGAGCAAGTGGAGCAACTCTGCGAATACCTCTATCGCTACGGACCCATGCAGAGTCTTGGCGAACTGGCCATGATAGAGAGCCTGGATGCCCAGACGCGGCAACTTCTCGTGCAGTTTGTCAAGTTAGGGACCGCTGCCACCGCCAGACCTGCCTCATCCCTTCAGAAGCGAGGGGACCAGAAGGCTTCTGCTTACAACGATTCCGTTTACAACAGAAAGCAACCGTTCTTCTCCTCAGGAGAAACGAAAGGCGGGTTGCTCCTCACCGCACGCATACCTTTCTACGAACGTCGTGGCGATAAGAATGGCTACTTGGGCTATCCTTATCGCCACACTTTGCGCTATACGATGAACCTCAACCGCCACCTGCGATTCGGGCTGGTGGGGGCTCAGGACAGCGGCGAACCTTTCTTTTCTAACAAAAACACGCTGGGCTACGACCATTATTCTTTCTATGCGCAGGCCCGACGACTGGGGCGATTGAAGACGCTCGTCGTCGGACATTATCGCTTGCGGTTAGGATTGGGGGGGGTAATTTGCAATAATCTTTATTTAGGAAAACTCTCTATGTTCGACCGCGTGGGGCGCATCACGACCGCCATCACGCCCCATTCGTCGCGCATGTCGGCCAACTATCTGCAAGGTGCTGCCGCCACGATAGCGCTGAGTGGCGACCTCGACCTGACGACTTTTGTCTCTTATAGGAAGATAGATGCCACGTTGGCGGGCGACTCGGCCATCCGCACGCGGCTTGCGACGGGCTACCACCGCACGCCGTCGGAGATGGAGCGCAAGAACAATGCCTCGGAGTGGCTCATGGGTGGCAGGCTGAGTTGGCAGCACGGCCACTGGCAGGCCGGACTGACGGCGCTGGCCAATGGCTACGACCTGCCGCTGCAGGGTGCCAGTGAAGTGGGGCAGGGGACAAGCAGCTATCGTGCCATCTATCCCGAAGGCAAGACGTTTGGAAACGTGGGCATGGACTACGGCTACCACGGGCGGCGACTGTCGCTGAGTGGTGAGACCGCCATCGACAAAGAGGGTGCGCTGGCTACCATCAACACGCTGAGTTTCCGCCCTGTGGCCGTGTTGAGGCTGATGGCTGTGCAGCGTTTTTATAGCTACCACTACCACGCGCTGCATGCTTCGAGTTTCGGCGAGAGTGGCAACGTGCAGAACGAGAGCGGTGTGCTGCTGGGGGCCACGTGGCAGGCTGCGCCCCATCTGCAGTTGCTCGCCTATACCGACTACGCCTATTTTCCTTGGGCCCGCTATCAGGTGTCGCAGTCGTCGCACGCCACCGACCACCTGCTGCAACTGCGCTGGCGCCATCGGCAACTGACATTGCTGGCGCGCTACCGTCTGCGTCTGCAACAGCGTGACGACAGTTCCGTCGAAACCGACGGCATCCCGCCACTCGTCACCCGCTCGCAGCACCGGCTGCGCCTGGCTGTGGGCTACGACCTTGGAAGACTAACCACCCGCACGCAACTCGATGCTGCCTTCTGCCACACCCCTCATCAAGCCACGACGGCCACCAATAGCCGGGGCTGGATGCTGGGGCAAACGGCCGACTACCGTTGGCGTCGCTTGATGCTTAGTGTCCACGTGGCCTATTTCCACACCGACGACTACGACAGCCGCCTCTATGCCTACGAGCGTAACCTGCGCTATGCCTTTTCCTTCCCGGCCTACTTCGACCACGGTCTCCGCGGTGCGCTTTATGCCAGCTACTCCCTCGGCCGCCACTTCACGGCAGCAGCGAAACTCTCCACCACGCACTACTTCGACCGCAGCACCATTGGCACAGGACTGCAGCAGATAGATGGCAGCACGCAGACGGATCTGGAACTGCAACTGGGATGGAGGTTGTAGCGCCTGTGGCGCGGTTCTTTCTCCGCTTCGCTACGAAAGCGCCCCTGCGGGTCGAGCGGAGAGGCGCCTTCGGTGCGGTTGAGAAGCGCCTGCGGTGCGGTTGAGAGAGTTCTTTCTCCGCTTCGCTACGAAAGCGCCCCTGCGGGTCGAGCGGAGAGGCGCCTGCGGTGCGGTAGAGAGAGTGTTATTCCCCTCAGAGATATTGCATCAGGATGTCCCAAACGGCGATGATGTGGCAGACGGAACCGGCGAGGACGAAGAAATGGAAAACCGTGTGCATGAAGCGGCGTCGGTGGAGCGAATAGAACAAGGCACCAGTGATGTAGCAGACGCCTTCGGCAATGATCCACGCGACGGCAGCCGTGCTGACGCAGTCGAGTAGGGGCTTGAAGGCGACGAGCACGGAGAGTCCCATCAGGCAGAAACAAATGGTTTCGAGGTTGCTATGGTCTTGCAACTTGCGAAACGAAACGATGGTGCCCGCAATGGCGGCCGCCCACACAAAAGCGAAGAGTGCCCATCCCCAGAGTCCTTGGTCGCGCATGGCAACGAGCGTGATGGGAGAATAGGAGCCCGCGATGTGCCAATAGATGGCGGCGTGGTCCCACTTGCGCAGCCGTTCCTTCCATGGGTTTGCGGGACTGAGGGCGTGGTAGGCAGTGGAGGCCACATAGCTGCCGAGCATGCCGAAGAGGTAGAGCGACACGCCTAACGTAGCCCAACCGTTTTCGTGGCGCGCTGCCCAAACAATGAACAGCGTGCCAACGACAACGGCCAACGCAATGCCGGCGGCATGACTCCAGGAATTCCAGAGTTCCTCGGCACGGGTGTACAGGTGTCCTCTTTTCGTCATGTTTTTTTTTAAGGAGTTCAAGGAGTTTCAAGGAGTCCAAGGAGTTTCAAGGAGTTTCAAGGAGTCCAAGGAGTTCAAGGAGTCCAAGGAGTTTCAAGGAGTCCAAGGAGTCCAAGACATTTCTCTTGCCCCTTACCTCTTACCCCTTACCTCTTACCTCTTACCTATTACCTATTACCTCTCCCCTCTCAATCGTGAAGTCCAACTGGCGCTTCTCCAGATTGGCCTGAGCAACGCGGATGCGGATGGGGTCGCCCAGCTGGTACTTATGATGGCGCCGACGGCCTACGAGGCAGTAGTTCTTCTCGTCGAAGTCGTAGTAGTCGTCGTCGAGGTCGCGCATGGGCACCATTCCCTCGCAGTGGTTCTCGTCGATTTCGCAATAGATGCCGTACGACTGGATGCCCGAGATGTGGGCATCGAACACCTCGCCGATGTGCTCACCCATGAATTCCACCATTTTGTATTTGATGGACTCGCGTTCTGCCTGGGCTGCCAGTTGCTCCATGTCGCTGGAGTGCTGGCACTGTTCTTCGTAGTAGCGCTCGTTGCCCGACTTGCCACCCTGCTCGTAGCGGGTCAGCAGGCGGTGCACCATTGTGTCGGGATAGCGGCGTATGGGCGACGTGAAGTGGGTGTAGTAGGGGAAGGCCAGTCCGAAGTGTCCGATGTTATGGACGGAATACTTCGCCTTCATCATGGCGCGCAGGGCAACAGTCTGGATAAGTTTCTGCTCACGCTGTCCTGCGGCCGCATCCATGAGTTGGTTGAGCGAGCGCGCCGTCTGCCCGGCGGTGCCGGCGGTCTTCAGCTTGTAGCCGAAACGCACCACAAACTCGCGCAGCTCCTCCAACTTCGTCGGATCGGGCACGTCGTGTATGCGGTAAGGCAGCGTCTTCGGTTTCTTTCCGCGCTGCGGTTTTCCTATGTCTTCAGCTACGGTGCGGTTGGCCAGCAGCATGAATTCCTCAATCAGCTTATTGGCATCGCGCTGCCGCTTGAAGTAGGCACGCGTCGGGCGGCCCTGCTCGTCGATGTCGAAGTGCAGTTCCTCGCCCTCGAATTTCATAGCACCATTCTTAAATCGCTCGTCGCGCAGTTTCTTGGCCAGCATGTCGAGCAGCAGCAGTTGCTCCGCATACTCGCCCTTCAGGTCGTGGGGAGCCAGCTGCTTGTCGCCGTTGAAGAGGTTGGGCGAGGGTTTGCCCGTTCCGTCCTCCACACCGTTCTGCTCCAGCAGTTCCTGCACCTCCTCGTAGGCGTAGCGGCGGTTCGACTTGATGACCGTATGCACCACTCTGTGCGAGCGCACCTGGGCATCCTCGTCGAGCAAGAAGACGACGCTGTAGCACAGTTTTTCTTCGTCGGGCCGGAGCGAGCAGACGAAGTTGCAGAGGTGCTCGGGCAGCATGGGGATGGTGCGGTCGACGAGGTAGACCGAGGTGGCGCGCTTCTGCGCTTCCTTATCGATGATGGAGCCTTCGGTCACGTAGTGCGAGACGTCTGCGATATGGACGCCTACTTCATAAAGCGTTGAGTGTTTAGAGTCGAGCGTTGAGTGTACCTTCCGGATGGACAGTGCGTCGTCGAAGTCCTTGGCGTCGTGCGGGTCGATGGTGCAGGTCCACACGTCGCGGAAGTCCTCGCGTTCGGCCAAGTCCTGCGGCGTCACCTTTCCTGAAATCTTCTTTGCAGCTTCCTCCACCTCCTTCGGATATTTGTAGGGCAGCCCATACTGTGCCAGGATGGCGTGCATCTCGGCGTTGTTCTCGCCTTCGCGGCCCAGGATGTCGATGACCTCGCCCACCATGTTGCGATGGGAGGCGTCGGGCCACTGCGTGATGCGCACCAGTGCCTTGTCGTCGTCCTTGCCACCCTTCAGTTTGTCTTTCGGGATAAGCACGTCCTGCACGATGAGGTTGTCCTGCGTCACGAGGAACGCAATGTCGCGGGCCACGCGCAGTCGTCCTACAAACGTGTCCTTGGCGCGCTGCAGAATCTCCAGCACCTGAGCCTCCTTGATGTGGTTGCGGCGGCGGGCCATCGTCGAGAAGCGCACGCGGTCGCCGTTCTGTGCCCACAGCGAGTTGCGCTCCGAGACGAAGATGGGCTTGTCGCTGTCGTCGGGAATGACCGAGTTCTTGCCGTTGGCCTTGCGCACGAAGCGTCCCTCCTGCACCTGGTTCGACGTGTTCAGCCTGTAGGCCGAGTCGCCCACCTTCTGCAGCATGTCGTCCCACGCCATGTCTTCCATTGTCTCGATGGCGAGCATTTTCAGCGGATGGGTGTTCAGTCGCAGTGCGCGGAATATCTCTTTGAAAGAAAAAGTCTTCTCGGGTTGCTCGGTGAAGAGTTGCGTCAGCATCTGCACCATGTCCTGTTTGTTGGTTCTGCGGCGCATCTTTGTCTTGCTGGCGGTTGCCTTTCCTTTGGCAGCCTGTGCCTTCGTAGGTTTCTTTGCTTTTGCCATAGGTAGAAGTATAATGTGTGTATGAGTAGGTTGATGATTTTTCAGTGGGTGATGTTCCCTGTTCACTCGATGCTCAGCACGTCCACACCTTTCATCTCGCCCATGAAGTCGAGGATGCGGTGGCGGAACTGTCGCCGTTGCAGCCGCAGTTGCAGTTTTACCGTGTAGCGGGGCTGCGGTGCGGTGGCGGTCTCCATGTTCAGGCTGTCGGCGATGACGCCGTCCAGCGTGTTCAGGTGTTGCAGCACGCGGTCAACGTCTTCGCGGGTGTCGGCAGCAAAGGTGATGTCGAGGTGGCGGTGGCCCAGTCGGCGCAGCAGCACGTTCTGTGCCTCCAGACACAGCAGCACCAGCAGCGTTGTGGCCGTGGAGAGAAGAAACAGCCCTGCTCCGGCGGCCATGCCGATGGCGGCCGTCACCCAGAGACCGGCTGCCGTGGTGAGTCCGCGCACGGCATGCTTCTGGAAGATGATGGTGCCGGCCCCGATGAAACCGATGCCGCTGACCACCTGCGCGGCAATGCGCGACACGTCAAGACGATGGTTCTCGGTGGTCAGTACACCCTCGAAGCCGTGGGCCGAGAGTATCATGAAGAGTGCCGCACCCAGTGCCACGAGGAAGTGGGTGCGGAAGCCGGCCTCCTTGGCCCGGTACTCGCGTTCGAGTCCGATGGCTCCACCAAGGAGGGCGGCTATGAGGATGTTAAGGAAGAAATCCATAAGTGAGTTCCTAGTTTCTATTTACGGCTTGACTAGTGCTTGAAAACATGCTGCGCCACGGTCCAGTGGTGCAGGTCGTAGATGGCTTTCAGGCGCTCCAGACGACCCAGGAAGGCGTCGTAGTCCTTGCTCTCGGGCTGCAGCCACTGCACCTCGGCCAGGGCAGCCATGCGCGGCAGCACCATGTACTCCACCCACTTCGGCGTGGCGATGTACTCGCACCACACGTTGGCCTGCACGCCCATGATGTGGCGGGCCTGCTCGGGCGTGAGGTCCTCGGCCACGGGTTCGAAGGCGTACACCTTCTCCACGGGCGAGTTTCCACCGATGGCCAGCGGTTCGTTCCAGGTCTTGTCGGTCTGGTAGTGGTCGAAGTACATGGGCGAGTTGGGCGTCATGATGACGTCGTGGCCCAACTTCGCACCCTGGGCACCCGGCTCGGCACCTCTCCACGACATGATGGTAGCGGTGGTGTCGATGTCGCAGCCCAGCAGTTCGTCCCAGCCGATGAGGCGCTTGCCCTTGGCGTGCAGGAATTTCTCCACGCGCTTCGTGAAGTAGCCCTGCAGGCGGTCTTCGGCACTCTGGCGGCCTTCAGCCTTGATGCCTTCGTCCTTGATGCGCTGCTGGCAGAGCGGGCACTCCTTCCAGCGGTCGCGCGGACTCTCGTCGCCACCGATGTGGATGTACTTCGAGGGGAACACGTCGGACACCTCGCTCAGCACGTCCTCAACAAACTGGAACACCTGCTCCTTGCCCGGACAGAGAACGTCGGCGAACACGCCCCAGTGGTGTTCCACCTCGTACGGGCCGCCCGTGCAGCCCAGTTCGGGATAGGCAGCCAGTGCTGCCACCATGTGGCCCGGCATGTCGATTTCAGGAATCACGGTGACGAAGCGGTCGGCAGCATATTTCACGATCTCGCGGCACTCGTCCTGCGTGTAGAAGCCGCCGTAGCGCTGACCGTCGTCAACGATGGAGTTGCGGCCTACGACGGTGCCCGAACGCCAACCGCCCACGCGCGTCAGCTTCGGATACTTCTTCACCTCGAAGCGCCAGCCCTGGTCGTCAGTGATGTGCCAGTGGAACTTGTTCATGCCGTGCAGGGCAATCAGGTCGATGTATTCTTTGACAAACTCCACGGGATAGAAGTGGCGCGAGCAGTCCAGATGCATGCCGCGGTAGGCAAAGCGCGGCTCGTCCTGAATCAGCACTGCGGGCAGGCTGACCATTTTCGGCTTCTCCTGCATCACGGGCAGCGACTTGCGCAGCGTCTGGATGCCGCGGAACACGCCGGCAGCCGTCTTGCCGCTGATGGTGACGCCCTTCGCCGTGATGCTGATGCGGTAGGCCTCCTCGCCCTGAATCTTCGCATCCAGTGTCAGCAGGATGTTGCCGCGGGCAGCCTTCGCGAGTTTCGCCTTCCCCCCGTACTGCTGGCAGGCCAGTTGCAGCTTCGTCATCTCGCCCACGTAGTCGGCCAGGAAGTGGGCGTTGCGCTCCATGTCGGCATTGCCTTCGGCATAGAGAATGGCCGTAGTCTCGCCGAGCACGAAGCCAGGGGCCGTGGGTTGTACCACCGACTTGGGCAGGGGCACCACGTTGTAGTTAGCCACTTGAGCCTTCAAGGCTCCTGTCGATAGCATGAGGGTCATGCAGAGTGTCAGGAAAATCTTCTTCATGATGTGATGGTTTTTAGATTTATTTCCGCAAAGATACGAAAAAAACGTAACAAGTGGAAGTTAGAGAAGTTAAAGAAGTTAAAGGACGTATGTTTTTTTCAAAAAACTCTAAACTCCCAACGCTCAACTCTCAACTTTTTCGTATCTTTGCCTGCAAATCGTAAATAACGTAAATCCATCAAAAACGTAAATCAAAAATGGGATACATCGAGAAAAACCTTATGGACGGCGAGCAAATCGTCTATGAAGCACGCCAGCACTGGATGATTTATTGGAAGCCGTTCCTGCTGTTGCTCATCGGCATCGGTCTGTTTGCCATCCCCACCAGCGACATGGCGCTCATCATGCAAATCTGCATGTCGCTCGTCCTGCTCGTCGTGGCAGGCATCTGGGCTGTCAACATCTACGGGGGCCGCAAGTACATCCTGACCAACCGTCGCCTCATCCTGAAACGCGGACTGGTGCGCCGCGAGTCCACCGATCTGGTGCTGCGCCGCTGCGAGGGTGTGAGCATCGCCCAGAGCATCATGGGTCGCCTGCTGGGCTATGGCACCGTCACCGTCTCAACGGGCGAGGTGGCCAACCAGTTCCAACTCATCGAGCACCCCGTGGAGTTTGCCACCAACATCAATCAGCAAATTGCTGATGCGCAAGGCAAGGCTCCGTTCGATATAGGGTAGTTTTTTAAGGAGTTCAAGGAGTCCAAGGAGTTTCAAGGAGTCCAAGACATTTGCCTACACTCTCCCACACTCCAAACTTTAAACTTAAAAACTGACTCTCCGCTCGACCCGCCTTTCAACTGCGCGAAGCGCCTCTCAACAGCGCCGCAGGCGCCTCTCAACTGCGCGAAGCGCCTCTCAACAGCGCCGCAGGCGCGCTTTCGTAGC
>OCVV012868659.1_pt1 | contig 11362 bp, 13 predicted proteins | sample 1539721 | NCBI WGS metagenome assembly OCVV01 (sample SAMN02144230, study PRJEB22623) | gut metagenome | biome: sheep rumen | host: Ovis aries | place: New Zealand | reverse complement strand
ATATCTTCAAAAGCACGTATAACGTCTTTGATATTAGTTTCATCGACTTCTATATTAGTTGTCACTTCTAACACCACTTCTACGTTTTAACATTATTTCCATACTATCAATGTGTATCATAGGTTTCTTATATATTTCATAATCTGCATTTTTACATATTTTATCATGCACTGTAGGTGGTTCTACAAAAATATAAAACCTGTCTCCTTCATGAAATAAATCTCTCTCACTAATCTCTGGTTTCATTCTCAAATACATTGGATAATCCATACCAATCGAGATTAAATCTCCCTCACTATTAGTAGGTAAATAATTTTCATGAATAAGTACAGGTTTTTGGAAAAAATCTTTTCCGTCTTCAATATATTTTTGACATAGATATAGTTTTCTTTTATTTCTTCGTAGGTTTCTTAAATGATGTCCCATAAATTCACCTACCTTATCAATGGTATTATCTTAGCAAGTTCTTCTTTTGGATAATCTCCACCAGAAGTATAATGCCTTGTTATACCATTCTCACTATGTACATTTTCTCCTTCTGCTCCTATTTTAGCAAAAGCACTGATTGATAGGGGGATAATCAAATCTTCATACTTTTTATCGTATGGTTTATCTTCCGTTGCTTCAAATCTTCTACAACGATTTATTTCTCTTATTGCTCGTTTTATTTCATATTTCAAAGTAGGGATATCCTTATCTGTAATATCAAAATCACGAGCTATTAGTAAAGATTTCAATTCACCTACGAAAGTATTTAGTTTATCATCCATACTATCCCTCCTACAAATCGTATTTATTTGATTTTTTAGATGTATCTTCTTTTTTTAGGTTAGCTATCACTTTATCGATTAAAACACCACGTGCCTTAATTTTTTCGTTAGCTTCTATAACATCTTTTCTATCAGGTTTAATACTTAACTCTCCATTAGCAAGTGTCAAATCAACATGTACATACTCACGATTTCTTAACATGTAATACTTTCCATCTATCGTATATAACATCTAATCACCTACTTTCTAGAGTATCCGTCTAATTTACCTTTATCTGTCTTGTCTGTTTTAGTTTCTATCTTTTTTTCTACTTCTTTTTTCTCTAATGGTTTTCTCTCATTTATAATTTCATAACCAAGATGCTCATAGTATTCTCTATAAGCACCTTGTGTTACTAGTTTAATATCGTTTTCTTTTTGTATTTTTATCATTAACCGCTTACTACTTCTGTATCAATTATTACAACTTTGTCTGCTTCTTCGAATGATGGTAAAGCAATCATTGATACTTTTGTATCTACATTAACAGGATCAACCATTTGTGAAGTAGTTACAGCAACACCTTCGTTTACAATTGAAACATCAGCGTTTAAGTTATTTATTAAATCACTTTCTTCAGGAGTAGTTCCTAAATAAGTATTTCCCAAAACACCATCTGGTAATAGTACTACAGTTCCATCTGGTACATATTTATGAACTTGTTTGCTCTCATCAACCCAAACATTATCATAAACAGCGAAACGTACACCAGTTTGAGCTGTGATATAACTCTTAACGTTTTCCTCAGTTAGATTTACCGTACCACCAGCGAACACATAAATTGCGTTTTTCATAGCAGTATTTTGTAGCATACCTTGAATTACTGTTGAGTTACATACAGCACGAGTTATTCTAACACCTTCTGCTTTCATCATAGTAATATAACTATTAATATCACCGATTATATCAGCACTAGGATCACTCCAAGATTTGCTAACAGTTACTTTATGAGAAGCTGGAACATCATAATCATAAGTAAAAGATTGTCCATTACTTGATAGAGTAAGTGTACCAGTAGTTAAAACTTCCATTCTCATTCTTTCTAGTGTTACTTCTGTAGCTCTTATTAAGTTAGTAACTCTATCAAATATTTTTGCTAAAATTCTATCAACTATTTCTGGTTTATTAGCATCAATAAAGTTGTTTAATTGTTGGCGTAATTTTTCATCAACATAAACAGATTCTTTAAAGAATGGCATTTCAGTTTGATATTTATCAACACCTTCCATATCTCTACGAATACTCTTAGCGTCATAGCTTGATAGTCTAATACCAACAGGTTGGTTACTAGCACCTTTTATCCATTCAATTTCAGTTCCCAATTGTTTTTGTAAAGGGAATAATGTTTCTCCTAAATAAGGTTGTTCGTTTTGGTTTAATTCTGTCCAATAATCTTTAACATTTCGAGCAGTTACTAAATCATAAATACTTGGCATGATTAAATCGCACTCCCTTCTGTAAGAACAATTTTATCAAGATTTGCACTACCAATAGCAGTTACCATTGCTGAATCTAATTTCAATTTATCAACACATCCTACTACTAAAATCGTGCCGTTTCCTTTTCCGTTTGCATCAAGTACCTCATCGTGTAATGAAATACCTACAGCTCCACTTGTACCTGCTGTAAATTCAGTAGTCAATCTAGTTGCTAAATTTCCAACTAAAGGCTGTCCAGCTTTAATTGTAGCATTTGCACTACCACTAAGTTTTACAGGTAAAGCGATATAGTAACTATCTTGTCCAACTAATATGAACTTTCTGTTACCATAACTAGTTTTTTTAATACCCATATCCATATTAAATATTCTCCCTTCTATTTAAAATAATCATAAGTTTCTTTTTTACCATTTTTTTGTTGTGCTAATCTTTTTCCTAAATCATCAATACCACTACTACCATTACCATCAGAACTTTGTCCTTTATGTTTTCCAAAATTTCCCATAGCATCTTTTGTAGCATCTTGTTTTCCTTTTTCATAACTTTTTTTAATGATTTCAGATACATAATTAGCTATTTTATTTGTTTTTTCACTATCCTCTGTTGTGATATTTTCAACAAAAGATGTAAAATCATTGTCTGTTGCTTGAATACCTAAAATATCTCTAGAACCTTGTAAAACACTATTAACAACATTTTTATTTCCACTAATCGTGTTGTCTTTTAACGCTTTCTCTAGTTCTTGTATTCTCTTAGCCTGTTCTTGGCTAGCTTTGGCATTTTTCTCGTCATCTGTAAGTTTTGCGTTCAATTCGTTTTCTTTTTCATTTAATTTAGCAGTCAAAGTGCTTACTTGATTATCAAATTTTGATTTATCTACATAATTTCCACTTGACAAATCGGCAAATTTCTTACCTTTAAAAAATGCTCCTATTTCTTCTACTGTCATACCTTCTTTGTATGAATCACCCATTAGGGCTTGTAATTCGTTCATCTCATTTCCTCCTTCTAGTGATTAAACGACTTCTCTGTCGGATAGAATCCTAAATTATTTAAACGACCGATAGGTAGGTCAATTTATAACTCTTGGATAGTATCCGAAGATACTACCCATTTAATCAAGTCTCCGAAGAGCTTGATGGTTGCTTATTTTCATTATTTTGATTGTTAGTTACTTGTTGTTGTTTTTCAAATCGTTCATCTTCTTCTTTTTGTCTTTCTTTTCTAAACTTCTCACCACGTTCTACAACTTCACGTGTTTTATTTGTCAAGCAAGACAATTCTAAAGCATCCATAGTTGACAACTCGTTGGTTGCAACCAATGTAGAAAACGCTTGTGTTTTTGTTTGTAGATTATCTGTTGTATGACGACCTACTGATATATCAATATTTAATACTGACATATCATCTCTAACTAATCCTAATTTCTTTAAAATACTAATACCAACCGATAATTGTTCTTTTTTAGCTTTCTTATAAAACATTTCTTTTAGTCTAGCGACAATTTCAATGTCTGTCCAACCATCTCTATTTAGAACAGCCATTCCAGTGTCTCCACCGCTTGAATTAGCACTTCTGTCAGGAATACCTGTGATAACATTTCTCGCCTCTTCCAAGTATTCTCGTACATTTTGAACACTTGTACTTTCTAATTGTGGAGCTATAAATTTAGCATCCAAACCACCACTCGAACCATCACCTTTAGTAAGTGTCATGACTCTGTTTTTCTTAATCTTTTTTAAATCCTCATCATCATCTTCAAACTCGGCACCTAAAATAACTAACAAACTCTTAATAGTACCCTCAATATCATTTAAACTATCGCTCGTTATTTGATTCTGAGCGTTCATTACTGATATTGCTTGTTCCCAATCTCCTGTTAAGAATATTGAGTTTGGCACCATTGTTATTGGGTTCACACCAATTGGGTTTGTGCTAACTTTTAATGTCTCAGGGTTCATATTTGAAAATTCAAATTTAAATCTGTCCGTATAACAAGTATAATCTTTTTTACCTGTTACTTTATTTACAACATAATTACAACTTAATATTGTTGGGTTACCAACTTCTGTTGATTGTACCACGAATGTGTTACGAGGATCAAGATACGCATGTACTATCGGTACTTCTGGTGTCATATCTTTTGATATGTTTTTATCTGGCAATGTTATCATATAACCAAGACCACATATACTTGCGTATAAACCACTACATGTGTCAACAAAATGACTATCCTCATAATTGTATATATCAGCCAACTTATTGACATCTTCTTGATATTCCATATCTTTAGGAATAAACTCTGTAGGGCTACCGTAAGTATAACCAACTATTTCTCTTGTTATAGGAAAAGCAAAATTAACAACTGTTTTATTATTAATATCACTCGTACCACCAACAGGTCTTGTTAAAATATCTTGGTTTCCTAAAAAATAATCAATCAAATATTCACAATCCAAACTATTTTTATTATGAATACCTAGAGCTTTTTGCATAACTTCGAACAAGTTTTCTTCCGTTATTTCAGGGTAATCTAAAATTATTCTTTGTCTACCATAATGCAAATTCTCCAATTTAAAGCCATTAGGTTTCAGATTACCACCTACTCTCTAACTATAAAATTACCCATTTATATACATATATTATACCACAAATGTAAATTTTTGTCAAAAACACAAAAAAAAAGAATATGTTACCATATTCACTTTTACATTAAAATATTAATAGATGCTCCTCACACTAGTTTATTATAACCATTCATTATTCAACCACTAGCCAGTTAATATGCCTCATAAGAGAGCGACTCTTAATAAATACTAACCTTTTATTACTAGAGTAAATCTTTCTTACCAACTTTCACACACAATAGGCTTTTTAAAAATAAAACTATGTCCTAGCATGGACTCCTATCATTTTCCTGGTTAATATTGTAGATTTGTGCTACTTGTACCAACGTCTAATCTTATACACCTATCACTAGGTTTCAACTACAATTTAAGTGGGTTTTTGGTATTTATATAACTACACGAACTTGTCGTTCCTCTTTATCCACCACAGATAATGGTAGTTATATAGCGTTCTTCCTAAATACATTTAGGCTTTTGCAGATTTCCCAACCGATTAGTTTGTTGTGTTTTATAAACTCTTATAATAAACCACTATTATCTCTTTCTACACTGTGTGTATCTCAATATTGTTATTACTAACAACATATACCCTAGCCACTCTAAAATCGACTCTCAGAGTCAAAAGGAACGAGATAATATCCATACTACATTGTGTTGTAGTCTTTCATATGGTTCTATAAAAATCTCAATGTAATTATATATTAACATGTTATATTCAACATGTCAACAACTTTTTTAAATTCCTAAATCATTTGCACTAATATTTGTTCTTGCCTTACCACTTGATTTATAACCTAACACGTTTGTAATAAGTCCAGCCAAGCTATCAGGAAAGTCATCATGTTGTTTTGTCTGCATACTTGGGTTTTGATTCCATGAGTACAATTGTTGCATAGCGTTCATATACTCTTTATCGCCTTTTATTAATTCTGGGTTCTTAAAATATATTCTGAACGTATTATTCTCGTTTGCGACACCTTTAATTTCATTTTGACAAGCAAGTATTCTATCTAGTTTTCTTTTATTTGTTGGTGCATTATGTGTGGTGATACTACAATGATAATTACTAGCTTTCAAATCTTGTTGCATAAGTGTAGAGAAAAAATCTCCACCATTATTCTTTTCAACACCACAACGACTAACATTATTATCGATCAATATCCTTTTGACAAAAGGTCTAATGTAATCATCTCCACCAAACTTATTCTTAAACAACACTTTTTCAATATAAACCTCATTACCATAAACATACGCTATCGGTAAACTAAAGTAATCATCTCCACCATGTGACACATCGGCATACCCAACAATTCTATCAGGCTCTTCTCCTGGTAACTCATTATAAAAACTGATATTCTCTTTATTAAATACCAAACCATCACGTTCTATTGGTTGCATCAAATATTTCGCACTAAAGATTACAGGATCTTCCGCTATCTCCATATCACGATAATACTTCGCGTTAAAACCCTTACCATAATCAAATAAGAAATTACTCTCACCGTTTTCATCGTAACAAGGTACAGATATAATTCTAACACGTGACATATCATCTTGTCTCGCATTCTCAACAACACGACTTGTAACGTCGTGAAGTGACCATGGGGTGTTAATATGTAATTCGGGACAAGGTCTATAAACACCATCCTTACACAATCTCTGTATCTTACGGTCTTTAATAGTACCTGTATAATTGTAATACAACTTTTCAAGTCTATCTGGGTTATTTGCTTGTTCTACATCTTTCACCAAGTCATCACAATACAAAAGTCTCTCTGCTTGTACTTTACCAGTACCACCAGCTTCAATAGAAACATAATTATATGTATGAAAACGTCTAGCCTTATTTAAATCTAAATACAAATACTCTGCACTTTTATTCGCTATTTTATTATTTGGGAATATCTCATGATACCGATACTCTTCACCCTCCATAATATTTATAATCTCTGAATAAAAAGATTGTATCAAACCAACACTATGTCCAGCACCTAAAATACTCTCATCAGGACACATGCCACCTAACAACACTTGTAAAAACAAACCAATAGTTGTTTTACCAATTCTCGGTGGTAAATTCAATACCAATAAATCTAGTTTATCATCTATCAAATCTTGTACACCTTGTATAACACCATGTTTTTTCAAAAGTCTTGCACGTGGCAAGTAAAATTGTTTATGTATAGGTCTATTCCATTCCAACGCAATACAAAAAGCCTCGAAATCCCCATTTCTAGCTTTCGTGTCATAACTTGTAACCCACATTTTATTTATTTTATCACGTGTCTCTTGATTATCTTTATACACAATCTTATTTCTTTGCAATAAGTCAATCACTATATCAGCATAAAAACACGCTTTATCATTATTCTTAACACTTTCATAGTCGCATTTAAGGGAATAACAACCCTCCAAATACGCCAATGTAGTCTTATCTTTAACCTTACCAATTAATTCCTCTGTACTTTGTATTCTACGTTTTATTTCCTCTTCAATATTCAAATTTCTTTTCCTCTTCTAAATACTCTTTATTAGTTGGTTTTGGCTCCAAAGCCTCTACAAAATACACCATTAATTGTTCATCACTAGGACAAAACAAACTACTACTTGGTTCGTTTAAATATTCCCATATTAAATCAACTTTACCAACAGACATCTCTCTTTGTGCATATAAATAAAGTTTATAAATAGCTTTCGCTTGTTTATCCATATTCGTATACATTTTCTTTATACTTTTACGTCTTTTAAAAAAATCATTATATGTTGAAAATTCCATATCATCATCAAACATTTGTATCTCCTCTTTGGCTACCTGGACTAGATTCGAACTAGTAATATCAGAGGTCAAAGCTCTGTGTGTCTACCTATTCCACCACCAGGTAATTTGGTTGCTAAGGTGGGATTTGAACCCACGTTCTTCTGGTTATGAGCCAGACGAGATAACCACTTCTCCACTCAGCTATATTGGTTGGGAGCGCAGGATTCGAACCTGCAACCTCTTGGATCCAAACCAAGGCTTCTACCAAGTTGAATTAACTCCCAATATAGCGCTTTTCACAAGCGCCATGAAGTTTTTAGCAATGTCTAGTACTCTTTTACAAGTACCATAGAATAGATATAAGGTTCTGTCTTTTGCAAGACATTATGTTATTCGTCAATAACACTCGATTGGTATATTTCTATAACCTTTACCAATATATTTTAATATCTACTCTATGCCACCTATAAAGGTGACTTAAAGTAAAGAAAGTTATTGACATACAAATCTAACTTGTATGTAATTACATTCTATCAATCAATTCTATATCTGTCAAGTGATTTTTTCTTTTTTCACCGCATTTAAACTTTTCCCCTTTTTCTCGCCATTTATTTTCCACTATATCAAAAAAATTTCGACTAGCAACACATTCAACTTCCCTATGAGCGTCATATTCACTGTCATTATCTAAATATTTATCCCAATTGCTCTTTGGAGGCACATACTTAAATGTCTTTAAACCTTTATAAATATCATCAACAGGAACATCACTCATATCAAAATTCAAAATAAACGAATTTTCTCCATTTTTTAAACCTATTTCACTCCAAATAGGCAAATTTCTTACAATACAAGGCACCCCCAACATCAAACTCTCAACAACACTAAAACAAAAACTCTCACTGCTTGATAATTGTATTAAATAATCACTCCCAGCGATATAATCTTGTATGTCCAACGTAGGTTCCATATACACTATATGTGGATTCCTTATCCTATTCCAATCATTCGTAAAAACAAGCCATATATAAGGCATCCCACAAGAATCTAAAATTTCACCCAACTTTATCATCTCTTCTCTACCTTTTTCCCCACTCAAACGTGTCGCACTTATCAACTTTAACACTTTTCTAGGCGTATTCACAACAACAGGATTATATATACACTCGCACTCTCTACCCGTCAACTCTGTAAACTCTCTACACGCTTGCTCACTGACCCCAACACATTTCGTAATCTTACTATGTATATGCGGAACCCTATTCTGCGACTTATAATTCATATGCACTACTTGTATGTACTCTCTCGCATTAACATTCTCAATAATATCAGGATTATAATTAGCAAAAAATCTATCACACTCTATCACACCGCCTTTATACCTATGTATCTCTATATTTTCACCTAATCTATCAACTTGTCTTTCATCACCCTCTCTATAAAACACCACCATGTTTTTATACAAACACGACAAATAATATAAAAACTGCTCCGTCCCCCCTATACTATTCAACGTATGAAAATAAAATACATTACTATATCTCTTTCCCATCAAAAAAACCTCACTCTAAAAATGCTCCTCTTTCCCCTCACGTACCAAATTCTTATAACAACCAAGCCTCCACAACCTATGCTCCTCCGCATAATCATGTACACATACCAAATCCATCAAATCTGCAATATTCCTATAAACACTCGAAACTCGTTTCCCATTCAACAACGTTTTCTGATTCTCTCTCAATGAGGCACTATTTACATTATTCCTATTCCATACAACACAAGGAGTCTTTAACAAACTAACACTCTCTATATTATCACATTGTCCAATATGTTGCACAACATCCTCTATCAACGTATTCTCAGGAAAATCAACTAACAAACTCGACTTAACACACTTTGTCCAAGGCGCCACATACAAACTACAACACAAATCTTTGACATTACCCTCACTTAACTCCACATACTGACTACTCTTTCCTACTAAACAACTATAAGACAACCTTACTAAATCTGGGTAACCATTCTCTACAATGTTATCATGTATCTTCTGAAACACATTCTCATCATAAAACCAATCATCATTATCTAAAAACAACGTATATTCACTCTCAATATCATAATGCATCCCAATATTTCTCGCACCACCATTCCATACCTTTTTCTCAGGCTCAACACACACTATTCTTTCATTATCTTTCGCAATACTTTTTACAATCTCAAACGTATTATCCCTACATTTATCATTAACACACACTACTACATAATCCTTAAATGTCTGATTGACAACCGACTTAACGCTCTTCTCTACCCATTCCTCAGCATCAAATACTGGTATTACTACCTTGAAAAATACTTTCTCTTTTTTACTCATTTATCCCAACTCCTTATCATATAATCTCTACGTACTAATATCTTTCCTCTACTATTTTTATCTCTTGCATGTACTCTCTCAAACTCTCCTAACAAATACTCCACTATGTCTCTTTGCTCTCTTGTAGGTTCGTGCCTTTGTTCATTCACATACTTAAATATCTTGTTTATCGCAACATAAGTGTCGTTGTCTTTACACTCTATTAGGTGGAGATATTGGTGAGCAATTGGCATTAGCAATGCACCATTCTCTATTGTTCTTTCTCCACCACTTTCTTGTTTTTGGATATGGTGATAAGTTATATCCCTTTTCACCAAAGTGTAGTTCATCCAATCTAGGTGGGATAGGGGTTTGTAGATTTTTAACATTTCTTTTTTTAGTCTATCCATTTTTCTTTTTCCTATTACCTTACTTTCTTTTTCGTAAAACTCTCTAAATCTTGTATGATATGTACTGGGTTTCCTTTATTATCCATATCAATATCTAACCACCAACATGACTTTTCATTGCCAAAACCCATACTACGTTCATAAGGTGTCAAATCTTGTAAACAACTCGTCTGATAACAATGTGTATCTCCCTGTTTCATAAAAAACGCATTATGTACATGTCCTGTCTGCAATATATGTGGTCTCTCTTCTGGTGGTATACTGTCTAAATATTTCTGCAACTTATAAGACTTGGCATACGCACTACCACCTTTTCCATGATAAAGCCTTATTTTTAACTTCCCAATTTTTAAATCTTCACAATCACTACCTAAATAATGCAAATCTTCTCTACAATCACAAATATCTTTCACAATATCAGAACCACATTTCTTAACCCACCATAAATCATGGTTCCCACTGATTATATACGTAGGTATATCAGACTTAGGGTATTTATCAACAACATAATCTCTCTGCCCTGTATAAGAACTCTCCCTTAACTCATACAACTGCTGTGGTCTACCACTAACACCCTCTGTTAAATCACCACTATGCAACACATAATTAACACCATTTTTACTAGCTTTATCATACAAGTATCTTAGTATGTCAAGTCTATCATATTTACTACCTAAGTGGGTGTCTGAGATTAACAACAACTTTAAATGGCCTAGGTTGTTTGGTATCTCATATATACCATTCTCTTTCATGGGTTTTATCTTGACAATTCTATCATCAAGTATATCAAATAAGTACCCTTTCTTTTTCAACATTTCAACAAGCCCATAGATTTGGTATTCTTCCAACTCTAGGTCTTTGGCTACTTTATCTACTTGGGGAGAGTGTTTTTTGGTTAAGTAGATTTGTAGCTTTTCTACTAGTTCTTCCATTACCTTATCTCCTTTTAAGATAATTATACCACAGATA
>OCVV012878518.1_pt1 | contig 11366 bp, 7 predicted proteins | sample 1539721 | NCBI WGS metagenome assembly OCVV01 (sample SAMN02144230, study PRJEB22623) | gut metagenome | biome: sheep rumen | host: Ovis aries | place: New Zealand | reverse complement strand
CGAGTTCCAAAACCCACGAACTTCGTTTGTTACATAAGTTACCGAAATATTATACAAAAGATATATAATCAAAAAGTCTTGTGTGCCATGGTACGTAAGCAATTGCTCCTAAAGGGTATATTGCGTATGGATTTATTAAATGATAGCATACTATCAGGTAATTGAAGGGAAGTGATAGTATTAGAACAAAGAGACAAAGATTAATGGTTCTAGGCATATTCTTTTTTATTGTTATGATGATTACTGGAGTATATGCACTTACTATACAAAGCACATCAACAGCTATTAATACAGGAATTGTAGATATAGAATTGAAAAATTATAAATTAAATAGTGCCAATAGTGAAGTAGAATATGAAGAAACAGAAATACTTAATCCTGGCAGTACAGTATCATATATTCCAAAGATTTATAACTGGGGCGAAGATTGTTACTTAAGAATAAAAATAGATTATATAAATAGTAATATTAATTTTGAAGACTATGTTGTAGGATTTTCAAATAAATTCACTAAAACTGGAGACTACTATTATTATGATGGAGTCTTGAATTCTGGTGAAGTGATAAAGCTCTTTGATGAGATAACTATTCCCAATAATGCAGAAGTGCTTGCAACCAATAAAAATCTTATAATAAATATTTATGCAGAGGCTATTCAGGAAAGAAACTTCAAACCCGACTATACTTCAAATAGTCCGTGGGGAGATGTTGTCCCAGTAGCTAGTGCACAGAATTCTATAAACATAGATGTAGATGATGAAATGACAATAGTTATTAAATATCAGGATGCATCTGAAAACGACATACAGGTTAAAGATAACTTTTTAGAGAGACTTAAAAATTTGATGCCAGGAGATAATTTTTCAGATAGTTTAGTTATAAAAAACAATAATGATAGAAAAACAAAGTATTATCTAGGAATTAACACTGAGGAGAAGAATGAACTGGAGAGAAGACTACTTGAACAAATTACACTGATTATTACTTCTGAAAATGGTGATGTAGTATATAATGGCAAGCTATTACTAGATAATAAATTACTACTTAAAGAAATTGAACCAGGGGAAATGGATAAATTAAATTTTGGAATTTCAGTTCCAAGCGAGCTATCAAACGAGTACACAAAACTAAATCCAAATCTGATTTTGGTATTTTCAGATAATTATGAGAAAATTCCAAGTGGGGGAGGAAATGTTGGAACTGCTGGAAATCCAGTATCAAAAGTTGTATCAAAATTAACTAATCTTCCAAAGACGGGAGATAGAGTTGATGTGGTTATAACGATATTTATACTTTCGGCTATAGGCTTCATAATTACTATAATAGCGGACTATAGGGAAAAGAAGAAAAATATTGAGTAAAAAAATTAAAACATATAAATCCACAAGGTGGTAGAAAGGGGAAACAGCATGAGTAAGAAAAAAGGAATTGCTGTAGCAGTAGTATTACTACTAGTATTATTAATAGGAGGAATGTTAGCATATTTTACAGACAAAGATACTGCAACAAATACATTTACAATTGGAGATGATATCGAGATTACATTGAATGAGGTTTGGACTCCAGCTGATGGACAAAATGTTCATCCAGGAGCAACTATTACTAAGAAACCATCTATTCATAATGATTCTGAAACAACACCAGCATATGTTTTCTTAGAAGTAATTGTACCTTGCTACAAAGTTGGCACAACATATGATAATCCATTATTTAATTATACGGTAAATTTAACTGATTGGATGTTAGTATCAGAATCTGCAATTAATCAAGAAACCAAAACTATAACTTATGTTTATGCATATAAAGATGGATCAAATTTAAAGAGTTTAGCAGCAGGAGCATCAACTTCAAATTTATTTGAAAGTGTTAATGTGGCAGAATCATTAACTGCAGAACAAGCAGACACAATTGTAACTCCAAATATTGTAATTAATGCATATGGTATTCAAACTGATAATTTAGGTAGCAAAACACCTGCACAAATTTTCGAAATATTTGATTAATAAAAAAGCTATATTAGAGTAATTAAGGCTAGTGAGAGCCTTAATTGCTCTAGTTTTATAAAATAACTTGATTTTAGGTAAGGAAGTATCAAAAGTGCTGCTTTACTTAAGATTTGGGGATTTAGATAAGGATGTATGGAAATGTTTTTAAAAATAATTAAGTCGATTATAAGTTTATTAATGACATTAATAATTGTAGTAGGAAGTATATTTGTTATATTGTTTGTAGTTGGAATTGTTCCATATGTTGTACTTAGTGGATCAATGGAACCAACTGTTGAAACAGGGAGTTTATGCTTTGTTAATAAGCATACAAAATATGAAGATATAAAAGTTGGAGATATAGTTGCATATGCTTCTTCTTTAGATTCTAATGTAACACATAGAGTAATAAATATAACAGAAGAAGGATTTGAAACTAAGGGCGATAGAAATGATATTTCTGATGGAATTACAGTGAATAAAAATAATTATATTGGAAAAAATATTTTTTCTATTCCAAAAGTTGGATTTTTAGTGAGTGCTCTCCAAACGGCAAGAGGAAGAATAATAGTTATTACACTTGTAATAGTGATTCTAATTGCAAGTTTTTGCTTTGATGATAAAGCGGTAAAAAGAACTGCAGACGAAGGCATATAGCAGAAAAGTGTAATTGAAAGACAAGAGAAAGGAGGAGAATTTGATTGAATAGGCTAACAAATGGCAATAATAAGAAACGTTATAGTAATAATAGAAGGACACAACCTAGACTAGTAAAAGCAAATGCTATGAGAGCAAGATATGTAAGTAATCATAGCAGTGGCTTTTTTGCGCCTAAAATGACAATAAAGAAAAATAAGGCAATTGTTATTCTATTGATAAGCTTAATGATTCTATTTGCTATGAAAAATCATTACATATCAGCATTTTTTACAGATTTTAAACAAGTTATAAATGTCTTTTCAATCAATGCTCAATATACAGTTTCTTTCAAACCAAACTCGGGAATTGGAAGTATGGAAGACCAAGTAATATCATATAATGTGGATACAGCATTAAATACTAATACTTTTACAAGAGTTGGCTATATACTTACAGGTTGGAATACAAAGTCTGACGGAAGTGGAACGAGTTATGAGAACGGTGAAAAAGTACGAAATTTAGGAAAAACTACATTGTATGCTCAATGGAAGAAATTATTAACAAAATATGCAGTGCAAATATATGGAATTAATGAGGACGAAGATGTACTTGGAAATAAACTTGGGTTAACATTTGGACCAGCTACATATGGAAATTATAACAACTCATATGTAACACATACATATGAAGAAACAGCGCCAGGAAGCGAACAATACTATGTAAAAATTGTTACACATACTGTTGCTCCTGATAGCAGTGAAACCATTACTACTCAATACTTAAAAGATTCAAGTAATAATAATGTTGTAAGAACTGCTGCAGAAAAGAATAAATATGATATAAATATGCACAAAATGACTTGGGATGAGATAGCTGCTGTACAAGATAAAACATCATTTTTAGATTGCATGTTGTGTGGTGACACTAAGCCTATTGAATTATCATTAAATAGTGTTTTAGGAAATGGAGAAAACTTTCATCAATATGGTGATGGTTCAGGTTTAATCTATAATTCGATTGACCATTATTACACACTTTGGAATCCAAATTCTAGTCAAAATGCAGCTGCAACAGCTGGAGGAATAAACAGTTCAAATGCTAGATTAGCAGGAGGATATAGTTCTTCACATATAAGAGCTACGTTAATTGGTGAAAATGCTAAGACTAATATTGAACATGCTGGAGATGTGAATTTAAAATCAAATACATGTTTATATAGTTGCGTAGGAAACGACTTAAAGAATGTTATTGTTGCAAAAAAATTAAAATATGTAACTGGAACGGGTGCTGAAAACTACACTATAAATGATGATTTGGCAGATGATATATGGTTATTTTCAGATAGAGAAGTTTATGGACTTGGTCAATTTAGTGGTCAAACATCAGAAGGAATTGGTACAGATGGTGTTGGATATAGTAAATATGGAAATACGGAGTCAAAATTCTATATACCAACATATAATATAAATGGTACCGACAAAAGAAAAGTATACGATGAAAACGAAGAAATACTTCATTGGTGGTTACGTTCTATAACTTTGACTAATGATTATCACGTAAGATATGTTCGTAGTGGTGGTGGTCTATTAAATGATAATGCATATGGTTATGGTAAAAGTGGTGGCTTAAGCTTCGGATTTTGCATAGATACTGTGCCAGTAAATTATACAATTAGATATGATAGCAATACTGGTACTGGTACAATGGCAGATCAAACACTAAAATCAAATGAAACACAAAAATTAAGAGCTAATTCTTTCAAAAAAAGAGGATATGCATTTAAAGAATGGAATACTGAGCCAAATGGAACTGGTACAGCCTATACGGATGAAGAATTAGTTAGAGGATTATCAAGCACAGAAGGCACTGTTGTGACTCTATATGCACAGTGGGAAGAATCATATGAAGTGAAATATGCGGTTCAAATATATGGAATAAATCAAGATGAAGATGAAAATGGTAATCCATTAGGATTAACATTTGGACCAGCTACAGAGATTGATTATACGAATACATATATTACTCACTCATATGAGGAAACTTCAAGCGGAAGTAATATGTACTATGTTGTAAGAAATATTCACACTGTGGCAGCTAATGGCACAGAAACAGTAAATACAGCTTATTTGTATGAAAATGGTGGCAACTCAGAAAAAGTTATAAGGTCGGCAGCAGAGAAAACTAAATATGATGTAAACATCCATAATATGACATGGACTGAGATTGCAAATACAACTGATAAAACTAAATTTTTAGATTGCATGCTATGTGGAGATACAAAAAGTGTAACCTTCACTTTAAATGATACCATAGCTAGTGGTAATACATTTGATCAATACGGAGATGGAACGGGAATGTTACTTGATTCTATAGCTCCATACTATAGAATGTGGAATCCATCAAATACGTCTACACAATATCCAGAACGAAATAATGCAGCAGCAATTCATGGTGATACTGAAGGCTCAAATGCAAAAAATGCAGGAGGATATAGTACATCACATATAAGAGCTACATTGATAGGAACAAATAGTAAAACGGATGCTGAATATGCTGGAAATGAAAACCTTAATGAGTCAAACTCTTTATATAGCTGCATTGAAAATGAACTAAAAAATGTAATTACAGCTAAACGTATTAAATATGTCACTGGAACTGATGATGTAAACTATACTATTAATAATGATATAGTTGATAAAATATGGTTATTTTCTCCTAGAGAAGAATTTGGCGATGGCTCAACTAGTGGAAATACTGGAGAAGGAATAGGCACTGAAGGTTCAGGATATGACAAATTTAAAAATAATGAATCAAGATATTATGCTGCATTGTACAGCAATGACGATGCAATTGGTAGAGCTAATTTTAAAGAAGATGGTCAAAGAAATGCATGGTGGCTTAGAGCACCAAGTTTACATTATGATAGCCACCCAATTATAGTACACAAATATTCACATATTACGTGTAGTCCAGCATTTGAAACAGAAGAGTGCGGTATCGCAATTGGCTTCTGCCTTCAGGGAGAATACAATATAACCTTTAATGCAAATGGCGGAACTGGTACAATGACAAATCAAAAGATTTCAAATAATGTACCTACAAACTTAAAACCTAATTCATTTGTTAGCGAAGACTATATTTTCAATGGATGGAATACAGCAGCAGACGGAAGTGGAACAAGCTATACTGATGGAGAACAAGTAAACAATTTAGGAAACATTACTTTATATGCGCAATGGAAAAAAATTAATAAAGTAAAGTATGCAGTTCAAATATATGGAATAAATCAGGATGTTGATGCAGATGGAAATCCATTAGGACTTACATTTGGACCAGCAACAGAATTGAGCTATAGAAATTCCTATATAACTCATTCATATGAAGAAACTTCAGCTGGAAGCAACGAATATTATGTTGTTAGAATTTTACATGAAATAGCTGCAAATGGTACAGAAACAACACATCAAGAATATCTATATAAAAATGGTGGAAATTCAGAAAAAGTTGTAAGAACTGCGGCAGAGAAAGAAAAATATGATATAAATATTCATGATATGCCATGGATTGAGATTGCTAATACGACTGATAAATCTAAGTTTTTAGATTGTATGCTATGTGGGGATACCAAAAGCGTAACATTTAATTTAAATGATACAATAGCTAGTGGTGTAACATTCGATCAATATGGAGATGGAACAGGAATGTTACATGAAACAATAAATCCATATTACAGAATGTGGAACCCAACATATGGTTCAACTACATATCCAGATAGAAATAATAGTGCTGCTGTTAATAGTGGATTAGAAGGCACTAACGCTAAAAATGCAGGTGGTTATAGTTCATCACATATTAGAGCAACATTAGTTGGAAAAGATAGTAAGACAAATGAAAGCTATGCTGGTGATGTAAACCTAAATGCATCTAATTCGTTATATAGTTGTATGCAGAGTGATTTGAGAGAAATTGTTGCTGCAAAAAAAGTTAAATATGTAACGGGAACAAGCAATAGTAATTATACAGGAAATGACGATATAGTAGATAAAATATGGCTATTTTCTAGAAGAGAACTATATGGTGTTGAATCATTTGGTGGTGAAGATCCAGGAGTAGGTTACGATAAGTTTGGAAATAATGAATCAGGATATTATATTCAAACGTATACAGATGGCCAATCAAAGTATAGAAAAAATTACAAGGAAGATGATGAAAATTATCCATGGTTTGTACGTTGTCCAAATTTAAGTAGAGATGATTATGTATATCTTGCAGTAGACGGACTTGGAACTGGATTCTTTGAAAATGAGCCATCAAGTTGTACGAATCACGGAAGTATTGCTGTAGGTTTCTGTCTACAAGGAGAATATACAGTTTTATATAATAGGAATGGCGGAAGTGGAGTAATGACACAGCAGACCATTACAAATAATGTCGCTACAAACTTGAAAGCTAATTCATTTACAAAAGAAAACTACAACTTTGTAGGATGGAATACAAAAGCAGATGGAACTGGAACAAGCTATGCTGATGGTGAATCTGTAACCAATTTAGGAAATGTTATCCTATACGCTCAATGGGAAGAAATACCACCATATCAAGCAAAATATGCGGTACAAATATATGGAATAAATCAAGATGAAGATGCTAACGGTGATACTTTGGGACTAACATTTGGACCAGCTACAGGAGCAGATTATAATAATGCATATGTTACTCATGAATATGAGGAAATTCCAGAAAATCCAGGAAATTATTATGTGAAAATAGTAACACATACAGTTGCAGCAAATGGAACTGAAACTACTACAGAAGAATATTTGACTAACAAAGATGGTAACAATGTTATAAGAACACAAGCTCAAAAAACAGCAAGAGAAAATATTAGTTTACATGAAATGACGTGGGCACAAATAGCTGCAGTGAGTGATAAAACTGTATTCGAAGATTGTATGTTGTGTGGTGATACCAAATCAGTTGCATTAGCACTAAACAATACAATAAGAACTTCAAACGAATATGAACAATATGGTGATGGTGCAGGAATGCTTATTAATACTATAGGCCTATACTATAGAAGGTGGAATCCAAGCTTGGGTAATAACTCAGCAGTTGGTACAGGAGTGACACTCACAACTAATGAAATAAATGCAGGTTCAAATGCGAAAGAAGCAGGAGGATATAGAGTATCCCATATAAGAGCAACATTAATAGGCAAGGAAAACTCAAATCCAACTATTGGCTATGCTGGAGATTTGAATTTAAGTGCAGACAAGTGTTTATATAGTTGCATAGAAAGTGATTTACAAAATGTGATTACACCAAAGAAAATAAAATATGTAACAGGATCAGCAACTAATAACTACGCTTTAAATGATGACATATCAGATAAGATTTGGATGTTTTCAGATAGAGAAATATATGGAACTGGTACATATAGTGGACAGACGACAGAAGGAATAGGAGCAACTGGAGTTGGATATACTAGATTTTCAAATACAGAATCAAAATATTACCTATCAGGATATGGTGCAGGTACAAGCTTGAGCAAAGGTTGCTATGGTGAAGATGGAGTATCTGGAACATGGTGGCTTCGTTCACCTAGCTTGAGTGGTACTACTGGAATACGTAGAATTGATAGCGCAGGAGCTTTGAATAGTAGCAATGCATATTATAGTGGGTATGGCTTAACCTTTGGCTTCTGCATTAGGTAATTTGGGGACGAACCTTTTGTTCTTTTTTGAAAAATCCATATAGTTATTGCGTTGCAATAACTATATGGATTTTTTTAATTACACACTAGGGGACGGATGTTATTCATATTTTGTTATCCGTACAGTTTTGTTATGCTATTGATTATTTTATCCAAACATTGTATGATTTAAGCATATCGAAAAAAGGAAAAGAAAATGAAGAGAATAGATAGAATAATATCCGAACAAACGCAATTTACAAGGAAAGAAATTAAAAAGCTAATATCAAGCGGTAGTGTATTAGTAAATAAAGAGATGGTAAAAAAGCCAGATGAAAAATTTGACGAATTAGGAATAATAATTACTATAAATGGCAAAGAAATACAAATAAAGGAACACGTATACATTTTGTTGAATAAGCCAAAAGGATATGTATCTACTACAGATACTGTGAAAGAAAAAAGTGTGCTTGAACTTGTTCCAGATGAATTCAAGTTGAGAGAATTATTTCCGGCAGGAAGATTAGACAAGGATACAACAGGTTTGATGCTTATTACCGACGATGGAGAATTTGCTCATAATATATTGTCACCTAAGAAACATATTCCTAAAATATATGAGGTCACCATAGATATTCCGGTTACTAAAAAAATGGTCACGGGATTTGAGAATGGTGTGAAGCTTAGTGATGGAGAGTGTAAAACTGCAAAACTCGAAATAATAGGAGAATATAGAGCAAAAGTAACTCTTACCGAAGGAAGGTATCATCAAATAAAAAGAATGTTTGGATGCTTTGGGGCGAAAGTCGTGGAATTAAACAGAATTTGTATGGGAAACCTATTTATACCAGATGATTTAAAATTAGGAGAAGCAAGAGAAGCAACTAAACAAGAATTGTGTGACTTGGAACTCGGGGACGTCCGTCAAAAGTTCCACTAAAAAGTAGATATGGATAAACGTGGGGTCATCCTTTTTGACAGATTGCTGTCAAAAAGGATGACCCCACATTTCTTTCTAAGTGGAACTTTTGACGGACGTCCCCGAGTTCCATTTGTTACAAAAAAAATACAAACTTTACAGTATAAGTTACCAAAATATTATATAAAAGATATAAAATCAAAAAAACTTGTGTGCCATGGTACATAAGCGATTGGTTCTTAAAGTAATGTTGCTTTAAAAAATATTAAATGGTAGCATATTGCCAAGTAATTGATGTAATAACAATATTTACACTTTCTTCTATAGTAACTGTAATTACTGTAATAGTAGACTATAGGGAAAGGAAGAAAAATATTGAGTAAAAAAAATTTAAATATATAAATCCACAAAGTGGTAGAAAGGGGAAACAGCATGAGTAAGAAAAAGGGAATTGCTGTAGCAGTAGTATTACTACTAGTATTAATAATAGGAGGAATGTTAGCGTATTTTACAGATACAGATACAAAACAAAACGTGTTTACAATTGGTCAAGCAGTTAATATTGCAGTAAACGAAGCAAGTTGGGTTCCAGCTAATGGACAAGGAATTCATCCAGGAACAGTTGTCGCTAAAGATCCAAAAATAGTAAATGAATCAACGACAACACCTGCATATGTATTTATGAAAGTAACAGTACCTTGTTACCAAAAAGGTTCAAGTGTAGATACTGAATTATTTTCATATACGGTAAATAGTGGTTGGACTCAAATATCTGCATCATCAATTGATCAAACATCAAAAACAAAAACATATGTTTATGCATATGGAACAAGTACTGCAATGACAACACTAGCAAAAAATGCTACAACTCCAGCATTATTCAATAATGTTAAAATGGATGAAACATTAACAGCAGCTCAAGCAGCAACAGCACCTGCAACTCCAAATATTGATATCAAGGGTTATGGTATTCAAGTTGATGGTTTAGGAGATAATGATACTCCAACAGAAATTTTTGCCTTGTTTGGAAATGTTTAAGAAAGAACCTAATAGAGTAATTAAGGCTCGCAAGAGCCTTAATTACTCTAGTTTTGTAAAATAACTTGGTTTTAGGTAAGGAAGTATCAAAAGTGCTACTTTACTTAAGATTTAGGGATTTTAAAAAGGATATATAAAAATGAAATTGTTTACGAAAATAATTAAGGCGATTATAAGTTTATTGATGACATTGATAATTGTAGTAGGAAGTATATTTGTCATACTATTTATGATTGGAATTGTCCCATATGTTGTACTTAGTGGATCAATGGAACCAACAATTGAAACAGGTAGTTTGTGTTTTATCAACAAGCATGTTAAATATGAAGATATAAACAATGAGGATATAATTGCATATACTACAAATACAAAAGCCAATGTAACACATAGAGTAATAAATATAACAGAAGAAGGATTAGAAACTAAGGGCGATAGAAATGATATTTCTGATGGAGTTTCAGTAAATGAAAGCAACTATATTGGAAAAAATGTTTTTTCTATTCCAAAAGTTGGATTTTTAGTGAGTGCTCTCCAAACGGCAAGAGGAAGAATAATAGTAATTACACTTGTAATAATGATTCTGATTGCAAGTTTTTGCTTTGATGATAGTGCAGTAAGAAGAACTGCAGGCGAAGGTGTAATTGGGGGACGGACCTTTTATTCTTTTTTGAAAAATCCATATAGCTGTTGCACTGCAATGACTGTATGGATTTTTTTGATTACACACTAGGGGACGGATGTTATTCACATTTTACGAGATGGTATAAATTATTGACGAATTAAAATAATTGAAGTATAATATTAACAATAGTTTGAGAGGACAGAAATTATGAGCCATTTAGTTAGTATTAAATTAAATAATTGGTGGAAAGTATGGGAAAGCTATAGTCACCCATACAGTTTTGTCGTGCTTTAAATTATTTTGAAAACGGAGCAAAAGCACATGTATGGAGTGAAATTCCATATATGTGCTTTTTTATTTTATTTTATAGGAAAGTGCTTCGCACTTCCATATAAAATAAAGCCTTCGGCAATTTTGCACACAAATTTGCTACGCAAATTTGGCGCACTGCGAACAAAGACGGGGACATTTGAC
>OCVV011361205.1_pt1 | contig 11366 bp, 7 predicted proteins | sample 1539721 | NCBI WGS metagenome assembly OCVV01 (sample SAMN02144230, study PRJEB22623) | gut metagenome | biome: sheep rumen | host: Ovis aries | place: New Zealand | reverse complement strand
ATTATCCGGAGGCTTCCTCTCCAAATCGTATCGATTACCCTCCCCTTACGGGTCAATCCCGCGACCATCCCGCGACCATCTCGCGACCATTACGGACGTCTACGTCACGTCTCTTTCCTCTCTTTCTTTCTCCCGTTTCCATCCTTTGCCCCCTCCTATTCCGGCATCTGTCTATATTCGTTAGAGGGATGTTATCCCTCTTTTCTTTCCTCTTCCCTTTCCTCGTCTTCGTCCATTAGTGCCGGATCTTATCCGGCTATCCATTCTTGGCAGTTCCGCCGATTGCCAATCGGCATTCAGGGTGACGGCGGACGGGCGGACACCCTTTTTTATAAACTCACACACGCGTGTGGGTGCATGTATTTTACAGAAAGGGTGTCCGCCCGTCCGCCCGGTCTACCCTTTTCCCTCTATATTCCTATTGGCGTTTACCTCGTCCGTATCTCTTACTCGTACCAGCCATCCGCGTATCCATGATTTACCCTCTTGCTTTGGAAGCCGGCTTGTTGGAGTACCATGCCTAAACGGCTCATACTCATCGGTTTCTTGATGGAGCCCATGGTGACCAGTTTGTCGGAGATCTCGGCGGTGGTCATGAAGGAGCCGTAACCGGCTGCCGGGATGTCGAAATAGACGGAGAGGAGCTGCTTTTCGTTCTCCTGCGCACGGAAATCGTCGTTATGCTGCTCCAACTCGTCGATGTCGTTGAGGTCGAACCAGTATTGGAAGAAATGTCCCAAAATGTTCCAAAAAAATTTATTTTTCACGAATTTAACAAATTAAACTAATTTTACAATAAAAAAAATGACATATACAAATAAAAGAAGCAAAAAATACAAATAAATTTGCGTATGTCATTTTTTTGTTGTACCTTTGTGCCAAAATTGCGCGATGCGTGCCTATATGCACGGTGCGCGGGCGCGATTATATTGTATAACTAAAACGTTTTTTTTATGAATTATTCGGAGTACAGAAACCCGATCTAAGGGGCACAGAAACCGATCTATTTTGTTTAAAGGAATGAAGAAATCCGATTTTATCATCGAGGTGAACCATGTATCGAAACAATTCGAAGATGGTAAGTATGCCTTGAACGACGTGAGCCTTCAGGTGAAGAAAGGCGAGTTCGTCACCATTTTAGGGCCTTCGGGCTGTGGTAAAACAACCTTATTGCGTTGCATCGCAGGTTTTCAGGTAGCGTCGTCCGGCGAGATCCTGCTAAAAGGCGAAGACGTGACGAAGACGCCTCCTTACAAGAGGCCGGTAAACACCGTATTTCAGAAGTATGCGCTCTTCCCGCATCTGAATGTATTTAACAACGTTGCCTTCGGTTTGAAGCTGAAAAAAGAAGACCCTCAGACCATCAAGAAAAAAGTGCGCAAGGCATTGAAGATGGCGAACATGACGGGTTACGAGGAGCGTAAGGTAGATACACTGAGCGGCGGTCAGCAACAACGTGTGGCGATAGCCCGCGCGATCGTGAACGAGCCGGAAGTGCTGCTGCTGGACGAACCGCTGAGTGCTTTGGACCTGAAGATGCGGCACGACATGCAGATCGAGTTGAAAGAACTGCACGAGAAATTAGGAATCACCTTTATTTACGTGACGCACGACCAGGAGGAAGCACTGACGCTGAGCGACCGCGTGGTGGTGATGAACGAAGGAAAAATCAAACAGATCGGTACTCCGACAGACATTTATAACGAGCCGCAAAACTGCTTTGTGGCAGATTTCATCGGGGAGAGCAATATCCTCTCCGGCACGATGATCAAAGACAAAAAAGTACAATTCTGCGGACAGGTGTTCGACTGCATCGATACCGGCTTCGGCGAGAACAAGCCGGTGGATGTAGTGATCCGGCCGGAGGATATATACCTCTGGAAAGTACAAGGGGACAAAGTACAAAGTGACAAAGGTCCTGATGCGGCTTCACAGGCGGATCTGGACGAAGAGGACAGAGTGCCGAAAGGGAAATTCACGAAGTGGTATGGTGAGGTGCAAAGTTGTATTTTCAAAGGCGTACACTACGAGATGCGTGTGCTGACGCCGGATAACTACGAGTTCCTGATCCAGGACTATCACGAGTACCTGCCGGGCACGGAAGTAGGCATGTTAGTGCGTCCGGAAGATATACAGATCATGAAGAAAGAGCACTATATCTATAATTATTTTGAAGGCGAAGTGCTCAAGAACGGCAAAGTGCGTTTCATCGACGCCGAATGGGAAGTGATGCCTCAGCAGATAGCCGGTTTGGAGCCGGGCGAGAAAGTGCAGGTTCGTGTGCCGTTCCGCTCCATCGATCTGCAAGACTACGAGGAAGAAGGCAAGCTCTCGGGCGAGGTGCATTTCATTTTGTACAAGGGCAACCACTACCATCTGACCATCCGCACGGATGAGGGTCACGACTTGTATGTGAACACCAATGACGTGTGGGACGACGGCGACCGCGTGGGAATTGTTATTCCGAAGACGGAGATATTGATCAGCAAAGCTGATAATTGATAATTGACAATTTATAATTGATAATTGACAATTATGAGTAAACTGATTCGAATATTTTCTTCGCGGAGAGCATGGGCATGGCCTTATGTGTTCTTCCTGATGCTGTTCGTGGTATTGCCTCTCATCTTGGTGGCGGTGTACGCGTTCACGGACATCGACGGACACTTCACAATGCGCAACTTCCTGAAATTCTTCAGTCACAGCGAGGCGATACAGACGTTTTTGTACTCCGTGATGATTGCTGTATTCAATACCGCCATCTGTCTGCTGATCGGTTACCCGGCGGCGTACATCATGGCGCAAGAGGATTTCAAGACGCCCAAAGTGATGGCGATGCTGTTTATTCTGCCGATGTGGATCAATTTTCTGCTCCGCACGGTAGCCACAGTGGAGCTGTTCAACATGCTCGGCTTGCCTTTGGGCGAAGGGGCATTGCTCTTCGGTTTATGTTACGACTACCTGCCGTTTATGATCTACCCTATTTACAACACGCTGCAAAAAATGGACAATTCGTACGTGGAGGCGGCGCAGGATTTAGGTGCGAGCCGGTGGCAGAGTTTCTGGAAAGTGATCGTGCCGCTCAGTATGCCGGGCGTGTACAGCGGAATAGTGATGGTCTTTATGCCGACCGTTTCGACTTTCGCTATCGCCGAGTTGCTGACGCACAATAATATCAAGTTGTTCGGTAGTTTGATACAGGATTATATCACGACCACCGATTTGTTGAACTACGGCGCTGTGCTGAGTCTGGTACTGTTAGTGATCATTGCACTGACATCGTTCTTCGGCGATAACGACGATAACGGCGAGAAAGGAGGGATGATATGAGACAATTCAAAATGCACAATGCACAATGCACAATTATTCTCATTGCGTATCTCTCGTTATTCTTTACTCCGCTGTTTGCGCAATCGAACCTGACGTATGATCTGCATGTCGGCGCGACAGGCGAGGTACAGGTGTTAGCAGATTTTCCGGAGAGCTATGCCGGAGAGAAAATCAATATCACAGTACAAAGTACAAAGTACGATGTACAAGGAGAATATGATTTCGTTTTCACGAACGAAGAGCCGGTAGATGGTTTTGCGGAAGTGTACCGGTTCAGCGACGAGCAGGGCACGCCCTGGATCGTATGGCGTAACAGCAAAGAGATCAAGAACCGCGCCCAACGGACATTGGTACAGAACGCTTACAACTCGTTTGAGGCCTATCTTCATGAGCAGATAGACGTCCGCCGGAGTACCGGTTGGATTTGGTGGGTGTTCGCGGGAGTGCTGCTCTTGGGAACCGCCGTGTATGGCGGATACGTCATTTACAGCCGACGGAAAGAGAAAGAGCTGTCCTCCGTGGAGCAAGAGATGCTTCGCCGCAAACGGTTAGGGCAACGCAGACACTATTTCTCGCAGTTGTATCTGTGGGTGCTGCTTGTGGTACTATATGCCCCTATCGCGTTGATCGCCGTGTTCTCGTTCACGAAAAGCAAGGTCTTGGGTAACTGGACAGGTTTCTCTATGGACTTGTACGCGAACCTGTTTACCGGCAAGGCGGACGCGGGTCTGAACAGCGCTATCGGATACACGGTGCTGATAGCCTTGGTGGCGGCGGTGTGCTCGACGATCCTTGGTACGCTCGCAGCGATCGGTATCTACAACATGCGTGCCCGGAGCCGCAAAGTAGTGAGCCTGCTGAACTCGGTGCCGATGATCAACCCGGATATTATCACGGGTATATCGCTTTTCCTGCTGTTCGTGGCATTGGGCATGAGTCAGGGTCTGGCAACGGTTTGTATCGCGCATGTGGTGTTCTGTACGCCGTACGTGGTGCTGAGTGTATTACCTCGTCTGAGCCGCATGAACCCCAACACGTATGAGGCGGCGCTGGATTTAGGAGCGACACCGGCGCAAGCGCTGCGGATGGTGATGATCCCGGAGTTATGGCCGGGCATGTTGAGCGGTTTCATCTTGGCGCTGACGCTCTCCGTCGATGATTTCGGCGTAACGTTCTTCACCAAAGGCAGCGGAGGTTTGGAGACGCTCAGTACGTTCATCTACTCCGACGCCCGCAAAGGCGGCTTGACACCCGAGCTCAGACCGCTCTTCACCATCATTTTGTTAGTCATGTTGACCGTTTTAATTTATATCAATATACGTAATTCTAAACAAGAAAAGAAATGAAAAAATTCACAATGCACAATTTACAATGCACAATTGTGTTAGCGCTTGCGCTTATTCTTTGTTCCTGCGGCGGTGCAGACCGCGCACATCAACTGAAAGTGCTGAACTGGGCAGATTACATTGACGAAACCGTCAAGACCAATTTCGAACAATGGTATTTCGACCAGACAGGCGAGAAAGTGGAGTTGGTTTATGAGACGTTCGACATCAACGAGACCGCGCTGACCAAGATCGAAGTGGGTCACGAAGACTATGACGTCTTCTGCCCGTCGGAGTACATCATCGAGCGAATGCTGAAAAAAGGTCTGCTTATTCCTATTCAGAAAGACCTGATTGCGGACTCGATTTATTATTTCGACAATATCTCTCCGTTCGTGTTGGATAAGTTCCAGCAAATGGCTCCGACCGCGGACGTGAAAGTGAGCGACTACACCGCCGGTTACATGTGGGGTACCACCGGTTTCATCTACAACCCACAGTTTGTCAACCGCGAGGACTTGCAGAGCTGGGGTGCTATTCTGAACCCGAAATTTGAGAACCGCATTCTGATGAAAGATGCGTTCCGTGACGTATATTCAGTACTCGTTCTCTATGCTTTCAAAGACCAGATCGCTGCCGGCGAATTGACTCGTGACGAACTCATTCGTGATATCACTCCGGAGCGTGTGGCTGCGGTGAAAGAGGTGCTGCTGAACGCGAAGAAACAAATCTGCGGATGGGAAGTAGACTTCGGCAAAGAGGAAATGACCAAAGGCAAAGCATGGATGAACCTGAGTTGGTCCGGCGACGCACAGTTTGCTATCGAAGAGGCTGCCGAGATGGGCGTTATGCTTGATTATATCGTACCGAAAGAGGGCTCGAATGTGTGGTTTGACGGATGGGTTATCCCGAAGTATGCGCAGAACATCAAAGCCGCTACCTATTTCATCGACTATATGTGTAAAGCAGAGAACGCGCTGGCAAACATGTCCGAGATCGGCTATGTTTCTTGCGCCGGTGGTGCGTTGGCGGCTGCTGACATGCTCGAAGAGCAGAACGACGAGGAGGAATGGCCGGAAGCAGTAGATGCAAGCTATTTCTTCGGAGAAGAGCCGATCGAGGTAGAGGGTGAAATGTTAGATCCCCACGCGCTGCACCTTAACCCGGTTTATTATCCCGACAAGAGCACCATCGACCGCTGCGCCCTGATGCATGATGCCGGTGCTGCACAGGAGATGCTGCTCGAAATGTGGAATGAAATCAAATTGGCACGATAATTCACAATTTACAATTCACAATTTTGTTATGACGTCAATTCGTTATTACGTTATAGCACTTGCCTTCAGCCTGTTGCCTTGTATCCGTCTTGCTGCGCAGAGCAGCGAGATGGAGAGGCACTACAACGCGCTCGCGGCTCGCTTTGACGGTCGCGACAAAATGCTGCAACGGGACCTCAAAACCTATTTGCAGGACTACCCGTACACCACTTTTGCGGATGAAGTGAACTTCATGCAAGGCGTCATTCAGGTAGAAAAGGGTCACTACAAACAAGCCCTCAAATACCTGGAGCAGGTGGAAGCCAAAGCGCTGACCCGGCCGCACAACGTGGACTATTCGTTCTATCGCGGGTACGCCTATCTGATGCAGCAGGAGTACCAGCGCGCCGCGGTGTATTTCAACATTCTCTCCAAATCGGATAACCGCTACACCACGCGTGCGACCTATTATTACGCCTATTGCATGTACAAACAGGGCGATTACGAACACGCGTTGCCGGCACTGACGAAGCTGGAGAACCATCCCGAATACGCCAAGACCGTGCCGTTCTATATCGTGCAGATCCACTATGCGCAGGGCAACTACGAGGAAGTGGAAACGCGTGCAAACATTCTCTTGCGCGAGCAGCCGGACAGCCCCAACAAGGCGGAGTTGCGCCGTATATTAGGCGAGATATACTACCACAAAGGCGACTATGCCACGGCTGCGGAGCACCTCAAACAATATGAGGCAACGGCAGCGGAGAACGGCGAAGAGTTAGTGCGCAACGACATGTACATGCTCGGTACGGCTTCGTACCACTTAGGGGCATACAACGAGGCAGTCAAGTACCTCAAGAAGATCAAACAGGACAAAGATACGCTCTCGGAGTCGGCTTGTCTGACCATGGGTAATGCCTATGTGCAGCTGAAGCAGTTGGAGCAGGCGAAGTTGTCTTACCAAGCCGCAGCAGCATACGAACTGACACCGGCGGTGACCGAAGAGGCTTCGTATAACTACACCCTCTGTACCTATCAGTCGTCCAGCGCATTAGGCGAATCTGTCCGCGCGTTCAATGAGTTCCTGCACCGGTTCCCGGATTCAAAATACGAGAACAAGGTCTATGAGTTGCTAAGCTCAGCTTTGATGCAGAGCAAGAACTACGCCGCGGCAATTGCCACGCTTGATTCGATCACCAAACCCACCAAGCAGATGTTGGCCACCAAGCAGTATCTGCGGTATCAGTTGGCGGCGGATCATTTCCTGCAAGGCAAGATGCAACAGACAGTGGAATGGTCTTCTGCGCTGATTGATCATGCGTCTGAGTCTGACCGATACACCACCGAGGCGTATTACCTGCGTGCAGAGGCGAACTATCGTCTGCGCGACTATGCCGGCTGTGAGCGTGATCTGGCGCGGTTCTTTGCGCGCCCGGATGCACGCCAATCCGCGAATTACGGTATAGCGCAATACACACGCGGCTATGCGCTCTTCTCGCAAGGTCAGTATGACCGTGCTAAAGAGGCATTCTCGGCGTATATCGACGAGGCGTTAGTGACCGATCCGACCTATGCCGACGCCCTTAACCGTGTGGGCGATTGCTGGTTCAACGCCCGCAATTTCCAGCAGGCGATCACCTATTACACCCAAGTGTCGAACATACAGGCCTCCGGAGCCGACTATGCGCTCTTCCAACGCGGCTATGCGCTCGGTTTGCTACATAAGTACAGCGAGAAAATCAGTGTGCTCCGCGACCTCGTGAACCGGTATCCCAAGTCCGACTATGCCGACGATGGTATGTACGAGATCGCCCGTGCGCAATTGCAACAGGATGACGAAAGAGGCGCTATAACGACCTATGAGAACCTGCTGACAACCTATCCCAACTCGTCCTTGGCGCGCAAGGCTTCGCTGGAGCGCGCGATGCTGTACCGCAACCTCAACATGAGCACCGAGGCGATTGCTGCGTACCGCACGACCATCGAGAAATATCCGGCTACCGAAGAAGCTTATACCGCTTTAGACGCATTGCAGGCACTATATGTGGAGGCGGACAGAGTGAACGAATATCTGGACTACACCAAACAATTGGCGCGAATGAACATGTCCGTTTCAACACAGGAAGATTCGCTGCTCTATGCCGCAGCAGAGATGCAATACATGCAGGCGGCATACGAGAAAGCAGCCTCATCGTTCACGAACTACATCGCGCAATATTGCGCCGGCGGACGATATTGCACCACCGCGCGTTATTACCTGGCGGACTCCTATTATCGCTTAGGAAAGAGCACGGAGGCGTTGGAGCAATATCGCGTTCTGGCGGAGATGGCAGCGAACCCCTATCAGGAAGAGGCGGCTATCCGTGTAGCATCGCTCTGTTACGACAAAGAGGACTATCTCTGTGCCCTGGAGGCATTCTACCGGATGCACTCCATTGCTTCGACTCAGGAGAACATCACCACGGCGCGTCTGGGTATTCTGCGTTGCTCACAGGCTTTAGGCAAACATCAGGCAGTAATCGACATCGCTGCACAGATACTGAGTGACACCCCGTTGAGCGATGAGACCAAAGCCGAGGCGCTGTACGGCAGAGCCAAAGCCTATGTGGCGATGGGCGAATGGACCAAAGCCATGCCGGATCTAAAAGCACTCTCCGCCGAAGTACGTACAGCACAAGGCGCTGAAGCAAAATACCTCTTGGCACAGAGCTATTACGAGACAAAAGACTTGGATGCCGCCGAGGCGCAAGTGATGGAGTTCACACAAATGAACACCCAGCAGCAATACTGGCTCGCGCGGGCACTCATCCTGCTGAGCGACATTAACCGCGACCGCGGAGAACTGTTCCAAGCGCGGCAGTACCTGCTCGTTCTGCAACAGAACTATGTCTCCATGGGCGATGACATCCCCACCCTCGTGGACGGAAGACTCAACGTGCTCGATGAATTAGAGAAACCCATAGAAAAGGAGGAGAATGATGAAGAAGAATAATCATATCGGTATATCGGTATATCGATATATCGGCATATCGGTTCTCGTGATGGTAAACTTCTCGGCTTTCGCTCAGTCCGACTCGGTTTTGAACCGCTCGGTGACCGTGGAGCGCGATTTCCAGCCGGTGATCCAGTCGGCAGGCAAAGTGGCGACAAAGCCGTCGGTAGTGGAGACCACCATCGAACCCGCGGCGGTAGAATACTCCGACTATACGGCGAACGTCTCCCCCGAAGCATCCGTCAGTCCGTTGCTCTCACAGCCCACACGCTTTGAGCCGGGGAAGCCCTTCCACGGATGGGTACGTGGCGCGTTTGGTCACCCTAACACCCTCTTCGGATTCGGTTATCACCTCAATGACGGCAAGAACTCGATTCTGGATGTCTATGCGAACCACCATGCCGAATGGGGTATGGCGGCGTTGAGCAAGACCCGTGCAGGGCTCAAATTCACGCATACCTATTCCACGGCGGACCTCTATTTCGGTATTGAGGGCGGCAATATATACTATCACAAATACAGCCACTGGTACGACTACAGTCAGTCATGGGGCATGTGGGAGAAGAACGACGTGGCATACAAACGCACGCCGAAGACACCGCTGGATATCACTTCGCTTTGGACAGCCGAGGCGTTTATTGGCGTCAAAGCCAATGCCAAACAAGATCTGCAATACCGCGTGCAGACGGGTTACAAGCTCTTTGCCAAACCCGGCGCCGTGAGCGAACATCAGATCCGCACACATGCCACCCTCGATTGGCATGAGTCAGACCACCACGCGGGAGCGAATGTCTATGTGCAGAATAATTTCCTGCAACTGAGCGGTAACTTGGCAGCGGCTATCCCCGACACGATGTACAACAGCCGGCATAGTTTCCGCATTGAGCCGTACTATGAATATAAAGGAGCGCGCGTACGCGTACACGTGGGAGTGAACTTAGATATGAATCTCGGTTGCCGGGACAATGAGTTCATCGGCACGAAGACCTTCTGTTTCGCTCCATCGCCGCATATCAACTTGGAAGCTCAGGTGGCTAAAAAGTGGCTCACCGTCTATGCGGACATCGTGGGTCACCAGGGCATTCTCAGTTTGCAGCGTTATATGGAGGAGAACCGCTACCGTATCATTCATGCCGGTATCATTGAGCCGCACGCAGGCTCTTATACTCCGGTGGACGGCGAGATAGGTCTTCATATACGGCCGCACAGAGATCTGTTGGTAGAAGTACACGGAGGCTATGCGTACATGATGAATGAGGATGTGTGGGTCGTAAACACGGATAACAACGCGGTCTTCCAACCGCTCAATCTACCGATGTTAGCCGGCGATTTCACCTATTTCCACACCAAGTACCGGCGCGGCAAAGTGGGTGGTCAGTTGAACTACCACTATCGCGACATAGTGCGTGTGAACTTGAACGGCGACTATTTCATCTGGGGCGGCGACACAACGGTGTATGACCGTCCGAACTGGAAGTTAGCGCTGCGGATCGACGGGCGCATTGACAAACACTGGTCGCTCTATTCGGACAACCATTTCGCGGGTAGCCGCAAGGCGCTCTCATACAGCGGCACGACGGGTACATATACCGAGCACACGCTCGCGCCGACCATTGATTTGAACCTTGGTCTCCAGTACGATATGTGGGTCGGAACGCCCTCGCGTTCCGGTGACAAAACGACCAACGGAATGCTCCTTCGTCCGGAGCCCAAGCCGAATCTCACGCTCTTCTTCCAGCTCAATAACTGGTTACATCGCAAGAATGAGATCCTCTACGGCTACCGTTCGCAAGGCATCAACTTCCTCCTCGGCGCCACGTTCCGCTTCTAAGGACCTCCCACCAATCACCAAAGAAGGCGAGTCTCACGACCCGCCTTTTTTGTTTTTTTGAGTTATTCCGATAACTTTAATTATCAACAATAACGCGGGTCTTATTAGTGAGCATATTCATTATTGTACATTTCTTGACGCACACTCTCACATACAACAATTTTCCGACATATGCAAATAAACCGTCCACAAATTTACCAAATTTACCAAATTTTTTGTTTTTGGCTTGTTTTTAGTAATTTTGGACTAATAACACAACACCAGCCTGCGGGAATAACCCACAGGCCGGTTGTTTTATGGAAACCATTTAACAGCTTAACGTTCTTCAAGCGCGTTTGCGGGCGCGGAATAAGCGCACGCCCAAATACGCAAGAGCCATCAACATCAACGGCAAAACCGCATCGCCAATGGGGTTTGGGAGTCCTTCACCATGTGACGGACCTATTCGACGTGGACCACCCGGAGCTTGAGCCGGCGATTGAACCGGAGTGGAAGATTCTGCCGGATTGTACGCTGTTCCATCGGCATTAAGCGAAGGATTCGCACTATAGGTACTACCGCTTCCCTGGAGTGTACTGGTAGATCGGAACTGTGTTTGCAGTTGATCCTCCTGACCAAAACTCTGCGCCATG
>OCVV011211046.1_pt1 | contig 11367 bp, 9 predicted proteins | sample 1539721 | NCBI WGS metagenome assembly OCVV01 (sample SAMN02144230, study PRJEB22623) | gut metagenome | biome: sheep rumen | host: Ovis aries | place: New Zealand | reverse complement strand
CTGCAGTCCGGGATCCAGTTCACTTCCGGAAAAATCCTGCAGCTGGCTGTCGTTCTCCTTGGGTTTGGCCTAAATCTGAATGTGATTCTGGCTACCGGCCGCCAGTCTCTGCCGATTATCGTGTGCACCATCTCCACTTCTCTGATCCTGGCATTTCTCTGCAGCCGTCTGATGCACATTGAAGGAAAGATTTCCACCTTAGTAGGCGTCGGCTCCTCCATCTGCGGAGGCTCTGCCATAGCCGCCGCCGCGCCTGCCATTGACGCGGATGACGAGCAGATCGCCCAGGCCATTTCCGTAATCTTCTTCTTTAATGTCATCGCCGCCATCCTGTTCCCTGTGCTGGGTGCGGCCATCGGTTTTAACACCTCTTCCGGAGAAGCTTTTGGTATTTTCGCAGGTACTGCAGTCAACGACACCTCATCGGTCACTGCTGCCGCCTCCACCTGGGACAGCACCTGGCATCTGGGCTCTGCCACCCTGGACAAGGCAGTCACTGTCAAACTGACCCGAACCCTTGCGATCATTCCCATTACGATTGTTCTGGCGCTACTTCGGGCCCGCAGAGAAAAAGAAAACAGCCACGGCTCTTCCATCCGGGTATGGCAGATCTTTCCCAAATTTATCCTTTGGTTTATCGCTGCCTCTGCCATCACCACCATTGCCGTATCTCTGGGGGCTCCCGCGGAAGTATTTACCCCTGTAAAAGAGCTGAGCAAGTTCTTTATCGTCATGGCCATGACCGCCATCGGTTTAAACAGCAATATTGTCCATCTGGTGCGCAGCGGCGGAAAGCCCATCTTCCTGGGCGCCGTCTGCTGGGTCGGAATCACAGGCGTCAGCCTGCTGCTGCAGCACACACTGGGCATCTGGTAATACCCTTTCCCATAATCGAGTAGGAGGCGGTGACTAACCGCCGTCCTCTCACACCACCGTGCGTACCGTTCGGTACCCGGCGGTTTCATTTCTTTTCTTTGTTCTTGGAAGTTTCCACTGTTTCCATATACACATACGTATTCTGTGGTAGAGCCATCCGTTGATGTCATCTATGTTATTCTTCATACTTGCAATTCCGTAGTAGTTAAGCCATCCCCTCGCATACACCTTGATTTTCTCAAGGCTTGGCTTGATTGACTGACATCGCTTACGGGAAGATAACTCCTTCAGTCCAGACTTAAACTTTTCCCATGACTTCGGATGAACTCGGACATAAATGCCTTTTCCGTTCCTTCCCAATGCAAAGCCAAGGAATTTAAAATTTCGGATCGCAAATACGCTGACAGTACCACTCTTTTCTCGGTTAACTGTAAGTTTCAGCCTCTCCTCAAGATATTTTGTACTGCTTTCCAAGAGTCTCTCTGATGCCCGCTTGCTCTTTGCAAGAAGCACAATGTCATCTGCATATCTTATGCATGGAACGCCTCTTTTCAAGAATTCTTGGTCGAACTCATTGAGGTAGACATTTGCCAGCAATGGGGATAGATTTCCACCTTGTGGTGAGCCTTTCTCTGTGTCAATGACTACTCCGTTCTCCATTACACCGCTTTTCAGATAGCGCTTTATCAACTGTACTACACGTTCATCTTTTACATTCTTTCGGAGAAGATTGATGAGAATTTCGTGATTAAGAGTATCGAAGTACTTTGACAAGTCAAGGACTACAGCAAATGTATCGCCTTGTTCGGCATACTCCTTAACCTTGCGTATTGCGTCTTTTGCACTTCTGTTCGGACGATAGCCATAGCTACCCCCTGCAAACAGCGGTTCATAGATTGGCACTAACTGTTGGGCTATTGCCTGTTGAAGTGTACGGTCTACCACTGTTGGTATGCCAAGCTTTCGCACACCACCATCTGCTTTGGGAACCTCAACTCGTCTTACTGGAGACGGCGTATACTTTCCACGATAAATGCGGTCGGTTATCTCTTGTTGATGTTCCTTTAGATATGGAAGAGCCTCCTCAACGGTCATGCCATCAATTCCTGGCGCTCCCTTGTTTGCCTTGACTCTCTTATACGCTCTGTTAAAGTTGTCTTTATACAGTATCGCTTCCAAAAGTCTCGGCTGTGCACTGTCTCTTTCTTTCCATATCCGATTGAATGACCTGGACGCTTTTGCATACCCTTCGTGTTCCGCACTATCTCTTTGCAAACAGCCATTGTTTTCAATGTTTTCTGCCATAGGCGGTCATTCCTCCTTTCTCGGTCATACTCAAGACTCCTACTGATTCGGTCCTTCACCTCTCGGCTACTATGACCTCTGCTGACTTCTGTGCGTTCAGCATTGCTTTATGCAATGGTTACCTCTTTCAAGGCGTACCGCACAGACCTCCCTAGGTACCACACGTTTCTTCCTCTCCATCCATCTGCCTCATCTATCATGCATGATTCCGTGTAGTTATTGGGCTTCGATTTGGCGTGCAACCTTACCCTCATGCATAACCTCCTATGAGATTTCTGTCCGTCAGACCAGAGATTTGCCCGTGAGTTAGTATTTTCCTCACATCCAGCTTCCTTCAGATTCCACCTCACGATGGACACCCTTGCCTTCGGCTATATCCTTCCCACTACCGGGTGGATTCGGGACTTTAACCCGTTAGAAACGTGCGCCGCTAGGCGCACACGCCAAAAGGCTGTGAAAACCATCGAACCTGATGGTTTCACAGCCTTTTCCTGTCAGACGCTGTATGTCAGCGTTAACGATAAGTTACAACTTTTGTATTTCTCGGAATGTTATTATAGATCCACTTCGCATTGTTCAGTGCCAGACGGACACATCCGTGGGATGCGCCTGCGCCCATCGTTCCATCAATGATGTTTTTCGGTGAGCTGGACCGGTCATAAATCACAGAGTGGAACAGGTAATTGCCGTGGAACTGCGTAAAGTACCAGCATCTTCCTCTTGTACCTGTGTCAAAATAGAGGCCCTTGTTGCCTACGGTATATTCGCCGGTGACTGTCGGTGTGGATGACTTTCCGTTGGTGCAGGTCATGGTACGAACCTTTTTCCAGTTGCCTTTTGCGCCTTTGTATACACGCACCTGATGAGAAGACAGGTTCACCAGAATCAGATACCCGGTACTGCTGGAATATTTCTGTGCTTTGGTATCCATGGCATCGCTTACTATATTTGCCAGCGCGCCCTTTTTCTTCGGATCAAAGGTATAATATGTTTTGCCGATGCGGACCGTGCCGAAGGCCTGCTGCCCGTTCCTGTTATAGTAGTACTTCTTTTTGTTCAGAACCACCCAGCCGGTTTTCATGGCGCCGGTTTTCTTGTCAAAATAATAATATTTTCCGTTGATCTTGTGGCGTCCGTAGAAAAGCTTCGGTCCATAGTAGTACTTTTTGCCGCGGACCTTTTTCCAGCCTGTGCCCAGTGCGCCGTTTGATTTGAAGTAATATTTCGCGCCGCTGATGGTCTGGAATCCGGTGACTCCCTGGCCTTTCTTGTTGAAATAATACTTCGTGCCGTTGATCTTCACCCAGCCGCGGCCCAGCGCGCCGCTTGACTTTTTAAAGTAATACCAGGTGTTTTTTACCTTCTTCCGGCCGATATACCCTTTGCCGTCAGCACCGAAATAATATTTGACTCCCTTGATTTTTACCCAGCCATGACCCATAGCGCCGGATTTTTTCTTGAAATAATACCAGGTGCCATTGACCTTTTGACGTCCGAACTGCTTAACTCCGTTAATATAATAATAAGTCACACCGTTTTCACGGACCAGGCCATTCTTTTTCTCTGGCGTTTCTCCGGTATTCGGCTTTTCAGAATCCGGGTTTTCCTTATTCGGATCTGTCGTTTCAGAGCCGCTTCCCGTGCTGCCGGTATCCTTATTTAAAGATTCATTTTCTTTTTCTGCTTCGGAAGTACGGACAGCAGCCTTTTTGGATACAGCTGCCGTATTCTGCGGCTGCACGCTTTCTGCTGCAAATGCAGCTGCAGGTACGCCTGCAAATGCCCCGGAACTAATCACCGCCGCGCAGACTGCGCCAACTGCGGGTTTCAGAAAAATCTTATTTTTCTTATTAATCATATCATCCCTACCTTTCTTTCTGTTTTTATTCTCTGCTGCAAGAAAAACAGACTATGACAGGCACATCGTAATCTCAGCAGTACTGACAAAAAACCCGTATCCGAAGCCTGTGGCAGGATACGAGTCTCTTAGATCTGATCTCTGTTTTCAACAGTATTTCTCTGCTGCTGTCTGTCTCCTGCCGTTCTCTACACACTATACGACAGGAGCATATCGCATGCAAGTCATGTTACCTAATTGTTAGATTTTTTTAAGATATTTCATAGCTACCCAGCCGGTCTTTCCCTTGTAGGTTACCTTTCCCCAGCTGCCTGAAACTTTTGTAATCTTTATACGGGTACCTTTTTTCTTTAACGTGTACCGCTTTCCGGATGAGGCCTTTGCCTTCTTTCGAACCGTCAGATTCTTTGCTTTGGTTTTATAGGATCCCTTTTTATATTTTTTCGCGGATTTTTTTACTTTTACGCTCTCAATAGACACGTTTGCGGTATTGCCCTTATAACGCAGCACACCATACCATCTGCCTCCGCGATATCTGCTGATACTGATTTCCCTGCCGGAAGAGTCCCCGCTTCTGCCGTCATAATTTCTATGGGCTCCTACTAACTTTCCATTGCCTGCGTAAATCTCGGTATGGCCGTTTGCCAGCAGAATATCACCTTTCTGGAGATTTCTGCAGCTGGAGAGCTTCAGGGAGGATCCCTTGATGTACCGGAATCCTGCCTTGGTCAGGCGTGCTTTCAGATCTCCGGTATAAGATGCGCCGTTTGTGTCAAATCCTGCCCGTTTCAGAGAACGGATTACCAGGGAGGAACAGTCATAATTTCTTCCCCAGCGGCCGGACTGGCTGTAGCCGTGGGAATTGTCCCTGGCCACATCCTTGGCTTCTTCCACATAATCGCTAACCGATAAATTGGATGCCGCCCATGCGCTCTGTGCCGGAATCATGGCTGTCAGCGCACATGCTGCTGCCGCAAAAATTATTCTGATTTTTTTCTTTGCTCTGTTATAAAACACTGGAAACTCCTGTTATTGAAAAACTATTTTATAAAAATTACATTTATTGTGTTTTCATTGCATTTATCTGTAATATTCTTATCTGTTTTGTAATATTATTGTAACATATCATTGTTTTCCTGGCTACCCTTATATTATAAACTTTTGATAAACAGATCCCCGCTAATTTGACAAAGCGGATCTTTCATTTTATAATCGACATATGTCGAAAATAAACTGAAAAGGAGATGAATTTTCATGCCAAGACCACCGCGCTGCAGACGCATCTGCGCCTTTCCCGCATACTGGAACTTTCTTCCGGAAGACGGCGGACCGAGCCCTCCTGTGGTTCTCAGTCTGGATGAATACGAAATGATCCGTCTGGCCGATTATGAAAATCTGACCCATCAGCAGTGTGCTGCGCGGATGGACATTTCCAGAACCACTGCTACAGAAATCTACGAGTCCGCCCGCCATAAAATTGCGGACAGTATTGTCAACGGCCGCCCGCTGCTGATCCGCGGCGGACACTACAGACTCTGCGACCGGCAAAACAGCCTGTGCTGCGGCAGTTCCTGCCATGCCATCTCCGGGTGTACCGATGCTTTGCCGGACGCATTAAGCAAAAAAGGAGCAACTGCTATGAGAATTGCTGTTACTTATAAAAACGGAAACATCTTCCCCCACTTCGGCCACACCGAACAGTTCAAGATCTACGATGTGGAAAACAATACCATCACCCACCAGGAAATCGTGGGTACCAACGGTCAGGGGCACGGCGCCCTGGCAGGTTTTCTGCACAGCCTGCAGACAGACGCCCTGATCTGCGGCGGAATTGGCGGCGGTGCGCAGGCAGCGCTGAATGAGGCCGGTGTCCGTCTGTATGCCGGCGTGTCCGGAAGCGCCGACGAGGCGGTCCGTTCCCTTCTGGACGGAAGTCTTGCCTTTGTGGAAAACGCAAACTGCAGCCATCACGACCACGAAAATCACAGCTGTGAAAGTCACGGCCCTGAAGGCCACGGCTGCGGCAGGCATTCCTGCCACTGAATGGAAAAATACCAGAAACCTAACAGAAAGCAGAGGAACTGATTATGAAAGAAAACGAAACTACATGCGCCAGCGCGTCTTCCTGTTCGAAAGAAAGCTGTGAAGGCTGCCCCAGCGCGGCAGGGGCAGCGCCGGAGAGCCTGCTGGAACAGCTGAATGCATACTCTTCCGTAAAGAAAGTCATTGCGGTAGTCAGCGGCAAAGGCGGCGTGGGCAAATCCTTTGTCACCGCTTCCCTGGCATCCGCCATGCGGAAAAAGGGCTATGCAGTGGGTATCCTGGATGCGGATATTACAGGTCCTTCCATACCGAAAATGTACGGCCTGCACGGACCGGCCACCGGAAGCGACATGGGTATCTTCCCGGCCGAAACCGCAGACGGCATCCGTGTCATGTCTGTGAACCTGCTGCTGGAGGATGAGGAAGCGCCGGTGGTATGGCGCGGTCCGGTGATCTCCGGCACCGTCAAGCAGTTCTGGTCCGATGTGGTCTGGGGCGATCTGGACTACCTGTTTGTGGATATGCCGCCGGGTACCGGCGACGTTCCGCTGACAGTCTTTCAGTCCCTGCCGGTTGACGGCATTGTCATCGTCACCTCCCCGCAGGAACTGGTGGGCATGATTGTGAAAAAGGCCTACCATATGGCACAGATGATGAATGTTCCGGTCCTGGGTATCGTGGAGAACTTCAGCTGGCTGAAATGTCCGGACTGCGGAAAGCAGATCCGGGTCTTCGGTGAAAGCCATGTGGAGGAAGCCGCTGCCGAGATCCATGTGCCGGTACTGGCGAAGCTGCCCATCGAACCTTCCTATGCGGAGAAGGCAGATGCCGGTCAGTTTGACCAGACAGAGAATCCTCACCTGGACGAAGCAGTCGCTGCTGTCGAAGCGCTTTCCTGAACGATCGCCAACTGAAAAAAGAGAATCTTGTACCTGCTGCAGATACAAGGTTCTCTTTTTTCTTTGTCAGATGCAGACAGCGGTCTGCTGCCTGGGATGAACACAGAAGATTACTGTTTCGCGGGGAGTCCGGACGAGGAATGCGCCAGACTGGTATCTTTGCCCGGTGCCTGTCCCTTTGCATCCAGATCATAAGGTGTTGTCTGGTATACATAATAGTTCAGCCAGTTGGAGAACATCAGCTGACCGGCCGAACGCCAGGTGACCAGCGGTTTTTTCTTCGGATCGTCATTTGGAAAATAATTCACCGGAACATTTGGATGGATTCCCTTTTCGAGGTCGCGCAAATATTCCAGCGCCAAGGTATTGGCGTCATATTCCAGATGACAAAGGACAAAGAATTTGCTGGAATCGGTTGTCTTTATAAATGTAGGGCCGCCGTTCTCCGTATCGGCCAGTATCTCCAGTTCCGGTACTTTCAGTACATCCTCTGACAGGACCCCCACTTCCCGGGAATGGGGCGCATGGAAAATATCATCAAATCCCCGGACAAAAGGAGAACTTTTTTTCAGTACGCGATTTTTGTATACACCGGACATTTTTTCGTCATACATTACCGTGGGCACTCCGTAGTGATAATACAGTCCGGCCAGTGCCCCCCAGCAGATATACATCGTGCAGTGCACATGGGTCTCCGCCCAGTCCATGATTTTGCACAGTTCTGCCCAGTAGCTCACATCTTCATAGGCCATATCTGCCAGCGGCGCCCCGGTAATGATCATCCCGTCGAACCGTCGGTGTTCGATTCTGCTGAAAGTCGTATAAAACGACTCCATATGATTTTCATTGACGTGCTGCGGTTTGTAACTTTCCGTCTGCAGGAATTCCACCTGCACCTGCAGCGGCGTATTGGACAGCCTCCGCAGCAGCTGGGTCTCTGTCACAATCTTTGTAGGCATCAGATTCAGAATGACTACATTCAAAGGACGAATATCCTGATGCATCGCCCTGTGCTCCGTCATTACAAATATGTTCTCACTTTCCAGTGTTGCTCTGGCCGGCAGCTGGTCCGGAATTTTGATTGGCATGCAGTATTCCTCCTTTAAAAATATTGGCTCCAACTGTGCTGGAGCCTGAATTTTATTGTACTGTGTCTGGCGCAAGAAATCAACTGTTTCCTTCCACGCTTCTGAGACCTCTTCCAAAGCTCATACTCTGTCATTTTCCTGGACTTATGCAAATCTGACGGATCTGTTTTTTCAGATTCCGATGATCCTGTTCTTTTACGCTCTGCTGTGGTAAAATGTTTTCAGCTGTCCGATCACACTGCAGCAATCATTTCAGAAGATTTCAGAAAGAAGGTTTTTCCTATGAACATACGAAGAGCGCAGTCCCGTGATATTCCCGGCATTCTCAGTCTGCTGGCACAGGTAAACCTGGTGCACCATCTCGGCCGCCCGGATCTGTTTAAAAAACACACCAAATATTCCCGAGAAGATCTGGAACAGATGCTTCCCGATGACAGCCGCCCGATATTTGTAGGCGTTTCGGAAGACACCGGAGAAGTTCTGGGATACGGCTTCTGTATTTTTCAGCAGGCCGTCAATGACAGTATCCTTACCGATGTGAAAACCCTTTATATCGACGACATCTGTGTCGATGAAAAAGCGCGGGGACATCATGTGGCCACAGAAATTTTTCAGTATATCCGAGAATTTGCCCGCTCCAGCGGAGTCTATCATATCACGCTGAATGTCTGGGAACTGAATGACGGTGCCAGACGCTTTTATGAGGCGATGGGAATGAAGCCCATGCGCACAACAATGGAAACGATCCTCTGATCTGCGGAACAGATCCGATCCTATGCTTTATGTATCGCCAGCCAGGCATCACAGATCATCTGCCCGTGATCCGTGGCAATTGCATTGGCATGCATGGCAGATACTGCCCACTGATCCGTATATGGATTTTTCGCAGTCTCTGCCTGCAGCTCCAGGTTTTCTTCTCCTGCAGTCAGCCGCAAATGCAGTGATCCGGTTCCCGCTCCCATCCTGCAGCTCTTTTCTTCCACCCGGAACCAGACCGCATCCGACGCGTCATCATCCGCGGATGCTTCCACACTGCTGCCGCACACCGCAAAAAATCCTTCGGTTACAATCCAGCCCCTGGGATCCCTGTCCGGACTGCTGTACAGACGCAGATGGCTCAGCGGAATCCCCTCTACATGTGTCTCTTCTGCCAGTTCTCTGGCTGCCGCTTCTTCCGCGCTTTCCCCTTTTGTTACAAATCCGCCCGGAACCGCGCGCATGCCGATAAAAGGGTGATTTTTTCTCCGAATCAGCAGCAGCTCATATCCCTCATCTTTCTTTCGAAAAATCACCATGTCCGCTGTCAGGTACGGCGCCGGATACGCATGTTTCTTATAGTCCTCCAGAAATTCTTCCTCTGTCATCCCTTTGCTGTCTCTCATCTCATTTTTATTTTCACTGTTCATATCCTGTCTTCCTTTTCTATCTGATTCTGCTTCTGTCTGGTACCGTCTGTCTCATTCCGATTCCGTCTGCCTCGTTTTTTGCCTCTGCTTCTGTCTTATTGTAGCATCTGCTGCCGAAGCTGCAAATCATGACCGCAATCTTACACACCATATCGTTTATCTGTCAAGTCTTCCTACCATTCTCTGTCCTGAAAAATGCAGCACACGCAAATCCCCGGGCAAATGCCCGGGGATTGTATACTTTCTGTATGATCTGTTATTTCTGGCTTTTAGAATCTGCCTGCTGCAGCTGCTTCCTCGATGGAAACCGCGGTAGCCACTGTCATGCCTACCATCGGATTGTTTCCTGCTCCGATCAGTCCCATCATCTCTACATGGGCCGGAACGGAGGAAGAACCTGCGAACTGGGCATCGGAATGCATCCGTCCCATGGTATCTGTCATACCATAGGACGCAGGGCCTGCTGCCATGTTATCCGGATGCAGCGTACGTCCGGTACCGCCGCCGGAAGCTACTGAGAAATATTTCCGGCCTGCTTCCAGACGTTCTTTCTTGTAAGTGCCTGCTACCGGATGCTGGAAACGAGTCGGGTTGGTAGAGTTTCCGGTAATGGATACATCTACATTCTCATGCCACATGATAGCTACGCCTTCCTGCACATCATTGGCACCGTAGCAGTTCACTTTCGCGCGGGGGCTGTCCGCATCCTTGGAATATGTCTTGCGGAATACCTCTTTCAGTTCGCCGGTCTGATAATTGTATTCTGTCTCCACATAGGTAAAGCCGTTAATTCTTGAAATAATCTGTGCCGCATCTTTGCCCAGACCGTTCAGGATTACGCGCAGCGGTTTTTTACGGACTTTATTCGCTTTTTCCGCAATACCGATTGCTCCTTCTGCTGCCGCGAATGACTCATGCCCGGCCAGGAACGCGAAACATTCGGTATCTTCTTCCAGAAGCATTTTTCCCAGATTGCCGTGTCCAAGACCTACTTTTCTGCGGTCCGCCACAGAACCCGGAATACAGAACGACTGCAGACCTTCGCCGATCGCTGCTGCCGCGTCGGATGCCTTGCGGCAGTTTTTCTTAATCGCAATCGCTGCGCCTACCGTATAGGCCCATTTTGCATTCTCAAAACAGATGGGCTGAATGTTTTCAATCATATGATAAACATCCAGGCCGGCGTCTTTTGTAATTTTCTCCGCTTCCTCGATCGAGGAGATGCCATATTCATTCAGTTTTTCGAGAATCTGTTTTTCTCTTCTTTCGTATGATTCAAATAATGCCATGATTCTATCCTCCTCTGTTTACTCTTTCCGCGGATCAATGCAGCGAACAGCGTCCTGTACACGTCCATACTGACCGGACGCTTTCTCCAGGGCAGTATTCGCGTCATCGCCGGCTTTGATGAAATCCATCATCTTGCCAAAGTTCACGTATTTGTATCCGATAATTTCATCATCTTCATCCAGCGCGATCTCTGTCACATAACCGTCTGTCATCTCCAGATAACGGGGTCCCTTATCCAGGGTACCGTACATGGTGCCGATCATCGAACGGGTGCCTTTACCCAGATCTTCCAGACCGGCGCCGATCTGCAGACCGCCTTCGGAAAAAGCGCTCTGTGTACGGCCATATACAATCTGAAGGAAAAGCTCACGCATAGCAGTATTGATTGCGTCACATACCAGGTCGGTATTCAGCGCTTCAAGAATCGTAAGACCCGGAAGGATTTCAGAAGCCATGGCTGCGGAATGGGTCATTCCGGAACATCCGATGGTCTCTACCAGTGCTTCCTGAATAATGCCGTCTTTTACATTCAGAGACAGCTTGCAGCATCCCTGCTGCGGCGCGCACCAGCCGATTCCATGGGTATAGCCGCTGATATCATC
>OCVV011335579.1_pt1 | contig 11369 bp, 11 predicted proteins | sample 1539721 | NCBI WGS metagenome assembly OCVV01 (sample SAMN02144230, study PRJEB22623) | gut metagenome | biome: sheep rumen | host: Ovis aries | place: New Zealand | reverse complement strand
CTTGCTGTTCAGCTATGTACTTCGTTGTTGCCTACGCGTACTCGGGACTTTCACCCGTTAGAGCGCGCCCATGGCGCGCAAACAAAAAGACCCGCTGAGGCAGATTTCATCTGCCGCAGCGGGTTTTTTATTGCTGTTCTATTCTGCTTAGTTCTATTTCTGCTTTGTTCTGTTTCTGCTTATTCTTCGGAATCTTCCTCAGAATCCTCTTCTGATGACGTCTCTGCGTCTTCTCCCGTTTCCGTCTCTTCCTGTGAAGTGCTCTGACCGTCTTCGGTCTCATCCTTTACGGGCTCCCAGAAAACAGTGATGACCTGTTCAGGGTCCTTGGTCCCGGCACTCGCATATGCGCAGAGTCCGCCTGCATTCTGTCTCCAGACAGACATATTCAGGCCGTCGACAACATCATTGCCCAGATTCCGTCCGACAGCTGCGCGTGTGCAGACATACTCCTGTACGGTCCCGTCTGCGTAGATGACGCAGGCGGAACTCCCTTCCGTGATTCCTGAGAGGTTGAATCCCTGGCTTCTGCGGTCGGCGATGACGGGCTGCAGGTCCCTGCGCTCCTCTACGACCAGGGCGCTGTTCTCTTCATCCACGATCGACTGATAATCGTCGCGGGACCTGCCGGTGTTGAGCCAGACGTCTATGCCCACTGTCCGCACAATAAGACGGCCGTAGTTGCCTGTTCCGTCCCGGGGATCCGCCACAAAACCGTCCGAGCAGACATAGAAGGACCCGTCGTCCCCCTCATGCCATCCGGGTTCTACTGCTCCGTCCTCACCGAGGTAGAATTTTTCTCCGCCCACAGTGATCATACCGGTCTTCATGCTGCCGTCTTCCGCGTAGTAATAGCGCTTTCCGCCGGACATGCTCCAGCCAGTCCGCATGACGCCCTCATTGTCAAAAAAGTAGTCTTTTCCGTCCACAGTCTGCTTGCCGGTGCACTTGTGGCCCTCCTCATCCAGCAGATAGGTGTCCTCATTCACAGTGACCCAGCCGGTCTGCATTGCCCCGTCTTCTCCCAGGTAGTATTCCTCCTCCCCGACAGTCTGCCAGCCGGTGCACTTGCAGCCGTTTTCGTCCATATAATATTTTTTGTCATCGACGGTGATCCAGCCTGTCTGCATCTGTCCCTGGTCAGAAAAATGATAGGTGTTTCCGTCGAGGTCCATCCAGCCGACAGCTGCTTTGCCGGATCCGGGCTGAAAATACATCTTCTGCTGCTTTTCTCCGGCTTCGATCCAGCCGGTCTGCATAACTCCCGTCTCCTCATCAAAATAATAATGATTGCCGTCGACAGTCTGCAGTCCCTCGGACATACGGCCGTTTTCATCCATATAATAATAGGATTCGCCGTCCTGTACCCATTGCTGTTTTGCCGGGATTCCGTGCACCAGGAAGTATTTATTCTGCATCCAGGGAAGCTGCATCCAACCCGAGTAGCAGAAAAAAGCAATCACAATGACAGCCGCCGCGCCAGCAGCGATCAGAAGTCTGCTCTTTTTCTTTTTGAGTGCATCGTCCTGAACCGGATCGGCGGTCTTGTCATCCGCTTGTCCGGCAGGCTTCTCCTCCTGCACTTCTTCATTACTCTGATAATCTTTTTCTGTTTCAAGTCCGCTCATTTAAGTGCCCTTTATCCTTCTATTTCACCGCAGGTTTTATTCCGTATCTACACCCTTATCGGTCTGATGGTTGGGAACACATGAAAAATGTACAATCTGGCGGGGATGATTGGGCGCATCGGAAATGATCACGCCGTGGCCTGCCGCGCAATGTACAACCTTGTCTCCTCCCAGGTAGATCAGAACGTGGCTGTTCTGAGACTTGGTTCCCTCACCGGTGCACAGAATATCTCCGGGCACTGCATTGCTGAGATCTCTGCCGATATTGTGTCCGCCGGGATACTCGCCGGGGCTGTTTCCCCACTCATAGGAGTGAACGAAATGATCGAGAAGACCATAGCGGAAAAGCACGTGGTACACAAACCAGCTGCAGTCGGTCCTGCCGCCGTCATGGAGTTCCTCATGGCTCTCCCCGTGCGGGTCTGTGTTGTTCTGGGAAGATGCATAGTCGATCTTGCCCACCCAATAAGTGGCATAATCCAGCATCTCCTGCACATCGTCGTTCGTCCAGGGAGTATCGACATCATATTCGAATTCTCTGTGCGTATCTGCCATCACCGGCGTTGTCACAAGCGCCGCCATGCAGACAGCCGCCAGGAAAAGCGCCGTGATCCTTCTTCCCATAGCACGAAATCTTGCTCTGCTTCTCATCCTGATCCACCCGAATCCTTCCTTACTGCTTTCGTATTGTGACTTTCCGTCCTCTTAGTGTTTTAGACCCGCCCGCGGGGTTTCCTCGCGGAGCCTTGCTCTCAGAGGGGATTGCGGCCCGCATCTAAGACGGGCAGGCTGCTGTTTTCCCCGCCGCTTACAGGAGCGGGGGTCTTCTGCTCATTGAGATAAATATTACACTTTCTTCTCTTTCCTGCAACAGGTTCATGTCAGTTCGATCTCCCGTCGGAGCAGTCCCCGCAGAGCCGTGTGCAGCAAATCGGCATGCCTGATCTGTTCCGCCATGTCCGCGGTAATCTCTTTCACTGTCCCGTCTTCATAGCTGATCACAGCCCTGTTGAGGACAAGTTCTTCCCGGAGCGGGAAAAGTGTGCCCATCACCTCCGGTGTGAGGATCTGTTCCGTCGCGGAGGCAGCGGCCTCAGCCCCGGGATTTCCCTGACCGGGGCAGGCGGCACTCAGGATCAGGCTCCCCAGCCATGCACACTCTGTGTCGGAGAGGATCCTCTCAAATTCCACATCTTCTCCGAAGAAGGCATTGCCGACCACATCATCCCTGTAGAGCAGGAGATTTTCACCCTGCGACTGTCTGAACAGATAGGTGTACTCCTTCTCCCTGGCGGGGTATGCAGACGGAGCGCGGAAAAAAGATACGGAAGCAATCCCGGAAATACCGCAGTCAGCCGCCTCAGGCTGTGAGTCATTTTTGCTGTCACTGCCCGATTTGCAGAGGTACTCAGAAGCAGGAATCCTGACAACATCCGCCTCAGGCAGCAGAAGTCTCTGCATGCGGTTTTCAATCGCTTCCTTCCAGCCGGGAAGCTTCTCCACCTCCTCTACCCAGTTTTCGCAGGGCAGCTTCTCGAATACTTCGTACTCCTCCGGTGTGGCGACAAAACCGTGGTTCCTGGCCAGCCGCAGGTACCTGTGGACAAAAAAGCGGCTCACTTTTTTGCTGGACATATCATAGTAATAGGACAGACCGCCGCTTGTGGCATTGTCCACACAGTAATATACAAAGCCTGTGAAAAGATCCAGTTCCAGACTCCGGATATACTCCCCCTCTTTCTGATCAAGGATCATCAGGCATTTTCTGCTTCTTCGGCCGATCGGGATTCTGTAGGACCCCTTTTCGTCATGTACTTCGAGATGTCCTATGCTGACCTTCGCTTCCATAACCGCCTCCTGTATTTTCAAAAAATGAATGCTTTCTCAGAGCATTTTTTCCTTCATATATGGTAACTGCAGGGATCATTCTGCGTTTGCTCAAGGCGTCAACCAGTGAAGTAATACCGTTCTATAATAGCTGAAACCGGACTATTGTTCCAGTCCCAATCGGCCCGCTTTTCTCCGCCTTTTCTCCGCACATTGCGGCCATTCAGGGATTTGCGATCAGCCTGTAGTTTTCATCGATCTGAGGAAGCGTAACCGGAACACTTCCTCCCGGCTGGCCCATTCCGAAGCAGGCACAGATGCCCGCAGGAAGGTTGGGCATGTAGGCGCTGCCCTCTCCGCTTGCGGGGGGCACTTCTCTCATAATGTAAGAGCCGTAGGTCAGAAGGACCGCATCCGCCTCCAGATTGGTCTGCTGCAGATCGATTTTCCAGTCAAGAAATTCTTTTTCATCTGTGCATTACCTCTTCGATTTTTTCCGGAACAGAATCCCTGCTCTGCAGCTCCTCCCATACCTACCCACCAATTATAGCATAAAAAACCGCACAGATAATCCGGCGGATCATTTCTATGCGGTATTCTGATCGGTAAGACCCACCTGAACTCGAGGTGTTTTTGCGTGGTTTCCAACGCAAAAACCCGAGTTAAACGGCGTTCGCCCCATTCGCGTAGCGAATTTAGCATGGGCGAACGCTAGTTACTGTCACGCCCCTCGAGAGGGCGTGAACAGGAACTCGGTACTGAAGCCGTTTACCATATAAAATTGGATCTGAGCTGTTCGCCGTTGTCGACCAGAAGATCCTGGCCGGTCATACTCCTGTTGATATTGGTCAGAAAATAGCAGTACTCGGCGATTTCCTCGGGCTGGGCCCATTTGTGCAGAAGTGTCTCGTCCAGGCACTGCTGCATGAGATGGGGATTCTCTATGATATGCCGGTTCAGCTCTGTCAGCACTCCGCCCGCGGAGATGCTGTTGCAGGTTGCGCCGTACTGCGCAATGCGCAGGGCAACATTTTTCATATAGGCCAGGATGCCTCCCTTGCTGGCGGCATAGAGGGGAAACTCCGCACCGTTGGAGGCGCTGGAGGATGCCATGAAGACAACAGAGTGAACAGCAGGCGAAACGGCGTATTTCTCGGTCACGGCGATGGTCCCCTTCAGGTTCACATCGATTTCCTTCCCGCCTTCCTGCACACCCGCATTATTGACCAAAACCTCCACGCCTTCTATTTCCGGAAGTTCCCCGGTAATGTCGACGATATAATGCCTATACCTGTCCGAAGAGATTGAACCCTCTCTGATATCAAAACCAATGACCTCATGCCCCGCTTCCAGATACCGCAGAGCACATGCCCGGCCAATCCCGCGTGCTGTCCCGGTGATCAGAACTTTCATAGAATCTTTTTTCTCCTGTGATCAGTATCCCTTTACGGAACCAGTCCATTTTTCTTCCTTAAACCGAACCTCTTTACATCCGTAAATCTATTCCAGATCTGTAAATCTTTACTATATCTGTAGGTCTATGCTCTTTTACGTCATCCAGCCGGTTCTCTTGTCCATCAGTTCTCTCTCCGGTACAAATCGGAAGGGATAACGTGAAGCAGGTAGGTGACAATGACCAGGGAGAGCAGTCTGTCCAGATAATCTGTGAGAATCTGCACGATGAAGACACTGGCAGTAAGCCCCAGGCCGGCCTTGTTGAGCACCTGCACAATCACTGTGGATCCCGAGGAGGTGATGCCGCCGAAAAGCACTGCTGTGATGATGGAGCTCACAATAGTGCCGGGGATGGTGATCAGCATCGCGCCCGGGATCATTCTCCATTTTTTCAGGGAAAAATATTTGGAGACAAGACCTGTCATGAGGCCCAGCATGAGGCCGACAGGCATGAAATACAGGGAATAAATATCAAGGGTAAATCCCATGACAAGGCCGTAGAGCAGGGGCGGAAGCATGCCGTAGACCGGTCCGTAGAGCATGGCGATCATGATCGTACCCATGCTGTCCAGGTAGATCGGCAGGTGGAACAGCAGCGCGATCTGTCCGCCGATCACATTGAGGACGATCGCCAGCGCGATCACACACATTTTCCTGACGGAAATGATGCTGCTCTCTTCTCTTCCAACAGCCTTAAAATTGGTATTGCTCATTTTCTTTCTCCTTATTTTGAACGAAACAGATTGGTTTTCCAACAAAGATTTCTCATATTGATCACTGCGAAATCAAGCTGACCTGCTTTCAGCAGCTTCCTGTCTGCAAAAATCAGGGTTTCCTTCATCGGCACAGGTCTGCAAGAAGGTCCGGTTCCTCTTCCATCTGCAGAAGGCAGGTGAAAAAGATCCTGAAGAAGCGCAGGGTGTCAACCTCCGTGAGGACGACCGCATTGGGCGTATGCCTGTAAAAATGCATGGAGTCCACCACTGTCTGGCCCATGCTGATTCCCTGCGTCTCGACCTGGACATAAGATTCAAATCCGCTGCAGAGATCCCTTCTGGCAAAATAGGCAACGGCGAGCGGATCATTGATGACACATCCGATCAGATGCTCCCATTCCCAATGGAAGTCAAAATAAAATTTTGTGATCTTCCCGGTAAATTCGCCGGTACGCGGATCCAGCCGCTTCATATAGTCCAGAAGATCCGGTGTCAGAACGATCCTGCGGGTGACGTCAAGTCCCACCATATGAATCTTCTTTCCCAGCCGGTCCATCTCCTGGTATACCATGGCAGCCGCGTCGGGATCGCACCAGTAATTGTATTCAGCGACCGGCGAACAGTTTCCGTGGCTTCTGAAAGACCCTCCCATAGAGACAATTTCGCGGATTCTTCCGAAGGCACAGGGATCTTTTTCTATCAACATGGCCAGATTTGTCAGAGGACCGAGGGCGATCACACTGACCGTCTCTCTCTGCAGCGTCTCCTGCATAAACTGGACAGCGTTCATTTCCTGCCGCTCATACTCTTCTTCCGGCACCTTAGGCAGAAAGCTCTCGCCGAGTCCGTCGGCTCCGTGTGTATCCAGGGCGTTGACAAAGTCCCGATTCAAAGGTCTGTCCGCGCCCATGAATACCGGCACATCCAGGCATTCCATAAACTTCAGGACTTTCAGGGCATTGCCGTACCCCATTTCGACCGGTGCATTTCCCGCCACCACTGTGATACCGACAACTTCTATTTCTTCCGGCATCGACAGGGCCAGCATGATGGCCAGACTGTCGTCGATTCCCGGGTCACAATCTATGATGACTTTTCTGGGCATTGTATTCCCCGACCTTTCTCCAGTATCATATGGTCTTATCTGTGTAGGGCTAAAAGCTTCGCGCAATAATATAAGCCGCAGGGCTGGACCCTGCGGCTTTGAATCTGCAATCTACCTGTTTTTTATCCTGGGTGGTCCGCGACCAGCATTGCTCCGGAAAGCACTCTCCGGGACAACCAGGAAACTCTAACACATATTTAAAAATTAAACAAGTGCAAATATTAAGATTATGCTGTTTCGGTATAAATCTTCCGGTCGCACCGGTCAGATCCTTGCCGACTGCCAGGACCCGTCATAATCCTGTTTGGGATGTCCTTAATCCAGGATCTTCATTGGCTTCCATCTGAGGAAATCACCGGAGGTGAGACTGTAGTGAACACCGTTCATGGTTCCCAGGATGCTGTCATTGAAACGGGACTCCCCGTGGGAATGGGCATAGACGACCTGTTCAACATCGTATTCCTCTGCCATGCGGGTGAAGACACTCTCCGTCTGCAGGATGTTGGTCGGCGGGTAGTGGAGAAACATGACATACCTGGTATATCCGTCTGCTCTTGCGGCTTCAAAGGATTTTCTCAGGCGCACGGCTTCCCGCTCCACCAGCTTTTTTGCATGGGCCTCTTCCTTTTCGTCCCAGTCAATGATCCGTCTGCGATGATCCAGATAAAAGGGACCCTCGAAGGTATATCCCTTGGTTCCGACGATTGCATAGTCCTGATAGGCAGCATAATTGTCCTGGAGAAAAAAGAGGTCCGGAGCGAACTGTGCATTGAGCTGAGGAGTCTTTTTGACATCCCAGAACATGTCGTGATTGCCGCGCAGAAGGATCTTGCGGCCGGGCAGCTCTCTGATGTATTGCAGGTCCGCCTGACACTGGGCCAGATTTTTGCCCCAGCTGTGGTCTCCGACCAGAACAAGGGTGTCCTCAGGCCGGATCATCTTCGCGCAGTTTCTGCGGAACTTTTCCTCGTGATTTTTCCACACTCTGCCGTAGAGCTGTCCGGGCGCCTTTAGCTCGGACTGAAAATGCAGGTGAAGGTCTCCGATTGCATACAGGCTCATGCTCACCTCTGCCGCCGATTTCCATTGCTGTTTTGTGTCAGTTATCTTTCAGGATAAATTTCAGGACGACCGGATTGTGGTCTGTGTACTGGAATCCCTTGTCGTAGTTCTGCACAAATGTGTGCTCGATATTATCTGACACGATAAATCCGTCCAGAATGACCACAAAGCTATCCTCGCAATAGGGGATATTGGTATTGCGTGTCGAAGGCACCATTCCTTCTGCATAATCCACGCACTTTACGAACCCGTCCGGAATGATCTCATCGGGGAAAGAGGCGCACCAGCTGAAGCTCTCCCCTGAGCCGGGATTGAAATGCTCTATGGAATCGCAGGTGAAATCATGGTTGAAATCTCCGGCGCAGAGGACATAGTTGCCCTTCTCATATTCCTTCTGCATGTCATCAAACATCATCTGCAGCTGGGAATTTCCCTGAGAGGCATCCGTCCCGTAAGCAGACAGATGGGCATTGAAGACCACCAGCTCTTTGCCGTTTTCCACGGGGATCCTGGAATAATTGTAGCAGCGGTCCAGGTCAAGGAGCTTCTTGAAGCCCGTGGCGATCGGAAGACTTCTGCGCAGGGAGGATGTGATATCCATTTTGCTCATGGTGAGGATGCCGGAGTTGGATTTCCCGTGGGGCTTGGTCAGGGGGTACATCAGATAGGCGGAATGATAGTTGGGCGCAAAAACACTGTCCCAGTTCCCTTTTTCGCCGAAGGCACTGCGGATCATCTCCTTCTGATCCACATGCCAGCTGCGTGTGGAATCCGTGTCCACTTCCTGGAAGAGGACAAGATCCGGCTCATAAGAGAGGGCGGTCTGCGCACTGCCGTTCACGCACTCGAGGACACTCTCCTTCGAACGCGCCCGGCTCTCCTTTCCGCCGTCCATGAAAAATGTGAAATCAGCGGTGTAGGCGCCGAATCCGATATTGAAGGAGACTGCAGTATATTCCTTCCCGGTCTGCGCCGGCTCCTGACTGTCTCCTTCCACAGGCAGATCGACATTGTCCTCGATCCGGTTGTAGGTGAGAAAAACATAGGCGACATATCCGCCGACAACTAAAACAACTATAATAAGTAATGCAAGTAACATTTTCCACCAGACAAATCTTCTGCTTTTCATTTTCTGCTCCTGTACCTCTGGTATCTTTTCAGTGACTTTTATTTTTCGTATTTCCGCACGAAATAATACTCTCTTTCGGAGGATCTTGCCGGATCAAAAGCATATCCTTCCCTGTCAAAGCCTTGCATCTGCTCCGGCTGCCGGGCGTCGATGGAAGCCATATAGCGGACCATCTCTCCGCGCGCCATTTTTGCGTACACGCCCTTCTGGACGACCTTTCCGTTTTCAAGTTCCCCGAAAATACAGGTAATACAGCGATCCTCCGGCTGCAGGTATTTTTCGATGCACTTCGAATATTCCTTTGAAGCAAGATTGATGAGAACCCTGCTCTCATCCATGACCTCCCGATAGAGGTCTTCGCCCCAGAACTCATAGAGACTGCGTGTCCCGTTCACGGCAGCCTTGGCCTGCATCTCCAGTCGGTAGGGAACGACGCCCTCCATGGGCTTCACGACGCCGTAGAAGCCGGAAAGAATGCGCAGATGCTCCTGCACATAGGCGTACTGCCCGTCCTCGAATACGGCGGGTGCCATATAAGTATACTGAATCCCGTCATAGGCCAGGAGGGCAGGGGTCAGATCTCTGTAAAGGTCCATCTGCGCAAAACGCTCCGCGTTCTGCTGTGCGATCTTGTCATTGCACTTCCACAGAGCTTTCTGCTCAGCATAGGAAAGACCGCAGATCCAGTCCTTGAGAATCTGCGTTTTTTCCATAAAACAGGGAACCTCTTTGCAGGAAAAGGTATCCGTGTCCACGATCATTTTTTTGGCGGGAGAAATAATGATCCTCAAATCTGCCTCCTCCTGTCCCGGAAACGCCCGCAGTACGTTTTGGAATCCGGATCAATTCTCCTCTGCATCTTCCGGGGAAGGGAATCTTTTGATATCGTCTTCATCGTCCCACTCCTGGCGTATGAAACGGACCATCCTTCTCATCAGGGGAATATAGGTCAGCAAAAAGACGGAGACTGCCCCGCACAGGACAGGTTTGCGGTCTTCTTTTCTGATAAACATGCCGACAATAATTCCGAAGGACATCACGCAGAATTTGATCGCTGCGATGATCTTCCAGTCGCTGGTCTTTATATACCTGTCTGCTGCCTGGAACACTTTTTTCATAATTTTCCCCTCCATAAAAAATCATTCTGAGCGCTGATGAACGCCGCATACTTACCGTGTCATAAGAGAAATCAGGCGCTGATCTCCTCTGTTTTCTGCCCTGCAGTCTGTCGGAAATGATCGGTGCCTTTCTGTCCTGAAGTCTGTCGGAAGTGATCAATGCCTTTCTGTCCTGAAGTCAGCTGATTTTTCCCTGAGCTTTCTCCTCCAGCACGCGGATGGCATGGTAGGTAAAAGTCGTATAGGGAACTTCAATCCCTACTGCCTCCGCTTTCCTCATCAGGGCGCCTGCAAACATATCGATCTCAGTGGGGCGCCCCGCATCGATATCCTGCAGTGTCGAGAAGCGGGCATCAGGCCTGACGCGGCCGCGTTTGTTTTCCTCATACTCTATGGTGATCCCGTAAGCTGCGGCAACGCGGATAGCCTCGTCGAAGAGCCGGTCATGGATAAAGCGCAGGTGCGGACTGTCGATATAGGCCTCGAAGCCGACATTCAGGATCGCCTGCGGCAGGTTGTTGCTGATATTGATGGCAAATTTCTGCCACTGCTCCGTATAGATATCCGAAGAGAAGCGGTGGGCAATCCCGGCCCTGGTCAAAAGCCTGTCCAGCGCCTCGGCCTGCGGCGTCTTTTCGGAAGTATTTTTATCACCGAAAATCAGCCCCTTGGCACTTGTTTCATAATCGATATGATTGCCCACCCTGGTGGACTGGACAAACATAAAGGCGTTGAGCAGGTGTTCCTCCCCGATCAGCTCTGCCAGCGTCTCCTCGCTGTCGATGCCGTTGAGGGCACTGACCACCACAGTATGCGGGGCCGTCATCAGCTTCACACTGTCCAGGATCTGGCGGAATCCGCTGTACTTGGTCGTGATCAGGATCAGGTCCGCCCCCGTTGCCTCCTCAGGCGTACAGACATTGGGGAAAACCTCTTCTCCGTTGATCACAAGCCCTTTTTCGCGCAGCCGCTGTGCCCGCTCCCCCTCTGCGACGACACAGAAGTTGTCTCCGAGCGTATCTCTGAGTCCTCTGATAAAAAAAGCGCCGACTGAACCTGCACCGATCAGCGCAACTGTTTTGAATTCCATATTATCTTCTTACCCGCTTTCCGATTATCTTTGCTGCAGACCCGTTTTCCGGGTCAAAGCGCTTTTAATACCTTCCTTATCAGCCTTACTGAATCAGAGCACTTGTACACGCTCTCTCTACACTACTCTATCACAGTGCTGAGTCTTTTGCCACGAGCTCTTGGATGAAAATGAGAATACGTTGGGATGACTGTACCAGTGTGTGACCACTCATGCTTCGGGGACGGGGTGACCTTTTT